>ERZ773359.26-NODE-26-length-152875-cov-12.768643_pt1 | contig 152875 bp, 126 predicted proteins | sample MGYA00374955_ERZ773359 | MGnify/ENA primary metagenome ERZ773359 (study PRJEB29098, sample SAMN04486028) | biogas fermenter metagenome | study: EMG produced TPA metagenomics assembly of the Biogas fermentation microbial communities from Germany - Plant 4 DNA1... | reverse complement strand
ATTACTAATAAATATTATGGAGGGAGAAAAATGAAAGAGATAACATATTTCTATTTAAATGGATGTCCTTACTGCAAAATGGCGGATGAAATGATAGCCGAGCTGATCAATGAAAATCCGGAGTTTGCCCGAATTAAAATTAATAAAATCGAAGAGAGGGAAAATGCCGAGCTTGCTAACAGCTATGACTATTATTATGTTCCGTGTTTGTGGATCGGGGATGAAAAGCTCCATGAAGGGGTACCCACAAAGGATAAAATCCGCAGTGTTCTGTCAGCAGCGTTGGAGGAATAGGGATACTGCCGGTTTTAACTAACAAATCAGCTCAGTGATTGTATTAATGCCGTCAGCTTTCACCTTTGTCGTCCACAAAGCCTTTATAATGATCAACATACACCTTAAATGTATAAACATTGCATATTGATGGGCGCATTATATACATTTGGAGAATATTATGCAAATCACCTTGCGAAAAGGCTTAGAACCTGTTAACAAAGCTGAGGAATAGGCCGAATCACTGTTTGAGCGAAAGCGAGTTTGATGAAGGCCCCGGAGCAAGTTTACAGGTTCTTAGCCTTGGGCTCCAGTGGCTGGAATAATATTTTCCAATTTATAAGAGGGAAGAGAAATAAATGCGAAAATGCAGCTGACTTTCCACGAATTAAATGATAAGATAAATATAGGAAATGTGGATGATGGGGGGATGAAAATGTCGGAATTCAAGGAGCTTTATCTTTCGGAGTACATGCCAAAAAGTGAATTGGTTGTTGAAGAGCATGAGGTTTTACTTCCAAAATTTCCAGTGATTGATGTTCATACCCACTTTGGATCTGTCCTGTTAGGTCCGGATTATGAAAAGTTTTTTGATACCGAAGAGGTAGTAAAAAAATTTAAGTCTTTTGGAGTTAAAAACATCGTTAATCTGGATGGAAAATGGGGAGATGAGTTGATACGTTCGTTGAATAAAATTCATCCCCATGAGGACTTTATAATCACCTTTGGTTCCATTGATGTAACAAAACTGGATGACAGTGACTTTGAAAGCTATGTAAGGAAGACACTTCATGAGTCTAAAGAACGCGGTATTCGTGGATTGAAGTTCCTTAAAGATGTTAGTTTGGTACATAAGGACAAAAGTGGTAAGTATATTGCCGTGGATGATCCCCGTCTCCAGGTTATATGGGCAACTGCGGCTGAACTTGGTCTGCCTGTTCTTATACATATAGCAGATCCTGTTGCATTTTTTAGACCCGTTGACAGATTTAATGAGCGATACGAAGAGCTCAGCGCTCATCCCAACTGGTCGTATCATAAGCCGGGGATGTATACATTTGAGGAATTATTGGATATGCAGGAGAACCTGCTGGAGAGCAATCCTGATACTACATTTATTATTGCACACTGCGGATCCTATCCTGAAAATTTGGGATATGTTGCCCGGTCTTTGGATAGATACCCCAATATGTATGTAGATATTGGCGCCAGGATTGCTGAGCTGGGAAGACAACCTTATTCTGCAAGAAAGTTTTTTATAAAGTATCAGGATCGAATCCTGTTTGCCACGGATGTTAGTCCATTAAACCCCTGCTATCCCATTTACTATCGTTTTTTGGAGACCTGGGATGAATATTTTGATTATTCGGATGAGCCTATACCTCCTCAGGGGCGATGGAAGATCTACGGAATTGGTTTGGAAGACGAAGTGTTGGAAAAGGTTTATTATAAAAACGCTGAGAAGGTAATGAGGATTACAGAGGAATGATAAAACATTAATAGAATTCCAATAGGCCCGGTTAAAACAGAAAAGGGGGAAGAAGTATGAAGGACAGAAAAGCTCTGCTGATTATTGATATGCTGAACGATTTTATTCAGCCAGATGGAGCGCTGTATATTGGTGAATCAGCACAGAAGGTAACCGGACAAATTCAAAAGATACTTGAGGAGGAAAGACGCGAGGGGACACCTGTTATCTACATCTGCGACAGTCACAGGGCTGATGATGCCGAATTTGCAATGTTTCAACCCCACTGTGTAAAAGATACCTGGGGCGGACAGATTGTAGATGCATTGGCGCCGCAGGCCGGGGACTATATCATTTATAAACGAAGATACAGTGCTTTCTTTGGAACGGATCTTGATGCTACACTGAGAGAGATGAACATATCAGAATTAATACTTGTTGGTGTCTGTACAAATATATGCGTGCTGTATACTGCTGCCGATGCAAGGATGCTTAATTACAAGGTGACGGTGATAAGAAACGGGGTTGCATCGTTTAGTTCGGAAGCCCACGAGTTTGCTCTTAATGAAATTGAAAATACTTTGGGCGCAAAAGTGGTATAGGTATTTGATTATAGTAAAAACAGATCTTCAGTCGAATAAAAATAATAGGCATAAGATTGATGGATAGGGGAATCTGTAGTATTGAATCAAGAAAAAATCAATAGTAAGACCCGGAGACGGGTCTTTTTCTTTTTCTTGTTTTTATTACATACAATGTGGTATAAATAAAATTAAGTAAACTGATAAATAATATATCTGTAAATTTTCTTACTTATAATGTCACCATAGTGATGAGCATTTTTGAGGTATAATGCATTTCCATTATTATTACCAAAAGCATAAGTATCAGATAAGCTTGAGAAGAACAGCAAGAACGGACAGAAAGCAAAGAAATGGGCGCTGTTTGTATTCAATAAGCGCATAATTACAGTAATTAAAGAGGTGAAAACATGGATTACAACATACTCATTGGAGGAGCCGCAGGTCAAGGAGTAGAAACCCTTTCTTCTGTTTTTGAAAAGATGCTAAAGCGAAACGGTTACAAGATTTTTTCCATCAGGGACTACATGTCCAGAATACGGGGAGGGCATAACTTTGCTCAGATACGTTTTGCAGATCGGGATTTATGCTCCCATACCGAGGACCTGGACGGAATAATAGCCTTAAACAATGAGACCATCGATTATCATATTGACAGACTTAAACCGGATGGCTTCCTGGTTTGTGATCTGTCAGTCCGGTATGAAGATGACAGAATAATCAAGCTGCCATTAATGAATACGGCCAGGAATATCGGGAATATCAGGGTGTCGGGTAGTGTTGCCCTGGGCGCCGTAATGGGGTTGCTGGGTTTAAGTCTGGATGATGCCGGAGAAATCTATAATCAGTTTTTTAGGCCGGATATAGCGGACATAAATACTACGGCGGTTTTAGAAGGCAGCAAGTTTGTTCAGACCAGGTATGACCTCCATGCACTGAAGGAAGAAGAGAATATATTGATAAACGGCAATCAGGCAGTTGCCCTGGGCGCTCTTGCCGCAGGGTGTAAATTTTATTCAGCGTATCCAATGACCCCGTCTACCAGTATTATGGATTACCTGGCTTCAAAAATGAATGATGCTGAGATTGTGGTTGAACAGGCTGAAGATGAAATCGCAGCTATAAATATGGCAATAGGTGCTTCGTATGCAGGGGTAAGAGCCATGACGGGGACTTCCGGAGGCGGATTCTCCCTTATGGTTGAAGGCCTGGGGTTGGCGGGTATGCTTGAAGTTCCTCTGGTTATAGCTGAAGTGCAGCGCCCGGGTCCTGTAACCGGCTTCCCGACCAGGACTGAACAGGGTGATTTGAAATTTATAATCTCAGCTTCTCAGGGTGAGTTTCCCCGTATGGTAATTGCCTTGAGAACTCCGGAAGACGCTTTTTACCAAACAGTAAGAGCATTCAATATTGCCGATAAATATCAAATTCCTGTGATACTTGTAAGCGATCAGTTCCTTGCCGATTCCGTCACGACTGTAAAACCTTTTGATTTTGATGAGGTCCGTCATGACAGGTATATATCCCGGGAAGTTGATGAAAGACCATATAAAAGATACAAGATTACACCTAGCGGCATATCGCCGCGGGTTATTCCCGGTAAAATCCCGGGAGTAACGGTTATGGTTGACAGCGATGAACATGATGAATATGGTTACATAACCGAATCTGCTGAAGTCAGAACAAATATGGTAGACAAGAGAATGAGAAAGATTGAGCTGCTGAAGCAGGAGCTGCAGGAACCCTGGTTTGTGGGCGAAGAGGATTGTGAGGTATTGATGCTGGCATGGGGTTCTACCTGGGGACCCGTTGCTGAAGCAGTATCAATACTGAACACCGAAGGGGATAAAAAATATGGGGCTCTTGTTTTTGGTGATGTATGGCCGTTACCTACCGGACTGCTTTTGAATAAATGTAAGAAGGCAAAACGTATAGTCAATGTGGAGCAGAATGCAACGGGGCAGCTTGCCTCTCTTGTTGCTGAAACGACAGGTATATTATGTGATTTCAGCGTTTTGAAATACGACGGGAGACCAATGAGTCCCCGGTATATTACGGAAAAAGTGAGGGGGATGAAATAGGATATGTGTGATATGAAATTTGTTACTTCAGAAACGGCATGGTGTCCCGGGTGCGGAAATTTCAATATCCTGGAAGCTTTAAGAATGGCCCTGGAAAGGCTTAACAAAAAGCCTCATGAAGTACTTATTGTCGGTGGTATAGGCCAGGCTGCCAAAACTCCTCAGTATATCAATGCAAACGGATTCTGCGGTCTTCACGGCAGGGCTTTGCCTGCTGCAGTTGCCGCAAAAATAGCTAACAAGGATCTTACCGTAATTGTTAATACCGGCGATGGGGATTCATATGGTGAAGGCGGAAATCATTTTATTCATAATGTGCGAAGGAATGTAGACATAACACATTTTGTCCACGACAACCAGATATATGGATTGACAAAAGGACAGGCCTCCCCAACCACCGGTGTTGGTCATGTCACCAGCGTACAAACTGCCGGTACCATAAATGAACCTTTGAATCCTGTACTTCTGGCGATAGCTTTGGGTGCCGGGTTTGTTGCAAGGGCTTTCAGTGGGGATAAAGAGCATCTGGCTTCAATTATGGTTGAAGCTATTCAGTATAAAGGGTATGCACTGGTAGATATATTCCAGCCGTGTGTTACTTTTAACAGGATTAATACTTTTCAGTGGTACAATAGCAGAGTATACAAACTTGATGACAGCTACGATCCCACTGACAGAATAAAGGCCATGGAAAAGGCTATGGAATGGGGTGACCGTATTCCTATTGGTGTAATTTACAGGGAAGAAAAGCCAGCCTACTGTGATAAAATCGGCTTCTTAAAGGAAGGGCCGCCTCTGGTTGACATGCAGGTTGATATGGACAAGATTAAAGGCTATATGAAAGATTTTATTTAATAAAGATATAGATTATATGAAATTGTGATATTTTTACTTGCCCAAAATATCAATGGGTAATGCAGTATGATAACCGATTATTGTTAAGGGGAGGATTTGTAATGGATAAAATAAAAAAGATACTGGAATTTGCAATGAGGATGGAAAAAAACTCAATGGACTTTTACGAGTTTTATACGGACAAGGATGTTTCCAAAGATGTCAGAAAGCTCTTTGAGGAGCTGGCTGAAATTGAAAAACAGCATTATGAAATTTTAAGAGAACAATATGATAAATTAGGATTTACTGAAGCGCCAATCGATATTTCCTGGGTGGTCGATGAGACTTTCAAAGCCAGAGATCCACATATACTGGCAGATGGTTCTGACATACTTCCCGCTTCAGATTCAATTATATCCGATATTTCGGTAATGCGTATGGCATACCTTATAGAAACTGACTTCTCCTATTTTTACAGTAAAGCGATGAAGACTGTCGAAGAAGCAGAAGTCAGGAAACTGCTTTCGGATCTGGCCCAGTGGGAGAAGCAGCACAGCGACATGTTTTACGGAAGATATCTAGATTTACTTGATAAGGAATTGAAGGACATTAAGATAATTCTTGAGTAGATGTTACCGGCCGCTATCCAGTGGCAGTTTGGTGAAAGCCCGGGTTTATTTCCCGGGCTTTCTTTGTGATTTGGTTCATAGATCATAAGCAAAAAGATCCGGTAAATCTCCTGAACTCTGTCGTTTGTCCAATAAAAATAAAAAAAGAAGGATAAGTTTGCAAAATATAGAATAAATTTAGTATAAAATATATGGTTTTTTTAGTAAGGAGGTGAGTGATTTGATAGATTTTAGCAACAGTTGATTTATGCCGTTCCTACATCACTACCTTATATCAGGATTCAAGCATTTTCTATTTAAACAGATAATAAAGCCATTAGCAAGTATATCCCTACAGATTAACATAACAGATCAAGCAATAAATCCATCAGTTCAAAAATTGAATAAGAATCATACTTTGCTGCCTGACACGTAAAGCCACTATAAGTATAACATTGGTATAGCAGAGGTGGTCTGAATGGGTATTGTAATGTTTTTTATGATAGGCTGTATTTCTGGATTTATCTTGTTTAAAAGAGTGCATCTTAAAAGAAATGGTGTATCTTTTCTGCGGAATCATAAAGTATCTGTTATTATTCCTGCCAGAAATGAAGAGGCTAATCTTCCTTTTTTACTGGATTCACTGAAAAAGCAGACTTTAGCCCCTTATGAGATAATTGTGGTTGATGATTTTTCTACGGACAAAACCGGTGAAATAGCAAGGCAATATGGGGTAAAGCTTGTGCAAAACACCGAATTGCCTGATGGCTGGACCGGTAAAAACTGGGCAGTGTGGAACGGATTTAAAGAATCGACGGGAGATATCATAGTATTCCTTGACGCCGATGTCAGATTAGCTCCCCAAGCTCTGGAATTCCTTCTTGGATCCAGAGAAAAGTGTGGAGGAGTGATATCCGTTGTTCCTTATCACTATACAGAGAAATTCTACGAACGATTGTCTCTTGTACCATACATTATGGGAGTGTTTTCATTTACTTCGCCCTTTGAGCGGAAGAATACCTGCAAAAGCTTGTATGGTTCCTGTATTGTCACAACAAGGGAAGATTATCAAAGGATTAACGGACATCAGAGTGTTAGCGGTGAGGTTATGGATGATATGACTCTCGGCAAGAGGTATTCAGAAGCAGGGATCAACGTTGAGAATTATATTGGATATGATCTTGTATCGTTCAGGATGTACCCCAACGGAATTAAGAACGAAATACAAGGGTTTAGCAAAGGTGCAGTTCTGGGAATGGTAAATTTAAGCATGCCTACAGTTTTATTAATAGCCTTCTGGGCGATTGGGCTTCTGGCATCCGGATTTATGGCTCCTTTGCTGTTGGTTATCAGACATCCACTGCTGCTGCCGTTTTTGTTAGGTTATATTATGTATACGGTTCAAATTATATATTTTCTGAAATATACCGGGAAATATGGCATAATTGTACCGTTATTTCACATCATATCATTTCTGTTTTTTATATTGATCATGGCTTATTCAGTTTATCAGGTTTCATTCTGCGGAAGTGTTACGTGGAAAGGAAGACAAATTAAAGTAAGGGGTAGGGAAAGTCAATGATTATTCTGTATATAATTATAGAGTTTTTGTTTGGTTCCCTTATGTTTTCATATTGGTTAGGACTTGCGTGTAAAAAGGATCTGTCCACAGTGGGAGATGGCAACCCGGGTGCCTTCAATCTATGGAAAGCCGCCGGGTATAAGGTTGGTATAGCCGGAGTATTTCTGGATTTTATGAAAGGGTATTTTCCTCTTGTAATGTTAGTAAACGGAAATTATGTAAGCGGGTTGTCCATTGCTGCCGTTGGGATAGCACCGATTCTGGGGCATGCTTTTTCTCCATTTATGAAATTTAAAGGGGGAAAGGCGGTTGCTGTATCATTCGGGGTATGGAGTGCTGTTACAAACTTTAGGTGTTCTTTTGCATATGCAGTTATATTGGCTGTACTTCTGTTGATAGCAAAATTTATTACTAAAGGTGAATCAACTACTACAGAAGCGGATGGGGTTATGGTAGTACTGGGTATGTGGATGCTGGGTTTTTACATCATTGCCTATAGATTTCCGCAATTTCTTGTTGTGCTTTGGCTGCAGAACTCCATACTGTTTACTTACAAGAATAAGGAGAAGCTGCTGGTGTTTTTCAAGGATATTTACAGCAGGTATGCGGGAAATGACACAACATCAGGTATGCGGTAAATAAAGGCTGGCTAAACTACCGAATTTGGGCTTATCTATTGCATTATATTGTAGATATGTATTATAATTAAGGCAAGTTGATAATGCCAAAATATCAGGCACTTAACAGAGCTTATAAAATGCAGTTCAATGATTTGGCGGTATCAAAGAAAAAACGAAATGGGGAGAGGATAAGTTATGGGAAACTTGTTTCCGCGTACTGATGTGGGCGGGGTATCACTTTCCAGAATGATAATCGGTACCAACTGGATTCTAGGTTACAGCCATACCAGTCTTGCTGCAGACAAAATGATCAGGAATAGAAACAGTGCACCCCAAGTTATTGCTGATATACTAGAGGTTTTCCTTAATTCCGGTGTGGATGCTATAATGGGGCCCTTGGGGGACAACGCTCATCTTGTAGATGCGATAAAGATAGCTGAGGATCGGACGGGAAAAGGGATGATTATGATTGACACGCCTATTATTAATGTGGATGATAATGATAGTGCGCGTAAAGAAGCCGAGAGGATAATTGCAAGAAGCAAAAAGACGGGTGCAACTTTTTGTCTTCCCCACCATGCTTCGGTGGAACAGCTGGTAAACAAAAATAAAAAAATTATCGATAGACTGCCTGACTATCTTAAAATGATTCGGGATCATGATATGATACCGGGGCTTTCATGCCATATGCCGGAGCTTGTTATATATTCCGATCTCAATGAATACGATGTAGAAACATACATTCAGATATATAACTGTATGAGTTTCTTGATGCAAGTTGAGGTTGAATATATTCACAAGGTGATATGGGATGCCAAAAAGCCGGTTATGACAATAAAGCCCATGGCGGCTGGGCGGGTGAGTCCGTTTGTAGGATTAACCTTCGTATGGCATACCATTCGACCCTGTGACATGGTGACGGTAGGTTGCCTGACACCTGAAGAGGCTGCTGAAGATATAGAGATATCCCTGGCAGCACTGGAAGGGCGTCCTCCAAGGCTGGGAGGCCGGAGCAGCCCCAAAAAGACCGAAATAATGAAGGATTAATGAATATTTACAGGACAGGATATTATCAATTATATAGGCAGAGCAAACAAATGCTCTGCCTATTCTATTTTATAGCATGCCTGTAAATTATTTGAACCATCCGGTATATTATTCAGCATTATTCCGATTTAAGCATGAAGAATATTATTCCGGCCGCTGGTGCTCCAAGGCGGCCTCCATAATATTCTTTATACTGCAATATTGCGGTTATACTGTTTTTTAAAATGTGTGTACAAGTGTCTCCATAATTGTGTAATACATGATATAATATAAACAAAAATTATAGATATTACATAAAGGGGGTAAATCAGTATGAAAAATATCCCGGAGGTCAAATTGGGGATTGTAGCGGTGAGCAGAGATTGCTTTCCTATACAGCTCAGCGAATCCAGGAGAAAAGCTGTAGTCGCAGCTTGCCGTGAGAAGGATATCGACATTGTGGAAATACAGACCACCGTTGAAAATGAGAAAGATGTGTTGAAAGCTTTAAAGGAACTGGAAACTGCAGAGGTAAATGCTTTAGTGGTGTACTTGGGCAACTTTGGTCCCGAAGGCCCTGAGACCATGCTGGCTCAGAAGTTTGGCGGTCCTTCCATGTTTGCTGCAGCAGCCGAGGAAAGCGAGAACAGCCTGATTGATGGGCGCGGCGATGCATATTGTGGAATGCTCAATGCATCATACAGCATAGGTCTTCGGAAGCTTAATCCTTATATTCCTGAATATCCCGTTGGAACTGCCGATGAAATAGCAGACATGATCGCTGATTTTAAAGATATTGCAAGGGTTATACTTGGCCTGTCAAAACTCAAGATCTTCGGATTTGGTCCCAGACCTCAGGACTTTCTGGCATGTAATGCTCCTATAAAGCCGTTATTTGATTTAGGAGTTGAAATAATGGAGAATTCCGAGCTCGACCTCTTTGAATCCTATAATCTGCATGCAAATGATCCCAGAATACCGGATGTAGTAAAGGATATGGGGGAAGAATTGGGTGAAGGAAACAAGCTTCCCGGTATTCTTCCCAAGCTGGCACAGTATGAGATTACCTTACTGGACTGGATGGAAAAACATATAGGAGCATCAGAATATGCAATATTTGCCAATAAGTGCTGGCCTGCATTCCAGACTCAGTTTGGTTTTGTACCGTGTTATGTCAATTCCAGACTGGCTTCCAGAGGTATCCCGGTATCCTGTGAAGTGGATATATACGGAGCGTTGAGTGAATATATCATCACATGCGCTACCGGTATGCCGGCTACGTTGCTCGACATAAACAATACGGTACCAAAGGACATGTATGAGAATAATCGTGATAAATTTGGTGACTACAAGCTGACTGATCTGTTTATGGGCTTTCACTGTGGGAACACCCCCAACTGTTATCTGAAAGATGGTACGTTGAAATATCAGCGTATAATGCATAGATTGCTGGAGCCTGACAAGGAGCCTGATATAACCAGAGGAACACTTGAAGGCACTATAAAACCCGGGGATATTACCATTTTCAGGCTGCAGGGAACTGCTGATTGCAAGTTAAGAAGCTATGTAGCCCAGGGCCAGGTAATTGATGTTGATCCCAAGTCCTTTGGCGGTATTGGTGTATTTGCTATAAAAGAGATGGGCAGATTTTACAGACATGTTTTGATTGGGAAGAGATATCCGCATCACACCGCTGTTGCGTTTAAGCATGTTGGAAAGGTACTGTTTGCAGCTATGAAAATGTTAGGGATAGATGATGTGACTTTTAATCAGCCGGCCAACATGCTGTATAAAGACGAGAATCCGTTTAATTAAAGATAAAACTTATGCAGACATTTAATTGAAGGACGGCGAAACTCCTGGAGCATAAAATGTAACCGGAGCTGGTCGTCAGGGGCAGCGCTAAGAAATATAAGCCATTGGGAGGTTTAATAATTGGGTAAAAAATATACAATCGGTATAGATTTTGGGACCCAGTCCGGGCGAGCCGTGCTGGTCGAAGCTGATACCGGCAGGGAAGTGGCCGCTTCTGTAAAGATGTATCCCCATGGTGTTATGGATGAGTATCTGCCTGACGGGAAAACGAAACTGGAACCCGACTGGGCTTTACAGCATCCCCGGGACTATCTCGATGTATTGGCTGAAACCGTACCCGCAGTTTTAAAGGATGCTGGTGTATCTGCCCATGACGTTATTGGGGTTGGTATAGATTTTACGGCATGTACCTTGATTCCTATTGACGAGGACGGAATTCCGCTTTGTTTTTATGAGCAGTACAAAGCCAACCCCCATGCCTATGTCAAGCTTTGGAAACACCATGCTGCCCAGGATGAAGCCAATAGATTGAACCGGATTGCAGCCGAAAGAGGAGAAGAATTTCTCCGGCGATATGGCGGCAGGATCTCATCCGAATGGCTGTTTCCAAAAATATGGCAGATACTCAATGAAGCCCCGGAGATCTACCAACGGGCAGCTAAGTTTATTGAGGCTGCTGACTGGATTGTGCTTCAGCTTACCGGCCAGGAAAGGCGGAACAGCTGTACAGCAGGTTATAAAGCCATGTGGCATAAGCGTAAGGGCTATCCTTCCAGAGAGTTTTTTAAATCTCTTGATCCCAGGCTTGAAAATGTCGTGGACGAAAAACTGAGCAGGGATATATATCCTATTGGGACAAAAGCGGGCGAGATAACCGATAAAGCTGCACGGTTAACCGGGCTAATTCCGGGTACGGCTGTTGCTGTAGGAAATGTGGATGCCCACGTTGCAGTTCCGGCAGTGGGGATAACCGACGAAGGCAAAATGCTTATGATTATCGGTACTTCTACCTGTCATATGCTGCTGGGAAAAGAAGAAAAGATGGTGCCTGGCATATGCGGTGTTGTTGAGGACGGAATTATACCCGGTTATTTTGGTTATGAAGCCGGTCAATGCTGTTCGGGCGATCATTTTGAATGGTTTGTAAAAAATTATGTCCCTCCGGAATATGAGCAGGAGGCGAAGGATAAAGGTATAACCCTCTATAAGCTGCTGGCAGAAAAAGCTGAGAAGCTGGCAGTGGGAGAGAGCGGTTTGGTTGCACTTGATTGGTGGAATGGAAACCGTTCGGTACTGGTAGATGCAGAACTCTCGGGCGTTATTGTTGGCTGTACCCTGCTTACCAAACCTGAGGAGATCTACAGAGCACTTCTGGAGGCTACTGCATACGGAACAAGGATGATCATTGAAACCTTTGAGAAGGCCGGATTACCAATATACGAACTCTATGCTGCGGGAGGAATAGCACAGAAGGATCCGTTTATGATGCAGATCTATGCCGATGTAACCAACCGGGAGATAAAGATTTCGGCATCCTCTCAGACACCTGCCCTCGGTTCGGCCATGTTCGGTGCAGTGGCTGCCGGCAAAGAAAGAGGTGGATATGATTCCATTGTAGACGCCGCCAGGGCCATGGCCAGAGTTAAAGATATAGTATATAAGCCGGTACCCGAAAATGTACGGATGTATGATAAACTTTACGCTGAATACAAGATTTTGCACGACTATTTCGGCAGAGGCGGCAATGATGTTATGAAACGGCTCAAGGAGATCCGCCGACAGGCCATCAAAGCCTAACGGTTATATATACCCCCATCAACCTTTTGGATGGGGGTATATTATTTGAAGAATACTATTCCAGTCACTGGTGCTCCAAGGCTAAGAACCTGTAAAACTTGCTCCGGGGCCTTCATCAAACTCGCTTCGCTCAAACAGTGATTCGGCCTTATCCTCCGCTGCGTTAACAGGTTCTAAGCCTTTCCGCAAGGTGACTTCCATAGTATTCTTCAAATATATTGTGCAAAGATGCATTATGCACCCAACAAGGTTGATGGCGGTTTGCTTTTTCTTGGACTACTACTTATAATACTGTTATAATGTTAATTGCATCAAAGCAATGACTTTTTATAGAGCGAATAATTATAAGATGTTTCCTGAATTAAACGTATTAGCATGTCCAGAGTAAACTGCAGGTTTTAAACATGAGGTTGCTTTGCTATAATACGTAGTGAGCTTAATGCATCTCAAGTATGATTCATACCATGGTCCTGATAATAAATAATGGAGGGATATCAGTGTATAAAACAGAACATGAAATAATGAGTCAATATCAGGCTTTGACGCGTACGTATGAGTACTTTATGTCAAAGATGCCCGAAATTGAGGAGTTTGCCAGGAACCATAAGTTTAACAGCATGACTTTTATTGGGGCAGGTTCCGGGTACTGTGTCTGTCGTTCAGGTGAAACATCTGCAAAGGTGAGGTTGGGAATACCGGCCAATGCCATCCCGGCAGGAGATTTGATGCTAAACTTTCCTCATTACGAAAAAATAATCCGGGATACGCTTCTTGTTGCCCCCTCCCGATCGGGAAGTACCAGCGAAGTCATTAACGCAGTAAAGAGGGCTAAAGATGAGTATGGTGTATCATGTATCTCTATTTGTGCTAAAGAGGGTTCCGAGATATCTCATTTGGCCGATTTAAACCTTGAGATTCCCTGGGCGTTTGACGAGAGTGTCTGCCAGACCAGAACGGTAACCAACTTTTATGCTGCAAATCTTCTTCTGATTGGTATTTTTGCAAAGGATTCAAAACTATTGGACGAGATAAGGGAATGTGTAGAAGCCGGCGAAGATTACATAAACAATTATACCGAAACTCTCAGAGAAATAGGGCAGGATAATAAATGGGAAAAAGTTGTCGTACTTGCAGATTCGGAGCTTCAGGGGATTGCCAGTGAGGGAGCTCTTGCTTTCAAAGAAATTGCCCGTATCCCGTCAAGCAGCTACCACCTGTTGGATGTACGCCATGGGCCGATGGTATTAATTGATGATAAAACTTTGGTGATAATGGCCTGCTCTCCTTTTGGATATGAATATCAAAAGGGATTGATTGCCGATATAAAGAAAAAAGGAGCTCAGGTGGTGACGGTTGGTAAGCAGAATGCGGCTGAGCTGGGATCGGATGTACATATTACGGTTTCCGATTATGATAACTATGGAGTTATGGGGATTCCCTTTATATTCGTGCCTCAGGCTTTAGCATACTTCAAAGCCGTATCTGAAGGGATTAACCCCGATCTTCCGGAAGGGCTTGACCCCTGGATTAAGCTGTAGTAAAAGCAATATCGGTAAGTTAGTCGGGATGCGTTAAGATAATACTTAGTTTGGAAAAGCTGGGGGAGTGAATGTGCAAATGGATAAGAGCATAGATATACTTACTATTGGAGATCTTTGTGCCGATGTCATATTGTCCGGTGATGGTGTGGTACCCGAGTTTGGTCAGAAGGAAAAGCTTATTGATGATTATGACATAGAAATGGGAGGTTCCTGCAGTATATTTGCCTGCCAGGCTGCTAAACTTGGGCTCAGGACTGTTATGATTGGAAAGATAGGCTGTGATCCGTTTGGTGAGGTAATTTATGAAACTATGAAATCATCAGGCGTAGATACCCGCTATGTTATAAGGGATCCTGCCAGTAAGACAGGTGTTACCGTGATACTTAATACCGGAAAGGACAGGGCTATGCTGACCTATACCGGTACCATCGATGCTGTCGGAAGAGCGGATGTTCCTGAAGAGATATTGGAGTCTGTACGGCATCTGCATATAGGCAGTTATTTTCTTATAAAAAAAATTCAACCTTTCTACCCTGAGATCATAAAGAAAGTAAAAAAATGCGGAGGAACAATCAGTCTGGATACAAATTGGGATCCTGCTGAGAAGTGGGATGATGGACTGTGGGATATACTGCCCTATATAGATATATTTTTCCCGAATGAAAACGAGATTAAAGCTATAACACGAAGGGATAGCCTGGAAAAAGCTGTAGCTGAGCTTGAAGGTATGGTTCCCATTATTGCAATAAAGAAAGGCGAAGATGGTGCAGAGGTTCATACCGATGGGAAGGTGTACTACGCAAAAGCTCTTCCGGTGAAAGTAGCAGATACGGTTGGGGCCGGAGACAGCTTTGATGCCGGTTTCCTTTACGGCTATCTTGGGGGAGCGTCTGTTCAGGAATGCGCTCAATTCGGATGTATATGCGGAAGTTTGAATGCCCGGATGGCAGGAGGAACAAAGGGACAGCCAAAGCTGGAAGAATTGCTGAGTTATAAGTAATACCTGTTAAAGGCAAAAAATATAGTAGCATTATAGTATTATGGAGGACAAGAATGACGCTTGATTTTAAAAAGCTGGATGATCTATGTAATACAGTAATAGTGTCGGATTTTGATGGTACTATTACCGATGTAGATACTAATGATTTGGTATACTTTGCTTTTGGTGGTGAAGAAAGCCGGAACATAGAGAAACTGATTGCCCAAGGAAAGATGGGGATTAAGGAAGGTGCATTACGGCACTTTCAGAGGATTCGGCTTACTGAAGAAGAGTTTCTAAGCTACATATTTCAAAATGCCCGTATCGATAGCGGATTTAAAGATTTTTGTACGGCTGTTAAGGAGAGAGGCATCCCCCTTGTAGTGGTAAGCGGCGGTTTTTTAAACACCATTAAAGCCTTTTTTAAGGAGGAAGGTATAGATGATAGTGGTATAAGGATCTATGCCAATCGTTTGAATTTTGCAGGGTCCCGCATAGAAGCTGTTTTTTACGATGAGGATGATGAATGTGAAACCGGGCTGGGACCTTGTGGAAACTGCAAGACAAAACGGTTAAGGGATTTACGAAAGGAATACCGGAATATAATATTTATTGGTGACGGAGTAACCGACCGCTGTGCGGTTCGTGAAGCAGATGTTGTGCTTGCAAAAGGTTCTTTAAAGGAGTACTGCGATGAGCAGGAGATCCCTTATATACCCTTTTATAATTTTCATGATATTGTAAGTTGCCTGTTTTAAACACATAAGTCTGGTATTTCACATGAACGTTAATCAGCCGGACCATGGGAAAAATGCCGTCAATGGCAATAGGGGGTAAAAAGCATGTTTTGTTTACAATACGGTCTTACAGATGAGAGCTATAAGTACTGCTACGGGATAGACGATGTGGGGAGGGATGCTGAGGACTTTTTTCACTGTCATTCTATTTCACTTGTTGCAGCAAGAAGGGACTGGGCTGCTTTCCAGGTACTTCTTAAAGGCAACCGGGAGTTTACCGTATCGGTAGGAGATACCCCGGTGTTTTCCCCCAGGGGACAGTTACCCAATGTCAGGTTAAAGGCTGCCGTTGGCCAGTATCCTGAATGGCCTGTTAAAATGCATATTATTGATTTCGTTGAAGATGATGACAGGCTTATGAAGGCTGATATCCTGCTCAACGATGAGACGGTTCATGTTGAACCCGGAATGGTCCAACCCATCTGGGTGGAGATCAGGATACCCGAGGATGCACAACCCGGAATCTCTCGGGGAAGGGTGGATTTATTTGTGCATACCATGTTCGAAGATGAGGTTTGCACAGCAAGCCTGGAGTTTGATCTGGATGTAAAAGATGTTGTCATGCCTCTGCCTTCTGAATACAGTTTCCATCTGGACCTCTGGCAGCATGCATCAAACATTTCACGGAAACATGAGGTACATCTGTGGAGCGAGGAGCATTTCAAGGTGCTGGAAGAATACATTAAGAGTCTGAGTGAACTGGGGCAGAAAGCCGTTACCGTTATAGCTTCCGAGATCCCCTGGTCGGGTCAGCAGTGTTTTAAAGTGACCAATTATCTGTCGAATCTGTTTGAATTCAGCATGGTTCGTGTGCAGAGGGAAGCCGGAGGCCGGTATAACTATGATTTTTCAATAATGCAGCGGTATATTGAGATGTGTTTCAAATACGGAATTGATCAGGAAATAGAAGTATTTGGGCTGGTAAACATATGGACATCACCGGAAGATGGGTACGGAAGTGTGGCCGATGATTATCCTGATGCTATAAGGATACGTTATTTTGATACCACTGACGGCTGTTATAAATATATGAAGTCGGCAGAGGAGATAAAATGCTATATAAAAGCATTGGAACAGTTTTTTATTGAAAATAAATGGATAGACAGGGTGCGAATTGTTGCCGATGAACCATCGGATGTAAAGCTGTACAGGGAAAGGTTGAATTTACTGAAAGAGACTGCGCCTTCATTTAAGTATAAAACCGCTATTAATCATGCCGAGTTTGTTGCGGAATTTAAGGATGAGATACATGATTTTGTTCCTATACTTCCCTGTGTATGCGATGAATGGGAGCTGCTGAAACAGTTAAAGGACAGCATACGGGGCAGGCTTATGTGGTACGTGTGCTGCTGGCCTCCCATCCCCAACACTTTTATCAGTTCACCTCTCCTTGAAAGCCGTTTGATAGGTATTTTAACCGCATATATGGATCTTGACGGATTTTTAAGGTGGAATTATACGGTTTGGCCGGAACGCCCCAGGGAGAGAATATCATACCGCTATCCCAACTGGAAGGCGGGAGACACAAACTTCGTTTATCCCGGAAATGATGGCCGCCCGCTTCTGACTTTGAGATACAAGAACTTTAAAAGGGGAATTGAAGATTTTGAGCTAATAAACATGGTGAAAAAGTTGTACCCCGATTCCTGCAAGCGTTTGGAGAAGATATGGGACAGACTTTTATACAGTAAAGATATAACGGACTTTCATCCATCCAGGGGCAAAAAGGCTGAGGAGCTGTACAGCCTGGACTATGAGGATTATAAGTGTGTGAGAGCAATGCTGCTGGAGCTGATAGAGAAAGCACAAACCTGTAATTCATAGTTTATCTGGATCATGTGGAGTGATATATATGAGTTTTAAAATATGCACCGTTGGATGTGGCAATATGTCTTTATCGGGACACGGCCCTTCATATAAAAGGTACGCTGCCTTGCATAAAGATACCATTCTTGCAGCCTGTTGTGATATTGACGAAGAAAAAGCCTCAACTTTCAGAGCTGGCTTTGGATTTCTGAGATATTATACCGATTTTGAGGAAATGCTTGATACCGAAAAGCCGGATGCTGTATGTTTAGTGGTCCCGGAACACATGACGGCCTCCTTATCCATCAGAATACTGGAAAAAGGTTATCCGTTGATGATGGAAAAGCCGCCTGGTTTGAATTATGATGAAACAATAAGAATGATCGAGGCTGCTGAAAAGCACAACACACCCAATCAGGTGGCTTTTAACAGGAGATATATGCCCATGGTAAAAAAACTGAGAGAGCTGATAGCAGAAGAAAAAATACATAATCTGCGTTATGATTTTTACCGGGTGGGCAGATTTGATGAGGATTTTGCTACTACAGCCATTCATGGGATTGATGCGGCAAGGTATCTGGCCGGCTCCGATTATTCGTATATCAGATTTGATTACCAGCCATTACCGGAATTCGGGCCAAATGTCGCGAATATAATGATGTACTGTAAGTTTGAATCGGGAGCAGAAGCTCAGCTGAGTTTTTGTCCCGTTTCGGGGATTGTTGCGGAAAGGGTTGTGATCAATTCCTATGACAATACCTGGTTTATGAATCTGCCAATCTGGAATGCAGCTGATTTTCCCGGGAGGCTTGTTCATTACCACAGGGGCAATCTTGTTGCTGATATATCGGGAAATGAAATATGTGAACCCGATTTGTATATTAACAATGGTTTTTATAATGAAAATGAAAGCTTTTTCGAGGATATAAGAGCGGGAAGAAAGCCCGGAGGAGATTTGAAATCCGCGCTCCAGTCCGTTGTGATTTCCGATTATATAAGAAAAAGAAAAATCGAATACAGAAAATGTTAGTTTTGCCGGCATTATGAGAGCCGGAATTTTAAATATGGGGTGATGGTATGAACGATGCTTACAAGGCTATTTTTGATTATGTGAGAAGTCTGGAAATTATTGATACTCACGAGCATCTGCCCGGTCGGGAGGAAGATATTGAACAGGATACCGATATTTTGAAGGAATACCTTACACATTATTTTAGTACAGATCTAAAATCTTCCGGTCTGTCAAGTGATGATTTTGATGTGGTGACAGACAACTCCAGACCTCTGATGGAACGGTGGAAGATTGTGGAACCATACTGGGAGAATTGCCGGTATACCGGTTATGGACGGGCTATTGATTACACCGTTCAAGGTCTTTATGGGGTTGAACGCTTCGACGGAACCACTATTGAAAAGCTTAATGAGCTTTTTCTGGAAGCCCGAAAAAATCATCCGTATGAATGGGTGCTGAAGGAGAAGAGTAATATTCGTACCTGTATTGCTGACAACGGGGATTTGGAATCCGACAGACGCTATTTCACACCTGTCTTTAAGCTTGAACCGTATATATTTATACAAAGCGTTATCCAGGTGGAAGAGGTGTCAAGACAGGCAGGGATGGAGGTTACCTCTTTTGATGACTGGCTTGAACTTACCCAATCCATGCTGGAGCGCGCCATTAAACGCGGCATAACGGTGTTTAAGAGTACTCTTGCCTATGAGCGTTCCATTTTTTATGAAAAGGTGACCTATGCCCAGGCTGAAGAGGCGTTTAATAAGATTTTTGATAATCTGCATCGTCCCGATTGGTCACTTAAAGAATTAGCACTTGGCAAGGCGTTTCAGGATTACATGATGCATTATATCCTCGGTATCATAAACAAGTACGGTCTCACCGTGCAGTTCCATACCGGCATACAGGAGGGCAACGGTAATGTGCTTACCAACAGCAAACCTACGCATCTTAGTAATCTTTTCCTTACGTACAAGAATGTAAAATTTGATTTGTTCCATATAAGTTATCCTTATCATTATGAAGCTATTACTCTGTGCAAGATGTTTCCCAATGTATATCTTGACATGTGCTGGGCGCATATTATTTCCCCTAACAGTTCCATGGCATTCTTAAGTGAATTTATTGATGCTGTGGGTGTCAATAAGATCAGTGCCTTTGGCGGTGACTATATTATGGTTGATACAGTATACGGGCATCAGCTCATGGCGCGGCAGAATGTGAGCCGGGTACTGGCGGAGAAGGTTGATGACGGAATTTTTAATGTCGATCAAGCCTGTAAAATAGCAAAGAAAATGTTCTTCGACAATCCTATGGAGATATTTATTCTGAAAGGAAAGTGTTAAATTTTTACAAATCTTTATAACAGTCGGATATACTGGAGGAATAGGAGGAATCGGTTATGACACCCAAAGAGAGAGCAGTAGCTGCATTAACCTTGAAAGTACCTGACATGGTACCTACCTTTGAGCTTGAATTTCAGCTTGAGGAGGAGATGTTTGGCCGAAAATTCATCACCGGGGATCTGACCGTTGAAGGTTTGGCCAAACTATCAAAGAAAGAGAAGGAAAAGAGAATATACGAGCTTGCCGAGTATATGGTAGAGGTGTACAGCACCCTTGAGTATTCCATCATACCCGGTCTTGTGCTGGGGAATGCTGAAGATTATATGGAGCATGGAGGTCCTCTGCCCGAGGAGACAAAGCTCCTTATTAAGTATCTGAGGGAATTGGTAGGCGACAACTATATGATCCATTACCATGGTGATGGTACATTTGCCATACCGGATGGTGAAAAAATGTATGAATTTGCCTATGCCATTGCCGACGATCGTGAGGGTGTCCAAGAGAAAGCTGCAAAAATGGCTGAAGCTGCTATTAAAAGAAACAGGCAACTGGCCGAGGCCGGAGTGGATTGTCTTATACTTTGTTCTGACTATTGCTATAACAGCGGTCCATTCCTTTCGCCTGCCATGTTTGAAGAATTCATTCAACCGTATCTTTATAGGATTATAGATGAGGCCCGTAAATTGGGGCTGTATACAATAAAACATACCGACGGAAATATAATGCCCATCCTGGATAATATAGTTGAATGCAAGCCCCATGCAATTCATTCTCTGGATCCCCAGGCAAAAGTAGACATAAAAACGGTAAAGGAGCTGGTGGGGGATAAGGTCTGTTTGTGCGGAAATGTCAACTGTGCCCTTATGCAGACAGGTACCGAAGAAGAGGTTATTCAAAGTGCGGAGTATGCGCTGACCTACGGAAAGCCCGGAGGAGGATACATTTTCTGTACAAGCAACGTTCCCTTTAAGGGTTTACCCGCTGACAGATATAAACTGATTCTGGATGTGTGGAGAAGGATGAGGGAATATTAGGACTATTCACCTTTAAAGTGTCGTGCCTTGTTTTTACCATTTGTGACGGGCAGAATAAGAATTAACTAATTATGAAAATCAAGAGCTTAGGGGGAGTCTGTGTGAGCAATAGATTGAATGAACCGGTTTTTCGTCCGCTTTCTCTGAAGGAAATACGGCCTGGAGGCTGGCTGTTAAACCAGCTGAAAATTCAGGCCAGGGGTCTGTCGGGAAACCTGGACAAGTTCTGGCCGGATATTAAGGACAGCCAGTGGATCGGCGGCAGCGCAGAAGGCTGGGAACGGCTTCCTTATTGGTTGGATGGTTTCATACCGTTAGCCTGGCTGCTGGATGACGAGGATATGAAGACCCGGGCATGCCGTTACATGGATATTATAATAAACAATCAGGCTCCGGACGGCTGGATCTGTCCTGAAAATGAACGGGATAAGGAGCGGACAACCTATGACTTGTGGGCACTGTTCCTCATACTAAAGGTGTTGGTGGTTTACCATGACGTCACCGGCGATCCCCGGGTGGAAGATGTGGTACGCAAAGCTTTAATATCCCTGGACAGGCATATTGACAGAACCACACTCTTTGGTTGGGGGCAAACCCGCTGGTTTGAAAGTCTAATCTCCATATGGTGGTTGTATGAGCGTACCCATGAGGAATGGCTGTTGCATCTTGCCATAAAACTCTGTGCTCAGGGTTTTGATTGGATAGGCTTTTATAAACGCTGGCCATACAAAGAACCTGATGAAAAGGGACGCTGGAGTTTTATGAGCCATGTGGTAAATAATGCAATGATGCTCAAGTCCGGCGCACTGCTATGGCGGCTGACGGGAGTGAGCGAACACCTGGATAGCCCGGAATACATGGTAAACCTGCTGGATAAATATCATGGGACGGTAACGGGAGTATTCACCGGGGATGAATGCCTGGCAGGTACCAGTCCGGTTCGGGGCACCGAGTTGTGCGCAGTGGTTGAATATATGTATTCACTGGAGCATCTTCTGGCTATTACAGGGCGTTCCCATTGGGGTGACCGTCTGGAGAAGATTGCTTATAATGCTTTGCCTGCCACTTTCAGTCCTGATATGTGGACGCATCAGTATGATCAGCAGGTAAACCAGGTGGAGTGCAGCCGGCAGGGCAATCCTGTATTTGGGACCAACAGCGGTGAATCAAACCTGTTCGGACTGGAACCCAACTATGGCTGTTGTACGGCAAATCTTAGCCAGGCGTGGCCCAAGCTTGCCCTTTCCACTTTTATGAGGAGTGCTGATGGTCTGGTAGCTGCAGTCTATGCTCCTTCTACGGTAAATACATGTATCAATGGAGCGCAGGTGACGGTTACCCTCAAGACCGGTTATCCCTTCCGTGATACCCTGAATTTTTTTGTAAAAGTGGATCGGCCGGTTGAGTTTGCCCTGGATTTACGAATCCCCGGGTGGGCAAAGGATGCTCAGCTTAACATAGATGAAAGCCGGATAACGGTAGAATCCGGAGGGTTTTACCGCATAAACCGAAGATGGCAGGGGGAGACATCTTTTACCCTTCATCTTCCTATGAAACCCTGCGTTGTCAGCCGACCCAACCAACTATATGCAATTACCAGGGGACCTCTTGTTTATTCACTGCTTATCGGTGAACGCTGGGTGAGGATAAATGAGGATGTACCGGGTCGGGAATTCCCTCATTGCGATTATGAAGTATATCCCACAACTCCATGGAACTATGGCCTGTGTATTGATAAAGATAATCCTGATAAAGACATTGTTTTTGAGGAAGTTCCTTTGGGTGACTGGCCTTTCTCGCCGGAAGGAGCTCCGATAAGAGCGCATGTAAAGGCCAGAAAGGTGGATTGGGGTATGGAAAACGGTGCTGCTCTGCCATATCCGGGAATGGAATGGGTGTCCGATGAGATAGAGGAGGTTGTATTGATCCCATACGGATGTACAAACCTCCGTATGACCGAAATGCCTCTGATTTGAGTCTTCTTCCTGTACACCGGAATGCTGTCTCTTTAAGCAGGAGATAACCGGTGGAAGACATATTTTTGATATTTTTTAAAAAAAGAAAAAGGAGGAATGAGAATGCTTGAGGTGATTAATTTAAGGTGTGAGTACAAGGATAATCCCATTGGCATAGATGTGACAAAGCCCAGGATAAGCTGGATTATCCAATCGGAAGATCGAAATGTTATGCAGGCTGCCTATCAGGTTCAGGTTGCTGTTGATAAGGATTTTGATAATCCGGTATGGGATACCGGCAAAGTGGAATCCGATCAATCCATTCATATTGAGTACAACGGTCAGCCGCTTATATCCCGCACCAGGTATTATTACAGGGTAAGGATATGGGATCAGAAGGGGAGGGTATCCGGCTGGAGCGAAACGGCCTTCTGGGAAATGGGGCTTTTGGATGAAAAAGAATGGATTGCCAACTGGATTACGCCGGAGGACACAGACAATTCGGCGGAGTTGAGGCCCTGTCCCATGATGAGAAAGGTTTTTGAAGCAGATGGTGAAATAAGGAGCGCCAGAATTTATGCTACCAGTTTAGGATTATACGAGCTGCGTTTAAACGGTAAAAAGGCGGGAGATTTTCTTTTTGCTCCCGGCTGGACCAGTTATAACAAAAGATTGCAGTATCAGACTTATGATGTAACGGAGCTGCTAAATGAAGGCCAAAACGCCATCGGTGTCATATTGGGGGATGGATGGTACAGAGGCAATCTGGCCTGGTCAGATCAAAGGAACATATACGGTGACAAATTGGCGGCTTTGGTACAGCTCCATATTGTGTATGAAGATGGCAGGGAACAGGTAATTATAACAGATAAAAGCTGGAAGACCTCTACAGGTCCGATACTCATGTCAGAAATTTATCATGGAGAGAACTATGATGCCCGCCTTGAAAAGACGGGCTGGGATGAGGCGGACTATGATGATTCGGACTGGGGGAATGTTGTAGAACTGGATAAACCTAAAGATATAATAGTTGCCCAGGAAGGACCACCCGTCCGCGCAGTACAATACATTAAACCCGTCTCTTTATTTACCACTCCTGCCGGTGAAAAAGTTCTGGACATGGGACAGAACATGGTAGGCTGGGTACGTTTTTCGGTGGAAGGTCCGGAGGGAAGCAGAGTGGTCCTTCAGCATGCGGAAGTGTTGGATCGGGATGGCAACTTTTACACGGAAAACTTACGGAAAGCAAAGCAAACTATCCAGTATACGCTGAAGGGATGCGGGAAGGAGATATTTGAACCCCATTTTACATTCCAGGGTTTTAGGTATGTAAAGCTGGTAGAATATCCGGGGGAACCATCTATCGATGATTTTACAGGAGTTGTTATCCATTCTGATATGGAGCACACCGGAAGTTTTGAGTGTTCCAATCCTTTGATCAACCGGCTTCAGGACAATATCCTGTGGTCCCAGAGGGGTAATTTCCTTGATGTTCCTACCGACTGTCCTCAAAGGGACGAACGTCTTGGCTGGACCGGTGACGCACAGGTATTTATCCGTACGGCATGCTTTAACATGAATGTCGCCTCATTCTTTGCAAAATGGCTTAAGGATTTGAAGGCGGATCAGCTGGACAACGGTGGAGTACCTCATGTAATTCCGCATGTTTTGGGCGATGATGCCCACTCTTCGGCTGCCTGGGCTGATGCAGCGCTTATATGCCCATGGACGATTTACCTGTGTTATGGTGATAAGAGGATACTTGAGGAACAGTATGACAGCATGAAGGCATGGGTAGAGTACATAAGGCGCCAGGGGGAGAATGAATACCTGTGGAACACCGGTTTCCATTTTGGTGACTGGTTGGGCCTGGATGCCAAGGAAGGCAGCTACGTAGGTTCTACCGCAAAAGATTATATTGCTACGGCTTTTTATGCATACTCAACCAGCCTGCTTGTAAAGACGGCAGAGGTGCTGGGCAAAATTGACGATGTTGAGGAGTATACAAAGCTGTATAATAATATTATTCACGCTTTCAGGAAGGAGTTTGTAACCCCCAATGGCAGGCTGGCAGTTCCGACACAAACGGCTCATGTATTGGCCCTTATGTTTGATCTGGTTGAAGAAAAACACAGAAAGCGGGTAATCGATACCCTTGTTGAGTATATTAGGGAGAATGATTATCACCTTACTACCGGTTTTGTAGGAACTCCTTATCTGTGTCATGTATTGAGTCAAAACGGGTACAGCGATGTGGCGTATAAACTTCTGATGCAGACCGATTACCCATCCTGGTTGTACCAGGTGGTAAAGGATGCAACTACTATATGGGAGCACTGGGATGGCATTAAACCCGATGGATCTTTCTGGAGTCCTGACATGAACTCATTTAACCACTATGCATACGGATCCATAGGTGACTGGCTGTACAGGGTGGTAACCGGCATTGATACCGATCAGGAAAAACCCGGATATAAACATATATATATCAAGCCTGTATTTGGTGAAGATCTGACGTATGCAAAAGCTGAATTGCAGTCATTATACGGGAAAATAAAATCCGGGTGGAAAATTGGTGAAGATGGACAGGTACAGATGTCAATAGCCATACCTCATAATACCACTGCCACCGTGGTGTTGCCAGGTGCCCGGCCGGATCTGGTCAAAGAGAGCGGCATAAAGCTGGATCAGGCAGAGGACATAGTAAAATATGAAGCGGTTGATAACGGTGTAATGCTGGAGATCGGCTCCGGAGAATATGTATTCGAATATAAAGTGGCAAATTTATAGGATGCCCCGGAAGTTTTTTAATACACCTTTCAATATGCAAAACGTTGGGGAAACGGCCGGATTAATATCCGGCCGTTTTGATTTTACACCGCCTGTGATATATGGGCTGTATGGTGCATATAATACCAGAGAAGTATTATCTGTTTACCGGGAGGAATGTTTGTGAAACAAAACCCATATGTCAGGCATATGTTTGCCGGAGCAAATACTACCGAAGGATTTGTAAGCTTCTTTGATGAGATACTGAAGGTTAACACAAACAAAGTATTTATAATCAAAGGGGGACCGGGAGTCGGCAAATCCACTTTTATGAAAAAGATAAGTCAGGATTTGCTGGAGAAAGGATATACTCTTGAATGTTTTAACTGCTCATCGGATCCTGCTTCACTGGATGCCCTTGCTGTACCGGATTTGAAAGTAGCTATTATGGATGGTACCGCCCCCCATGTAATGGAGCCCCGATACCCCGGAGCTGTAGATCAACTGCTGAACTTTGGAGAATATTGGGATGATGAGTTGATTGCTCCAAACAGGGATCGCATAATTGAATGTGCGGAACACGGAAGTTGGCTGTTCAATACGGCATACAGCCAATTAAGAGAGGGAAGGATAGCATACAATGAATGGAAAAGCCATATAGCGAAATGCCTCGATAGATCAAAATATCAGCATATGGTAAATTCGTTTGTTAATGAATTGTTTGATAAATTTAAGAATAAGGAGATCAAAAACGGAACCAGGCACTTCTTTGCCTGTGCCATAACACCGTTAGGCATTCGGGATTATGCAGCCACCCTGTTTACACCGGGAATGGAGGTCTATCCCGTTTATGGCAGGCCGGGATCAGGAGCCAAGGAAGTTATCAGCAGAGTGGCACAGATAGCCCAGTGGCTGGGCTATTCTACCGAGAGATCTCATTGCCCTGTTGAACCCGGGGAACTGGATATGGTGATTATTCCCGAACTTAACACTGCTGTGATAAACATATGGGAGCCTGTCAGAAACAGCTTGCCGGAAATTCCGGGAGTAAAGCTGCACAAAGGGCTTAACCTGGAAGATTGCCTGTTTAACGGAACCGATTATGAAAGATACAGGAAGGCAGCGGATGATGCCCGTAAAAGATTTACAGCACTTTTGGATAAGGCGGTAGAATACATTGCCCGGGCAAAAGCTGTTCATGATGAGTTGGAAGGGTATTATATCCCCGCTGTGGATTTTGAAAAGATTGAACAGTTCCGCCGCCAGATCGTTCAACGAATGCTGGCATATAGTGTTTGAAGAATATTATGGAAGCCACCTTGCGGAGAGGCTTAGAGCCTGTTAACGCAGCGGAGGATAAGGCCGAATCACTGTTTGAGCGAAGCGAGTTTGATGGAGGCCCCGTAGCAAGTTATACAGGCTCTAAGCCTTGGAACTTAAGTGATTGGAATAGTATTCTGCAAATATATTCTGCAAACATATTCTTCAAAGGTAATATTCTTCAATGCCAATATTCTACAAAATTTTAATGTACACCCATTTTGTTATGTTTTTTATGGTAACGGTTTGGATGATGTGGTATAATAAAACCAAACCATAAAAATGATGGGAGGCGGTCGACATGATACAGTTAATTGTGGGCCCGAAAGGAAGTGGGAAGACCAGAAGGGCAATTGAGATGGCAAATCGGGCCACAACGGAGACTAAGGGGAACATAGTTTTTATTGACGGTGACCACCGGCGGATGATGGGTTTGAAATATCAGGTTCGGTTTGTTAACGCAAATGAATTCGAAATTGAAGATTTGGATATGTTATATGGCTTTCTATGTGGAATAATTGCGGGGGATTACGATGTTGAACAGATATATATCGATGGAATACTGGAAAAACTGGTAGGGGATATAAAAAATATAGAAAGCTTTATTGATAATATAAACAAACTTTCCGAAAAATTTAATGTTAATTTTATAATCACTTTAAGCGGCAGTTCTGAAAGCTTACCTGTTTTCTTAAGAGAGTACGTACAGGGTGAATGTATAGCTTAAAAGGAAGAAACAGGTATCAGAGCCGAGGGAACGCCCTTGGCTTTTATTTTTGATGGCGCCTCCCGAAAGTAGACTTTCCGATTATTGTACAGACAATGGGAAAGTTTTTTTGTTTGACTACCTTCTATCCAGCAGATATAATGAATGAAAACAGTTATAAAGCAGGTGGGAAATACAGATGTTGTACCATAGTACGCGGGGAAAAGGTTTGCAGATGTCCTCTATGGAAGTTATAAAACAGGGTATAGCTCCTGATGGAGGTTTATTTATCCCATATAAAATTCCTAAACTATCCATGGCTGAATTCAGAGAAATGGAAAAAATGGGCTATGTTGAACGGGCTGTACGCATACTTTCCTTATTTTTAACCGATTATTCTGCCAATGACTTAGAGAACTGTGTGCATGCGGCATATAATAAAGATAAGTTTGCTGCTTCTGAGATTGCACCTGTTGTGAAATTGAATGAGAATATTTATATTCTGGAGCTTTGGCACGGTCCTACCTGTGCTTTTAAGGATATGGCTTTGCAACTTCTTCCTCACTTGCTGGTAACTGCTCTGAAAAGGACCGGTGAAGACAGCGGGGTTATAATTTTGGTGGCGACTTCCGGTGATACCGGTAAAGCGGCGCTGGAAGGCTTTAAGGATGTTCCCGGGACCCACGTTGTGGTCTTCTATCCAAATGAAGGTGTTAGTTCGGTACAACAGATCCAAATGGTTACCCAGGAGGGTTCCAATGTAGATGTAATAGCCGTTGAGGGCAATTTTGACAGTGCCCAGTCGGGTGTAAAAGCTATATTTGCTGATGAACAGTTGGAACAAAAAATCAGGCGAAAAGGTTATAGCCTGTCATCGGCCAATTCTATCAATTGGGGAAGGCTTATCCCTCAGGTTGTGTATTATGTTTCGGCCTGGCTGGAGATGCTTAAAACCGGTGAAATAACCGAAGACCAACCCATCAATGTGGTGGTTCCCACAGGTAATTTCGGGAACATACTGGCTGCATATTATGCCAAGAAGATGGGTGTTCCCATACACCGTTTGATATGTGCATCGAACAGCAATAATGTTCTTACTGATTTTATTAATACAGGGGTATACAACCGGAACAGGAAATTTTATAAAACCGCGTCTCCTTCTATGGATATCTTAATATCCAGCAACATGGAGCGGCTGCTCTTTGATCTGGCTGACGGGGATTGTGAAAGGGTCAGATTGTTGATGGAGGATTTACGTCTCAAAGGCCAATATACCATTGATGATGACAGCCTGAAGAGACTCAAGTCAGAATTCTGGGGCGGATATGCAGACGATCCCCAAACACTGCAGGCTATCCGCAGCACCTATGATGCTTACGGTTATTTGCTGGATCCTCATACAGCCGTTGGGATGCATGTTTATAATCAATACCGGAAACACACCGGGGATGACCATAAGACTATTCTGGCATCAACGGCCAGCCCGTTTAAGTTTGCTGATGATGTTTTGAAGGCTGTCCTGGGGCCGGATGCCGTTGAAGATATGGATGATATTACCCTGCTGGATATATTAAGCCGTACAACAAATAAACCTATTCCGCCGGCATTAGCCGGGTTGAAGGATAAAGAGATACGTCATAAAACTGTATGTAAGCAATCGGAGATGAAGGATGTACTCACCAATCTATTTTACTTAAATGAGGTGTAGAACATGAAGATAGCTCTGGCTCAGATTAATCCTGTGGCAGGAGATTTAAAGGGCAATGCTTTGAAGATTACTGAATCTATAACAAAAGCAAGGAATGCGGGCTGCGATCTGGTGGTGTTTCCTGAGCTGAGTTTGACAGGGGCTCCTTTGCAGGGATTGACACGGGTTAGGGATTTCATTTTCGATTGTCAGGAGGAATTGGATGGCATAGTAAGGCATACCGATGGCATAGGGGTTTTAATCGGGACGATAGTACAGGATGAATGCCAGGATCTGTGCAATGCTGCCATCCTTATTGAAAACCGCCGGATAGCGGGATATACCGCAAAGAAGATTGATAGATTGGTCTATCCGCTTGATGAATGCTGTAATATTGAATCTTATCCGGAAACCGGTGAATTTGATTTTAGAGGAGAACGGTTGACGATAGTCATCGGGGAAGATATCGACAATGAACTATATAACGAATCATCCGGGATTATAATAAACATTTCAGCAAATGCATATCGCTACAAAACTTTTGAAGGATATGTTGAGAAATTAAGGCATTCGGCAAGGAAGACTGGAAAACCCATCGTATATGTAAACCAGGCAGGAGGCAATGATGAGCTGGTATTTGCCGGCGCCAGCATGGTTGTGGATGCAAAAGGGCAGATATTGGCATTGGCGAAGCAGTTTGACGAAGACATGATTTTTTTTGATACCAGCCGGAACCATTCACCATTGCCAGGCTTAAAAGAAGACATTTCATGGCTCTATCATTCGCTTGTTAAAGGTGTACAGGATTATTTTTATAAAAGCGGATTTAAACAAACTTTGTTGGGCGTTAGCGGTGGAATAGATGCAGCCCTGGTAGCCTGTATAGCAGCAGATGCGTTAGGTGCTGAAAATGTACTGGGTGTATATATGCCTTCAAGGTATTCTTCTGATCACAGTCGTCAGGACGCTCAGAAACTGGCTGAAAATCTCGGCATACGGTACAGGGTTATTCCTATTGAAGACATATTTGTTGAATACCTGAAGATCTTTAATGGACGGCCGGAACCGGTAGGTGACGTTGCTGAAGAGAATATTCAGGCAAGAATCAGAGGAGCCCTGCTGATGTTTATTGCAAACCGGGAAGGGCGGGTATTGGTTTCTACCAGCAACAGATCCGAAGCGTCCGTTGGCTATACCACCATTTATGGCGATATGTGTGGCGGTCTTTCACCGATAGCCGATGTTCCAAAAACCATTGTTTATGAGCTGTGTCGTTATATAAACCGTGAAAGGGAGATTATTCCTCACAATATTCTTATAAAGCCGCCATCAGCTGAATTGCGGCCTGGCCAGAAGGACGAGGATTCTTTACCGCCTTACGATATTTTGGACGCAATTCTAAGCATGTATATCGATGAAGAACTGACTATGGAAGAGATGGTTGCCCGCGGGTATGATGGCGGCACGGTTTCCAGAGTATTGAACATGGTGCAGCGCAGTGAATATAAGCGAAGACAGGCCCCGTTGACCATAAGGGTTTACAGTCCTCATGAAAAAGTGGACAATAACCCTGTGGTGCATAAATATATATGGACGTAGTGGGTAAGGAGGTTAGATAATTGCGTCAGGATCAGATTACGGTGATATACGGGGATCAACCTCGCAGGATGATACCTGAACTTCTGGATGCGATAGACCTGACTGGTGAACTCAAAAGGGAATATACAATCGGTATTAAACCCAATCTTGTACTGGCCAGAGAATCATCATCCGGAGCTACTACCGATCCGGAGCTTGTTGAGGCTATTATAGTGTATCTTGAAGAACGGGGATACAATAATTTAGTTATTATGGAAAGTTCCTGGATAGGCGACAGAACCACAAGGGCATATAAGGTTTGCGGATACGAGGATATATCACGTAAATATAACGTTCCGCTGATAGATTTGAAAAGAGACGGTTACAGGGAAGTAAAGGTGGAGGATCTGACACTTAAGGTATGCAACAAGCCACTTGAAGTTGACTATCTTATAAATATACCGGTGCTTAAAGCCCACTGCCAGACCAGGTTGACGTGTGCTTTAAAAAACTTAAAAGGCTGTATACCGGATAGTGAAAAAAGACGTTTTCATACATTAGGACTGCACAAACCAATAGCTTATCTCAATGCTGCTATAAAGACCCATTTGATCATTGTGGACGGGATAATCGGGGATTTAACCTTTGAAGAAGGAGGCACTCCGGTTCAGATGAACCGGATCATAGCCGGAAAGGATCCGGTATTGGTGGATGCTTATGCAGCCCGGCTTATCGGATATGATAAGGATGATATACATTATATATCAATAGCCGAGCAGATAGGTGTTGGTTCGGCTGACCTGTCCGCAGCAAGTATAAAGGAGTTAAACACTGATGCGTATAAACCTGCGCTTATTAAGGCTCCAAGGCATGTTGTGGCCGGTTTAGCTGCGTATGTTGAGGAACACGACGCATGTTCGGCATGTTATGGAAGCCTTATTCATGCTCTGGAGAGATTGAGGGAGAGGGGAATGCTGTCCAGGCTTAAGAATAAGGTATTTATTGGTCAGGGATACAAGGGTAAGACAGGCAAAGGAATTGGAATCGGGTCATGCGCCCGGGGTTTTGAAAATTGTTTGACAGGATGTCCCCCAAAAGCCAGGGATATTGTTGAGTTTCTTGAAAACTTCCTTATGTAGTACCGATGGTAAAAGGAGAGTGACATTGGTATGCCAAAACCAAGGTTTGTTAAAAAAGTAATTGCTGAGATAAAAAATGATGTTCCTCCGGCTCCAATGAATACATTTTCTGCGGTAGGCGACATAAATAACGATGGATGGCTGGATGTTGTCGTATCGGGCAGAAACGGTAAAATGGTATGGGTAGAAAACAAAGGTGAAGGTAAAGAATGGGTCGTGCATTTGGTTGATGATCAAGTGGAGTCAATGGAATGCGGAGGATCTTTGTATGACCTTACTGGCAACGGTTACCTGGATATAATTAACGGAGGAGCTGATAGTTCCACCAGGATTTACTGGTGGGAAAATCCGGGACCAAAAGGCGGGAAATGGAAGAAAAGACTGATAGCCGATACATCTTACCGCCAATTCCATGATACTATTATCGGAGATATTAAAAATGACGGCAAAATGTACCTTGTCTTTACCAATCAACGCGGGGAAAATGGTGGAACAAATATATATTGCGTTCCTCTTCCGGATAATCCCACAGTTAGTCCATGGCCAAATCTTGAGATTATAGCAACGGGCAAAACCGAGTTAAACCCGTTCAGGAAGGAAGGGGTACAACCTGAAGAAGGATTGGCAATTGGTGATATAGACGGTGATGGCAGGAATGAATTGGTTGCCGGGACCCATTGGTATAAATATATGGATGGAAAATGGGAGTGCCATAAATTTGCCTCGGGTTATATTACCACAAAAGCTGCAATAGGTGACATAGACGGCGATGGTAAAAATGAAATTGTGTTGTCGGAAGGGGATCCTTGTATATACGGTAAAAGGCAGGGAGGAAAGATTGGTTGGTTCAAACCTGGGAAGGATATAAATGATTTGTGGGAAGAACATGTTGTTGACGATTATCTCCTGGATGCCCATTCATTGCAGCTGGGAGATATATGCGGAAACCGGAGATTGGATATACTTGTTGGTGAAATAGGGGTAGCCGACAAGAGCCGTAACTATATAATTCGAAAACCGCGTATAATGATTTATGAAAACATGGGTAACGGGGAGTTCATTAAGCATATAGTCGATGAAGGTACGGGTATACATGATGCTGTTTTAGCAGATATGAGAAATAAAGGCGTTTTGGACATCGTTGGTAAACCTCTGCATGGCGATGAAATGTGGAAACTTCATGTATATTTAAACAATACAGGAGTATAAATTTCCTTCCACTCCATATCGTTAATATGCATTATATAAAAACAAGATCTCAATCCTCATTATTGATGAGTTTATAGTATTCAACCAGCAATTGATCCAGCTGCTGGCTTGCTTTAAGAATTTCACAGCTATTTATATTGTTCATCTGTAGGAGTTTATGGATATACCTTCTCATAGCTTCTATTTTTTCAGTAAGCTCATCAAGTTGTTCCATTTATTTAATACTCCTTCAGTTTCTGTTAGTATAGCTATTTTTTGTCATGACAAGCATTAATATAACATGTACATATTGTAATGTCTACCATAAATTACTATATATAATGTTTATCTTTATACAATTATATCGTTTATGGTCGACTTATGTATGTAGTAATATTGTCCTTTTTTTAAAATTTGTCGGGGTAGATATCAGCCTATTCTAAATCAGACCGTTCCTGCATACCTTTAAATTAGGGGGTGTAGGATATGCGGGTTTTTTTCTTTAAAAAGGATATTATCATATGGGGAGTTATACTGCTGGCTGCCATTCTTGTGTTATTACTCCTGTTAAGACTGACAGGTGGAGAAGCCGAAACGATGGAGCAAAGTTTAATCTCTATAATGAAGGGTGTATAGGGGGTATAGAGTTATATCCCCGTAAAGAATGGTTTGTTATTATATTGATTTTTTGTGGACAAGCTATACTGAGAAATAATTTGGATATATAAATCGTAATATTTACCAGTTTAATAGATGTTACATAGAGAAAAATACAAAATATGTGATTTATAGTGTATGATTTTTATGTTAAAATAAGTGAAATAAAACATGATTCTAATCGAGCGAAGGAGGAACCATATGCCGCTTAGCAAAGGACCAGATCAAACACCCAATATGCCGGAAGAAATACGCGGAACTCTCAGGCGTCACATGATTGAAGTACCCCGATGTATTGAGAACGCCACTGGGATCAGGATATTTGGCAAGACGATACGTTCCCTGGCATTTACTACCGATGTTGCCGTTATTAAAAATATAAACGCTGATGCTATTATTGCGGTATATCCCTTTACTCCACAGCCTGCTATTACCCACGCTATCATGATGGCCGCCGATGTGCCGGTTTTTTGTGGAGTGGGTGGCGGAACGACCATGGGGAAGAGGGTAGTAAACCTGGCTTTGGATGCGGAATTTCAGGGTGCAATAGGAGTTGTGTTAAACGCCCCCACCCCTGATGAGACCATCAGAGCGGTCAGGGATACCATAGATATTCCCATTGTTGTTACTGTAGTATCCGAGAACACAGATTTAAAAGCCCGGATGGAGGCGGGAGCCACCATACTGAACGTCTCGGGAGCCAGGAAAACAGTGGATATTATAAAGAAGATTAGAGATCAATTGCCCAACGTTCCTATTATTGCAACAGGTGGACCCAATGAAGAAACTATCATGGCTACCATCGAAGCGGGTGCCAATGCCATAACATATACTCCTCCAACGCCCGGGGAGCTTTTTAAGACGCTGATGGAAAAATATCGCCAGCAGTTGGCTTAATCTTTTTCTGCGTTAATCATATATACCAGTTACGGGGGTGTAATCAAATGCAATTGTTTGGCCGGGAGTTTTCAAGAGAGGAAATAAGACAGCGGATAGGTCATCTATCTCAGATTGCTGGAATTAAGTCCTATACTTTAAATGAAGGCCGTGCACAGGGGGTACATGCACTGGATGTCAAAACCGGCAGCGGGCTTAACTTTACAGTGTTACCGGGGAGAGCCCTGGATATTGCCTGGATGGAGCATAACGGCAGACCAATTGGTTTTATAAGCAAAGGCGGTATAGTACATTCTTCATACTACCAGCCATATGGATCCGAGTGGCTGCGCAGTTTCAACGGAGGGGTTTTGACCACTTGCGGACTTACACATGTAGGACCGCCCGAAAGGGAAGGGATGTGGGAACTGGGCCTTCACGGGAGAATAGCAAACATTCCTGCTGATGAAGTAAATCATACTGTGGAATGGCAGGGTGAAGAGCTGGTTCTGACGATTGAAGGAAAGGTTCGGGAAGCGGTTATGTTTTCCGAAAACCTGGTTCTGCACCGAACGATTAAAGCGTATGGCGGCAAGAACAAGGTACTGATTAATGATGAGATCATAAACGAAGGATATACGGATACTCCACTTATGGTACTCTATCATATGAACATAGGGTTTCCGGTGGTAGATGATACCAGCCAGCTGGTGGCACCGATTCTGCATACCTCAGCAAGAGATGAAGAGGCCGGTAAAGGTATTGAAAGATTCGATAGATTTGAAGCTCCTACACCAGGGTATAATGAACAGGTTTTTTTCCACAAATTAGCTGTTGATGATCAGGGTAAAACCTGTACGGCAATATTAAATGAGGCAATAAATTTAGGTATATGCATCAGTTATAATCAAAAGGAGCTGCCGTTTTTTACCCAATGGAAGATGATGGGACAGCAGGATTATGTAGTTGGTCTTGAACCGGGTAACTGTGTTCCCATGGGCAGAAGCTGGGCCAGGGAAAAAGGAGTTTTGGAATACTTAAAACCCGGCCAGAGAAAATCCGTTTCCCTGGAGATCAGGGTTTTAACCACATGGGAAGAAATACAGGGTTACAGGGATTATGTGGCAAGACTGCTGAAACGGTATTAACTTTGCAGATTCTTAAGCGTTTCATAGAAACCGGGGAATGAGACATCGGTCCATTCCCATCCATCGACAACGGTTTCTCCCTGTGCTATCAGTCCTGCAACGGCTGCTGTCATGGCCAGCCTGTGATCACCAAAGCTGTCCAATGTATTTCCTTTTAGTGTCACAGGTCCGTGAATGACCATGCCGTCATCGGTGCTTTCAATATTTGCTCCCAGGCGGGACAGCATATTGACCACAGTATTTATACGGTTGGATTCTTTGACCTTTAGCTCCTGTGCATCCCGTATAATTGTAGTACCATGTGCCTGGGTAGCAGCCAGAGCTATGATGGGAATCTCATCAATCAGCCTGGGGATCAGGTCTCCGCTGATAACCGTTCCTTTCAGACAGGATGTTTTTACGGTGATATCTCCTGTTTTTTCACCTCCAGAGAAAGACAGGTTTTCAACTGATATGTCAGCTCCCATTTGACGATAAACATCGAGTATACCGGTCCGGGTGGGGTTTATACCCACTTCCTTTAGCGTAAGTTCTGAATTGGGAACCAGAAGTCCGGCTGTCATTAGGAAGGCAGCCGATGATATATCTCCGGGGATTTTTATGTTTTGTCCGTACAGCCGCTGGGCGGGATAGGCAATGATTGTGTTGTTATGCACGTCTATTTTGCCACCGAAGGTCTGCAGAAGAATCTCGGTGTGGTCTCGGGATACTGCCGGCTGATGTATGCAGCTGGGACTGTTTGCATATAGGGTGGCAAGGATCAATGCTGATTTAACCTGGGCGCTGGCAACCGGCATCTCATAATCTATTCCTTCAAGTGTGCCCGGGCTGATTGAAAGGGGAAGATACCCCGGTGAGTTACATGCCTTTATATTTGCACCCATTTTCCTAAGCGGAGCAATAATACGATCCATCGGGCGCTTTTGCAATGATTCATCTCCTGTTATAACGCTTTCAAAGTTCTGGCCAGACAATAAACCGGCTAAAAGCCGGGCAGTTGTGCCCGAGTTGCCTGCATCAATGGGTGAAGAGGGCGGTTTAAGCCTGTATAACCCCACGCCGCTGATTGTAACATTGTTTGAATCCGGAACGTTTATATTTACACCCATCTGCCTGAAAGCCTTAATGGTGTTCAGACAGTCGCTGCTCATAAGGAAACGGCTAAGGTGGGTATCTCCATCGGCTATCGCCCCAAGTATTATACAGCGGTGAGATATGGATTTATCACCCGGTATTTCCACTTCTCCCACAAGCCTTTTTGCCGGAGTTATTGTGACTTGCATATTTTCCCTCCCGAATCTTCACATACTTTCGCGTTTTTCCTGTCTGCAGATATTTCCATTGCAGACTTTCTTCATTTTTTATAAGATTTGTAACCCTCTGCAGTCAATATTTTGCTGGCATTGTTCAGGGACATCACATCTGAAAAGGATATTACCAGGCAGCCTCCTGGTTCATCCTCCCGGCTGTGAATTATACGGAGATTTTTAATGTTTATACCGTGTTCACCCAGCAGCGTTGCGATCTTTCCGATGATTCCCGGTCGATCTTCCACATCAACGTACAGGTGGTGATAGGGAGCCAGTGCCAGGCTCTGGAGTTCAGGCAGGCTGTCCCGGAATTTTTTCGCTTTGGAAAAGAAGTCTTCAATGCCCTGCAGATCATTCCCGGTAATATAGTTTTTAAATATGTGTAAACTGCTGATCATACCATCTATAAGCTCCAGAAGTTGTTCACGGTTTGCCATGGATATGTCCCGCCACATCCGGGGATTTGAGGAAGCTATCCTTGTAATATCTCTGAACCCGCCTGCAGCCAGCCTTTCCTTAAAATGCTCAGGATCATCTATATCCTGTACCGTGTTTGTCAATGCAGCAGCTACCACGTGAGGCAGGTGGCTTATGCATCCAACAATTCTGTCGTGGTGCAGAGGATCCATTATAAGGGGAATAGCTCCTAAAGAGGATATTAATGCTTTTAAATTATCCACAACCTGTTCGGGAGTAGACCCGGTAGGGGTAAGTATATAGTAGGCGTTTTCGAAAAGATGGGGGATACTGGCCGTGTACCCTGACTGTTCGGTTCCGGCCATGGGATGTCCGCCTATAAAATAAACATCGGCAGGAAGATACCGTTCTGCAGCCTCTGCAATTGCCTGTTTCGTACTGCCTACATCCGTTATGACAGCTCCTTTGCGGATGTTTCCCGAAATTTCCCTGATAAGTTGGGGGATAGTTCCCACCGGAGTGCACAGGAATACAATATCTGCATGAGCAACTGCTTCCTGTGGATTAGTTGCCGCTTTATGGATTACCCCTTCCCTAAGAGCCATATCCAGGTGTTTGTTACTTGTATCCATACCTGTAACTATGCTGCCGGGTTTTCTTAGCCGGATAGCTTTGGCCAGAGAACCACCAACCAGGCCAAGCCCCAGTATACTTATTCTCCTAAAATCCATGAACTACCACTCCCGTCCTATGACTCCGGCCACTTTTGCCACTTCGTCAATCAGAGAATTGAAGGTATCAAAGTTTAAAGATTGGGGACCATCGGAGAGAGCGGATTTAGGATCAGGATGGACCTCTACTATCAGACCATCGGCACCTGCTGCAATAGCAGCCCGGCTCATGGGAGTGACCAGGTTCCATTTACCGGTTCCGTGGCTGGGATCTACTATTATGGGCAGATGGCTGATCTCCTTAATAATGGGAACGGCACTGAGATCCAGGGTGTTCCGTGTATATGTTTCAAAAGTACGGATACCCCGCTCACAGAGAATTATATTGTAGTTGCCTTCGTTCATAATATACTCGGCTGCATTTAGCCACTCTTCTATTGTTGATGCAAGGCCCCGCTTCAACACAACAGGGATATTGGTTCTTCCTACCTCCCGCAGCAGTTGGAAATTTTGCATGTTACGGGCGCCGATTTGGAACACATCAACATATTTTACTGCCTGTTCGATGGATTTTAGAGATACAATTTCCGATACAACCAGAAGTCCGGTCTCTTTTGCTGCTTCAGCCAGAAGCCGGTATCCTTCCTCCTCCAGACCCTGAAATGAATAGGGGGATGTCCGGGGTTTGTATGCACCTCCCCGGAGAAACTGGACTCCCCTGGATTTGAGAAATTTTGCTGTCTGTATGATCTGTTCATGACTCTCAACCGCACATGGACCTGCCATCATAACCAGTTTTTTGCTGCCTATTTCTACATCTTTAATACGTATAACCGTTGATTCGGGTTTAAAAGTTCTTCCTGCCAGCTTGAAGGGTTCAACAATTGGTACCAACCGGTCTACGCCCGGCATAAGCTCCAGTGGTGTATCGGCTATAAGCCGCTTGTCACCGATAACTCCAATAATAGTCCGTTCTGAACCGGTTGATATATGAACGCCCAGACCAAGTTCCTTAAGTATTTCCTCAATGTTCTTTATATCATTCTTTGTGGCGTTAGGTTTCATAACAATAACCATACTATCCATCCTCCATTTATAATAATCATCAAAAATTCATCCGGTTTTGTGCAAAATTCCATTCTGTATTCAGTGTGGTCCTGCTGTTTAAAATACAAAATGCAGCATAATAATTTACATACACAGCCATACTACCGTACTACCATTTGACTTCGCATTAACCTCACCAAAAACTGTACGTCTTTGCGGGCTGTAAAGTAGTTCTATAACACAGATTTTAAGGCATTTATCAGTGCTGTGTTCTGTTCCGGCGTTCCGATGGTTATTCTGAGCCAGTTATCCATATTGAAGATGTCTCCTGACCTTACAATTACACCTTTGTGGAGCAGATCTTTAAATACCTGCACACTGTCTTTACCCACATCTACCATGACAAAATTACCGTAGGCCGGGATGTATTCCAGACCCATATCCTCAAAGGCTTTGTATAAGTATTGTTTACCCTCCTGGTTGACTTTTATGCTGTCCCGGACAAAATCCTGATCATTTAACGCAGCCAGAGCAGCAACCTGTGCAGCAGCATTTGCATTGAACGGACCCCGCACCCTGTTGAGGTATTCAATAGTATTTTCGTTGGATATAGCATAACCTATTCGTAGTCCGGCCAGTCCGTATATTTTGGAAAAAGTCCGGAGTATTATTATATTGTCATATTCGTTAAGCAATTCAACACTTTTGGGATAATCCGGATTCTGCACATATTCATAGTATGCCTCGTCCAGTACTACAAGTATGTTGTCCGGAATCCTCTTCAAAAACTCCCTTTGCTCCTGTTCTGTAATAATTGTACCGGTGGGATTATTGGGGTTACACACCCATATGATGCGGGTGTTATCATTTATGTTGTCCAGAAAAGCGTCTAGATCAAGACGATAATCGTCAGTTAAAGGAACTTTAACGATTGTTCCATCCATAATACGGGTTACAGCCTCGTATCTTGAGAAGGAAGGCCAGCCCGTAATGGTCTGATCTCCCGGGTTGATGAAGGTCTGTGCTATTATCTCTAAAATCTGATCTGTTCCTGCACCGAACAGAAACTGTGAAGGCTTAAGATTAAATTTGGAAGCCAGGGCATTTCTGAGCTCGGTACAGTTTCCGTCGGGATAAAGGGCAACACCTTTTGTCCATTCAATGATTGCTTCTACCGCCTTAGGTGAACAGCCAAGCGGGTTCTCGTTGGAAGCAAGCTTAACCACATCGGTAAGCCCCAGTTCCCGTTGAACTTCGCTTATAGGTTTTCCTGGTCTGTATGGCTCCAGGTTTTCAATGGTTTTTCGGTGTTTAACCATGAGTCGATATTCCTCCTTCTGTTTATTTCAGTAGCCGTTTAATCTGATCCGGATTCAAATCCTTAAATACTTCAACTTTGCCGTATCTGGTGGGCAATACCAGTACGATACGCTGATCCATGTTCTTTTTGTCATAAGCCATCCTGTCGATTATCGGATCCCATTCCGGAGTATCAAGCTGGGTTGGCAGGTTTGCCTTTTTAAGTATACATACCAGCCGATCAATATAGTCCTGGCTTATCAGCCCCATGTTCATGGCAATTTTGGATTCGTATACCATACCCATTGCTACAGCTTCTCCATGGGTGTATTTTGAATAGCCGGTGGCTGCCTCGATAGCATGACCAATGGTGTGTCCGAAGTTGAGTATCATTCTGAGACCTGTTTCTTTTTCATCCTGTTCAACTACGGACACCTTGATCTGGCAGGAACGATAAAGAGCATCGGATAAAGTTTGTATATCCCTGGAAATAAGCGCTTCCATTTTATCCTCCAGCCAGCTAATAAAATCCTGATCGGCTATAAAGGCGTGTTTGATGAGTTCAGCCATACCCGTTGCAAATTCTCTGAGTGGAAGGGAGATAAGGGTACGGGGATCGATAAATACCATGTTGGGCTGATAGAATGCACCTATTATATTTTTTGCGAGAGGATGGTTTATGGCTACCTTTCCACCTATACTGCTGTCTACCTGTGCCAGAAGTGACGTCGGAATCTGGATCAACCCAATACCCCGCATGTATGTTGCTGCTATAAAACCGGCCAGATCTCCTGTTACACCGCCGCCCAGGGCAATGATGGATGATGAGCGATCCAATCCCGTTTCCAGGGCTTTTGTGTACAGTCTCTGTGCCCGGTCAAAGCTCTTGCTTGCTTCGCCTGGAGGTATTACGGCAACATCTGTCTGGTACCCCATGGATATAAGAACGGATTTTACGGAATTATAATAAAGGGGCAGTATGTTTTCATCGCATACTACCAGCACTTTTTTGCCTCTGATTTTTCCTTCAATGGCCTGGGGTAACTCTTCCCATCCTTCAGAGGCAATGTATATGGGGTATGATTTGTTTTTCAGGTTGACAGTAATGGATTTCATGACTAACCTCCGTAGAATACGGCAAAGAGTCCGGTTTTATCGGACCAATGAGTATTATATTTAGAAAATTGTATCTTTAATTATCTTAAAAGTCAAGGATGGCAGCAAAAAATGGTACATAATGTGTTTTTGGAGGATACAGACTTTCAGAAGTATCTTATGAAAGTATGTGCGCAGAATACTATGGAAATCACCTTGTGAAAAGGCTTAGGACCTGTTAACGAAGCGGAAGACAGCCGGAACCAATGTCTGAGCGTAAGCGAGTTTTGGTGGAGGCCTGGAGCGAGTTTTACAGGTTCTTAGCCTTGAACTTAAGTGATTGGAATAGTGTTCTGCAAATACACTGTACTCGGTTATACTGTTACCAATGAGCATTATGTGAAGAATATTATGAAAGCCTTGGAGCTCCAAAGGCTGGAATAATATTCTTCATATAACAAGATTAGTCCAACAAAAATATAAAATTATTACATTTATTTTATAAACTATATTAAGTTTTAATTAAAAGTATGCTACAATATAAAGGGAAATTGCCTGTTGCCGCAGAAATATTACGTATATGTCTTTTTTCTCAAGTAGTGTGCCATAATCAAGTAGTGTTGTACCAAATTAATAAGGGGGAATGTAGATGAACAACTTTGTAACACAGAACATCCGCAACATTGGAATAATAGGCCATGGCGGAGAAGGAAAAACCACTTTAACTGAAGCCATGCTTTTCAATGCTAAAGCAATTGATCGCTTTGGACGAGTTGAAGATGGCACAACCACCACCGATTATGATCCCGAAGAAATAAAAAGAAATATATCCATCAGTGCTGCAATAGCGCCACTGGAGTGGAATAAACATAAAATTAACATAATAGATGTACCAGGATTTTTTGATTTCGTCGGGGAGATGGTTCAGTCGTTGAGGGTGGTGGATGGAGCCGTCATTGTAGTCGGCGCGGTATCAGGCCTTAGTGTTGGCACGGAAAAAGCATGGGACTATTGTAAGGAATACCATGTCCCAAAAATGATTTTCGTTAACCAGATGGACAGAGAAAATGTCAATTACGAGAAGGTATTAGAGGAACTGGAAGGCAAGTACGGAACAGCTATAACTCCGCTGCAGGTACCCATAATGAATGGAAACCGTTTTACCGGAGTTGTAGACGTGGTTAATATGAAGGCCTGGGATTTTACCGGGAAGGAACCACAGGAGATCTCCATTCCTGATGATTTAGCGGACACCGTAGAATCTATACGGACCCGGTTGATTGAAGCTGCAGCTGAGACCAGCGAAGAACTTATGGAAAAGTATTTTGAAGGCGAAGAGCTTACAGATCAGGAAATCCGTGAAGCTCTGCGTGCAGGTATTGCAGAGGGCGACGTAGTTCCGGTTCTGTATGGTTCTGCCACGGAAAATGCCGGGATTGGGCTGTTAATGGACAGTATTATAGATTATATGCCTGCACCCAGCGACCGTCCGGCAGTACCGGGAACCAATCCAAAGACCGGTGAAGAAGGCGAATATAAGGTTGACTCATCGCTTCCTTTCTCAGCTTTTGTCTTTAAGACAGTGGTTGATCCCTTCGTAGGTAAGCTTTCAATATTCAAAGTCATGACCGGAGAGCTTACGAGCGGGATGAGCATATACAATGCCAACAAGGAAAGGAACGAAAAAACCGGTTCCATCTATGTATTAAGAGGTAAAAAACAGATACAGGTTGACAAACTTACTGCCGGTGATATAGGTGCTATGGCCAAGCTTCAAAACACCGTTACCGGCGATACGCTGTGTGATCCGGCGTCACCTGTTAAATATGAGGGCATAGAATTCCCCGAACCTTCCATATCCATGGCAGTTGCTGCTGAAAAAGAAGGCGAGGAAGAAAAGGTATTTACCGGCTTGAATAGGCTTATGGAGGAAGATCCTACCTTTACCGTGGAACCGAATGTTGAGACCGGACAAACCATTATATCCGGTATAGGGGAGGTACATCTTGATGTTATAGCCAGCCGTCTGAAGAATAAGTTTGGTGTTAATGCGGTGTTTAGCGAACCCAAAGTACCTTATCGTGAAACAATCCGCAAATCTATCAAGGCTGAAGGAAGACATAAGAAGCAGACAGGTGGTCATGGACAATACGGGCATGTTTGGATTGAATTTGAACCGCTGCCGGATCCGGAACAGAAATTTGAGTTTGTCGACAAGATAGTGGGTGGTGTGGTACCCAGACAGTATATACCCGCAGTAGAGAAAGGTTTGCTGGAGGCAATGGAAAAGGGCGTACTGGCTGGATATCCCATGGTTGGTATAAGAGCCACCCTGTACGACGGTTCGTATCATGCTGTTGACTCTTCCGAAATGGCATTTAAAGTAGCAGCATCTCTTGCGTATAGAAAACTTGACCAGGCAAATCCTGTATTGCTTGAGCCCATTATGAAAGCTGAAGTAGTAGTACCTGATGAATATATGGGCGACGTTATGGGCGATTTGAATCGCAGACGTGGTCGAATACTGGGTATGACACCCCTGGGTAACGGGCTTCAGAAAATTGAAGCCGAGGTACCCCTGGCTGAAATGTTCCGGTATGCTACCGATCTGCGCTCCATGACCCAGGCGCGTGGAAGCTTTAAACTGACGTATGTGCGTTATGAAGAAGTGCCTGGCAACATCAGTGCAAAAGTAGTTGAACAGGCCAGACAAGAGGAAGAATAATAGAGACTCATACAAAACCGGGCTCAATACATAGCAGCCCGGTTTTTTTGAATGCAAAAATAAATATTTGATGTGTAAACCGGGAGGAATGATGATGGTAACTACTGTGACGCTCAATCCTTGTATTGACAGAATGGTCACCGTGGAACAATTTACCTATGGGGGGTTGAACAGGATAAAAGACAGCAGAATGGATGTTGCCGGAAAAGGAGTTAATGTTGCTGTGGTATTGCATCAATTGGGCGGTAGTGCCTTCTGTACAGGTATAAACTACACCGAAAGAGGTCAGATAATAAGGGATTTCCTGGATTCAAAGGGCATTCCCTATGATTTTGTGGACGTAGAAGGAGAGGTACGGATTAATCTTAAGATATTTGACATGTCAAAAGGAGTTGTTACCGAGGTCAACGAAAGCGGTAATCCGGTTCCGCCGGAATGCCTTGCAAAGCTGATGGATATGATTGATACATATGCTGCCGGAAGCCGGATGATGGTCTTCAGTGGAAGTGCACCTAAAAAGGTACCGGTATCAATTTACAGGGATTTAATTGAACAGGCTAATAAATATAAGGTTTTATGTGTGCTTGATGCCGATGATGAGCTGCTGCTTAATGGGCTTGAAGCAGGCCCCTATTTGGTTAAGCCCAATCTGTATGAACTGGAAAAAGCCACTGGGAAAAAACTTGCCACTCATGGGGAAATAGTGTATGCTGCCCGTACGTTCCTGGACAAAGGAGTAAGTATAGTTGGAGTGTCAATGGGGAGCCAGGGAGCTATTATAGTGGATGAAAATGAAGCTTACTATGCTCATCCCGTTGAGGTAGAAGTTAAAGGAACGGCAGGTGCCGGCGATTCAATGGTTGCAGGCTTTTGTGTTGCCATACAGGAAGGAACTGGCTTAAAGGAAATGTTACGCTATGGTATGGCTGCCGCAACAGCCTCGGTGATGAGGGAAGGAACACTGCTCTGTACCCGCGAGGGGTTTGAAAGTATACTGCCGCGGGTTGAAATTGAAAAAATCGAATAGATTGGGATATCGTGACTCTCGATGTTAATGCTACCGATTTTTGTGCCGGGGAGTTTTCCAAAAAGTTGGAACAGGTCCCCGAGATAAGGGAAAAAATCAATAAAGTTTTAAAACACCACTTTGGTACGAACTGGTATGTGTATGAATCAGTGAGCATGAATAATAAATATTTAAAATTTCCGTAATAAATTTGTAACAAAACAAATTACGGAGATTTACTAATTTGACAGTAAATGCAAGCCCATCCTATAATAGTAACCAACATATATTTCTTATTGTGAGGGTGGGTAAAATGATGTATAAGACGAGTAAATACAAAATTTTATGTTTTATGATGGTTGCAGTATTTGCGGTTTTACTGCTACCCTCAGGACGGGTGTGGGCTGCATATCCGCTGTTATCTGTAGGCAGCCGCGGGGAGGCTGTTTCCCGCCTGCAGCAGGAGCTTAAAAATCAGGGGTATTACACCTACCCGAAGGTTACCGGTTATTATGGCCCGATAACCCGTGACGCTGTTATCAGATTCCAAAAAGCCCGTGGACTGGTGCTAGATGGAATAGCCGGTAATGCTACTCAATCGGCTCTTTATAGCAGCAGTTCCGATGGTGTACTTAAATTCGGTATGAGAGGCCAGGCTGTTTCCAGGCTTCAAACAGCACTTAAACAGCAGGGCTTCTTCTACGCAAATGTGACGGGATATTACGGAAAAATAACCGAAAATTCGGTGATAGCCTTTCAAAAAGCCAATGGTTTGAGGATTGATGGTATTGCGGGACCCCAGACTCAAAATGCTTTATACAACGGCAAGGGATCTCAAACATCCACAGCTGCCAGCAGAGGATCTTCATCTTCTCAGCAGACGTCAGGGGATATCTACTGGCTTGCCAGGATAATTCATGCCGAGGCAGGTGGAGAGCCTTATATAGGGAAGGTTGCCGTTGGAAATGTAATTATGAACCGGGTAAACTCATCGAGTTTCCCCAATTCGGTGTATGGGGTAATATTTGAGTATTACAAGGGCATTCCCCAATTCAGCCCTGTAAAGGACGGTACCATATACAATACACCCAGCAGTGAAAGCTACCGTGCTGCTCAGGAGGCTTACGCAGGTTCTAAGCCTGTGGGAGGCGCTCTATACTTTTTCAATCCGGCCAAGTCATCCGGTTCATGGATAGTAAAGAACCGAACATATGTTACTACCATTGGGAACCATGTATTTTACCGATGATTAAGCCCTAAAACGGTTTATACAGAAACTAATACAAGCGCGTTGTTAAATACAACAAGTTTTAGGGGTTTCATTCCACGTGTCATCGTGGCGGAACCCTTTTGATATTTTAATTTGGATTTTATACCAAGTCTGGTATAGCTTAAAAAAAAAGCAGGATGTCATGTTCACCGTGCAGAAGGATAGGCAGAAATTTGCTGTTGCTATTTTTTGATTTGTGTGTTATCATTGCATTAATATTCAATCCAACTGCAGAGATCCTTTATAGCAATATATTGGCTGTGCGGGTTGGTGAGAATAAAATTTAGATGAGATAAGGAGAGATGAGCTGTGAAAAATTTGAGAGATTTTGTTTTGGCTGGATTGTTGCTTGCTATCGGTTTAGTACTGCATTATGTCACACCTTCAACGGGGACTCCCGTTAAGCCGGATTTTCTTCTGGCTATGTTATTCCTTTGTTTGTTAACATTTGAGGACGTTAAAGTAGGTTTTGTTGCAGGTATAGCTGCCGGCTTACTGTCGGGTCTTACAACCAACGTGCCGGGAGGGTTTATTCCCAATGTGATTGATAAGCTTATCACAACTGGAGTTTTGATTGCCGGAATTCAGCTGTCCAGAAGGTTTATCAATCAGTACGTACTTTCTATTGCAGTTCCCATAGCCGGTACCCTTCTGAGCGGGTGTGTGTTCCTAGGTTCAGCAATTCTGTTAAAGGTTTTTCCCCCGCAGATCTTTATTGGCGCTTTTGTAACGGCTGTTCTTCCTGCAGCAATTGGTAACGTATTTTTAGTGGCGCTTCTGTTCGGGGCTTTGAAGCAGACCGGAAGGCTTTACAACAGAAGGTTGCATAGGAAAGATTCAGAAGCAGTATAAAATATGCGGGATATAAAAAAGGCCTTTCCGTATTAATACGGGAAGGCCTTTTGGTATTAAAACAGCAAGCCGGTCGCAGGGTTGGCAAGATAGTATATGTAGAAACGAATGGGGATTGTACACCTGCATGGTGCAACGGCTATAGAAGGATCAATTTATAGCCGGGCACTTGTTTGGATCCGTATACCATAAACATCTTTTACATTGCTGGCACGGCACTATTTGGGAGCCGTGTTTTGCTTTGTCGGCCCAGTCAGGGTCCACAAGAAGCCCACGGCCGACGGCCACCATATCGGCAAGATTGTTTTCTATCAGGTATTCAGCCTGTTGAGGTGTACGTATTCCGTTGACCACAATGACCGGAATATTTACTCTGCTTTTTATCTGGGTACCGCAGTATACGATTGAGTTTTCCGGGAACCCTTCAGGTACTTCGGGCTGAGGATAGTCAGGTGAACTAATTCCCGATGAGACGTGCAAGAGATCGACACCGGCGGCTTCCAGAATCTTTGCAATCTGAATCCCGTTCTCCAAAGTAGGTTCATTTCCGCCCATCCGGTATCCTATAATAAAATCTTCATCAACCATATCCTTCAGCTGTTGTATTATTTCTACCACAAATCTCATTCTGTTTTCCAAGCTGCCGCCGTACTGATCTGTTCTTCTATTGGTGATTGGGGATGCAAACTGGGATATTAAATAGCCATGGGCGCCGTGAAACTCGATACCGTCAAAACCGGCTTCCTGAGCTCTTTGAGCGGCTTTTATGAAGTCATTCTGTATTGCTTTTATTTCTTCAATGGTCAGTTCCCTGACAGGTCTGTCGGTATCATCTGAATGTTGAGACGGGGCAAAAGCCACTTCTGCCACGTTGCGCGGTGTTTTTAAACCGGCATGGTGAATTTGGATCAGCACGGTAGCACCATAATTATGACAAACCCGGACAAGCTGTTCTAATCCTTTAATATGGTCATCCGACCATATACCCAGCTGATCGCTGGATAAACGGCCATCCCTGGTTACACATGCTGCTTCAACTACAATAAGGCCTGTTCCTCCTTTTGCCCTCGCTTCGTAGTGACGGACATGTTTTTCAGTAACAAATCCATCATCGCCTGCACATCCAAAATACACCATAGGCGGCATAACGATCCGGTTTTTAATTTCCTTGTTTTTGATTTTAATTGGTGAAAATAAGTGGGCCATATAAATACCTCCCTGTTTTTTTACTGTTTAAGATGCTGAAAACTCCAAATAAGCTTCATTATAGATGATAACGCTAAAAATTATTAATCGTGTTGTAATAAATAAGCTGATATATTGATAATTGTGATTAAAGTTAAAGCAGCTTCATTGCATTGGACAAGAAAGTTGAATAAAGTTGATAAACCGGTATGGTGTTCCCGATATTTTATTTTACTATAGTCTGCGTTAGAAAACAATCAATGGTTTCCATATTGACGCATAATATAGAAGAATACTATGGAAGTTACCTTGTGAAAAGGCTTAGAGCCTGTTAACGAAGCGAAGGGATAAGCCGAATCATTGTTTGAGCGAAGCGAGTTTGATGAAGGCACCGGAGCAAGTTTTACAGGCTCTTAGCCTTGGAACTCCAGTGATTGAAATAATATTCTTCATATAAAGCAGGAATGCTTGCAAACCTTGGTATATAAAGCGATACAAAATAATGGAGGCCGCTTGGATCGGTATTGTAAAGGCGGAATAAAAATGATAAAATACACATGAGTAAAAGAACATTATAATACCTCCTTGGTTTAAGGCACTTTCGGGTTGCCAAGGGGGCTTTTTTTAATTGGGGGTTGTTTTGTATGAAGGTTATAAAGGGCGGAATTGTATATCAGGGAGACGGTTGGAGATATAATGCCGACATCCTTCTGGAAAATGGAAAGATCCTTGATATAGTTCCAAGTGGCAGTTACGAAGGGGAACAGGTGGTTAATGTTGACGGATGCTATGTTTGCCCGGGTTTTATTGACATCCATATCCATGGTTGTGCAGGCCGGGATGTTATGGACGGAAGTGTGGAATCTCTGGAAGAGATGGCTAAGTTTGTAGCCGGTCATGGTACAACTTCATTTTTAGCTACCACTACCACTTCTTCACTGGAGGCAACCCGGAACAGTTTGAAAGCTGTTAACGAAATTATGAAAAAACAGTCTCAGGGAGCGCAGATTATAGGTGTTCATCTGGAAGGTCCCTTTATAAACTCCCGTGCAAAAGGCGCTCAGGCTGAGAAATATATACTTCCTGCCAGCCGTGATAATTTTGCTGAACTGGTAGGTGAGTATGAGGGGATCGTAAGAAGAATAACCATGGCTCCGGATATTGAAGGCGCGCAGGAATTAACAGAATATTTAGTAAATAACGGTATAGTCGTTTCCATGGGTCACACTGCTGCCAGCTACGAAAAATGTATAGAAGGAATTGAGTGGGGCATGAGCCATGCAACCCATTTTTACAATGCGATGACTCCATTAAAGCACAGAGAGCCGGGAGCGGTAGGAGCTTTTATGGAAAGAGAGGATACAACCATCGAACTGATTGCTGATTTTGTCCATGTTCATCCTGTAGCTCTGAAGATTGCCGTTGGTGTAAAAGGTTTTAGCAAGGTTGCTTTGATCACCGATTCATTGGCTGCTACAGGTATGGATGACGGAGAGTATTTTTTAGGTTCGGAAGAGGTAGTTGTCGTCCAGGGTGTAGCCCGGTTGAAGAGAGGAGGCAATTTGGCGGGGAGCACCCTCACACAGGATCAGGCTTTACGTAACATGGTTTCTATCGGCTTTGAAGTCAATGATGTTATCAGGATGCTTGCAGAAGTACCGGCCGCTATAGCCGGTGTGGGCCACCGTAAGGGGCGGATAGAAAAAGGTTTCGATGCGGATCTGGTAATCCTGGACAAAAACCTTAATGTAAATATGGTTTTTATAAATGGTAACCGATATTAATAAAGCAAGTATTCCATGAATGGAGCAGTTTGTTTGTGCATTGATATTTGGGGGAATTGAGGTAATGGGTACAAAATTGAAGCATAAAATATTATTATTAAGACAAAAGATATTATTATTCAAGAATCTGGCTATTACCGATGATTTAAGGCTGGACTTAAACAGGGTTGTTTTGGGTGTAAGTTTGGGGTTTGTGTTTTTCGTATGCTTAAATGGTGCCCCTTTTGCCGGTTTTGTTCGTCATCTTGGTGTTAGCGAATTCATGTACGGAATACTTATGGGGCTTCCCGTTATGAGCGGCTTGTTCCAGATGATAGCTGCATATGTGTTGGAGAAAACCGGCGCCAGAAAAAAGCTGTTTATGATAGGAGGCGTGCTTCAGCGTCTTTCCATCATTCCGGTGGTAGTCCTCCCTTTGATTATTCCTGAAGAATTAAAAGGCCTTACCATAGGTCTTATAGTATTTTTTCTGCTGATCTCAGCCGTAGGCAGTGCTTTTAATGGTGTTACATTTATATCCTGGATGGCAGCATTGGTTCCACTGAAAATACGGGGGCGTTTTTTCAGCCAGCGGCAGATGGTGTTCACATTTACAGGAATGATAGGAGGACTGCTGGCAAGTTATGCCCTGGATCTTATCGGAGGATTTGCCGGGTTTGCTCTGGTATTCAGCATAGTTACCATATTTGCCCTGCTGGACATCGCGTGTTTTATACGTGTTAAGGACCCTCCCATGGTAAAAGTGCCTTACAGGGTCTCGATGAGAAAAATGTCCAACGAGGTGCTGCGGCATCCTAATTTTAGAAGATATTTAATTTTTTGGGCCGTCTGGGTATTCGGAGTTAATATTTCAGGGCCGTTCTTCAGTGCCTATATGCTTGATTACCTGAAAATGAGTTATTTGGAGATTACCATATATACTCAGATGGTAAGCAATATTCTTACAATATTTGTGATTAGAAAATGGGGTAATCTGATTGATACCTTTGGGAACAAGCCGGTACTGCGCATTTGCGGTACGGTGGCCGCTGTTTTGCCTATATTCTGGCTGTTTGCCACTCCGGAGAACTATATAGCTATTCTGTTTATCCATGTTTTAACGGGTCTGTTCTGGAACGGTATTGATTTAACTTCCAACAACCTGGTGATGGGGCTTTCACCAGATGAAAACCGTTCATTCTATATAGCTTCCGCCTCAGTGGTTACTTCTCTTGTGGGAAGCATAATTGCATATGCCCTGGGCGGTCTGTTTATGGAAGTGACGGGAAAATTGACGGCCGATCTGAATATTATGTTTCTTGGGCGTCCTTTGAATAACTACCATTTGTTATTTACCCTTTCAACTGTTATACGTTTGATTGCCATAACCTTCCTGATATCGCCCGTAAATGAAGAGGAGTCCGCAAAAGCCAGCGAGATACTTCACCATTCCATTCGTGCAGTTGGCAACCACACGAGAAATATCAGAGCCCGGAGGAACTTCCGTTTGTAGTATTGCTATATCTGCATCGGGTATTTAGACAGACCCAACCGTCTTGCCAGGAGCCTGAACATGTAGGGATAGAATCCCAGCAGGCTCTTTATGTTGTCTTCAAGATTCCGGTAGAAACGGCGGATCTTATCCATATCATTTTCAGTAAGGGGGTATCCGCCAAACTGATTTTTCATAATTAAATAACATATTTGATACATGGATCCGGACGCATTCATCAGCCACGAATCTACCCGGTCTGCGTAAGCATACGGAGTTTCCCCGCGGCGGACAGGAAATCCGTATAGCTTGAGGAGCCATAGTATTTCCTGATAACAATAATTCAGCTGTCTTTCATAGGGCAGCTTTTTTATTTGGTACCAGCGCAATATGTCCCATAGCTTTAAACCGCCCAAAATCCCGCCTGCCAGAACAAATATAATCAATATAATGAGTGAACTTTGAAATATGCTTTCCCATGGCGATGAGGCGGGTTGAGCGCCGGATATTTCCTGCTGATCGGGGAGATAATCAGGTTGATCCTGGGGATGCCGGTGCTGGTTCATATATTCTTCCCAGTAGGGGTCATCATGTGCTCCGGCATTTTCATGTTGGCCTGCCAAATGCCCGCTTTGATCTATTGGTGTAGGATCGAACGTCAGCCATCCTATCTTCGGGAAATATATCTCAACCCAGGCATGGCCATTGAGTTTTTTTACCTCATAAATATTACCTTCTTTAGCATGCGAAGGCATCAGGAAACCCTCAACATACCGGGTGGGTAATCCGACTGCCCGTCCAAGTACTGCCATGGCTGTAGCAAAATAGGTGCAGTAGCCTTCTTTAAGATCGAACAGAAAATAATCCACAAAATCCGTATTTCCCGGCGTCTCAGGCGGATTAAGGGTATATTCATAATTCTGCCGGAGATAATCTTCAATGGCTAGAGCTTTCTCCAGAGGGGTTTTACTCTCTCTGGTAACAAATTGTGCAAGGTTTATCACCCGCTGAGGGAGGGTCTCAGGAAGAGCTGTATAGTATTTTTGAATGTGTATCAGTTTTTCATGGTTAATACCTTCCTCCTGCCAGGTTTCAGGGATGGGTTGACGCCAATCGATAAACGGAACATACTCATTTACATAATTGTGGAACATAGGATCTGCTGTGTTCGGGATTCTGATATGCAGCAGATAACTTTCCGATGCAGTTATGTCCCGGGAGGTAAAGGTTTCGCCCGTGCCGTTAAAATGTGGTACAAAACCACCCCATTTTTGAACATCAACATCCTCCAATCGCTGGGCATTGAAGATAACGGATGTTTCGATTCCGGTATGGGTTACCGAGGCTTTTACCGTATTAAAAAAGCGTTGTCCCAGTTCAGGTTCTAAATCCTTCCATACCGGCTCATCCCAGTCGAATGCCTGTGCTTTGGCTTCTTTCCAGTGTGAGCTTTTCAGCTTGTAACGGTGGTCATCTATCGTATCAGTCCAGCTGTTGCCCGTATATTCATTCAGCAGTGAGCCTCTGAGGTATAAACGAGTTGTGGATGTTATCGTTAAAACGACATCATCGCTGAGTTTTATAGGTCCTCCCAGCTCAGTTGAAGAGGAGGGGAAACCTGTATATGAAAGGCGGAAAGTTTTACGGGGTCCTGAAAATACCGTCCAGTCCGTCCATCGGTCAGTTATGTCCCGAACCTTGCGTTCCAGGAATTCCAATTTAAAATCTTGTGTATTATCCGGAAGAATTATATATGAGGTGAATACTATCGTAACTGCCAGAGGAAGAATGGAAACCTGCCAGATTCCATAATCAGGCATACTGTGAATACGGGAAAGTCTTTTATAGTATTTGGAGGACAGGAGTAAGATCCATGCCAGTGCAAAAGGCCACAGATAGGGAAGTATATATTTATGTCCGAGTGCCCAAAGAGTTCCTGTAACCCCCAGACTTAAGATCAGGGGTACGATATACCATTCCGCCTTTATCATGAAAACATAGATAACCAGGGAAAGGGCGGACACAATTAACCATGCGCTGGGAATGGAATACTGAGGTTGGATAAAGGTTGATCCAAGGGTATAATCCAGCAGCCATTCGAGCCATTTTAATACATCTGTCCACCACCCTTCCGACGCAAAATAATATGCATATATGCCCAGGCTTACAACGGTTAAGGCGGACAACGCCACTGCAGTATAACGGTTGTATAAATAAAAAGACAGGATAATGTAGACTGCTGCGGTCATTCCAAGGACGGAAACGAAGGAAACGGGCAGGTAAAGGGAGACAATAATTGATTTGGCCAGGCTGCCTGCCAGCAGTAAAAATATAATTCCTTTCATTATATAGTTAAAAGCCGGATTGGAAGTTGTTGCGTGCTTCATAGCGTTCTCTCCAATATATGATCTAACCGTTCGTTGACGGGCACCACTATACAGGGGATATCTCTTTTATTAAGTTCGTCGATCATACGCTGATGTTTGTTGTCTACCTGCCTGGATGGATGTATAAACAGAATAAACGGATGTATGTCTGATTGTTTGAACTGGCACAGATAATTGAAAAGCCGGTAGTTCAGATTATGTATAACCAGTATTATACTCTGGCCTTTGGAGAAACCCGAGGATTCAATCAGCAGGATCTCATCAATTGAGAAAGGGCTGTTAAACGGTAACGCTGCAAGATATTCATAAAACCTGTGGAAATCTTCAGGGCTTCTCCCGCTTATCTGCTGGCGTTGTCTGTGATATATAATAAGCTGTGCTGAAAGGCTTTTGGCAAGGATATAGTGGATTATGGATACCGTACATTCTACAGCCTGATCTTCTATCTGGTATCTTAACAAACCGTCTGAAGGGAATGGAAAAGTCTCCATAAATACAAGGATCTGGGACTGGGCATTGGTCTCATAATTTTTTACGTAAATCTCCTGCAGTTTGGCAGAGATATTCCAGTGGATTTTCTTTAGCGGGTCACCGTAGCGGTATTGTCTGATATCAGCCAGGGAAGCCGGCTCTTCGGTGGCAAAAAATTCGTGCTTGGTACTGCCTTCATTCTGCACCTGAGGAAAAGGCAGGGATGAAATATTAAGAATTCTTGGTTTTACTTCCAGGTTTAAAGGTTTATAGTATGGGCGATCAACGAGGCTGGTTGAGAATGCAAACAAACCAAACGGATCCCTTACCTCGATGTGGGTGATGCCCAGCGCATATTCACCTCTTAAGCTGCATATAAAATTTTCCCTTATCTCACCGTACTGAAAGGGAAGAACCGACAGCACTTTTTCCTTGAAATTGTTGCTGAGTACCGACTCCGGTACTTTATAGAATACTTTTATATACGGATAAATAAAAGGTTTATCGTTGTGGATCTGAATTGTAAGTGTAACAGGGTCTCCTTTGCTGACTTCCTGGGGCGTTATATTGTGCAGATACCGGAAATCCAGCATTACCCATACATTGGTGATCAGTGCATAGAATATAAGAGATATGATGACCGACAGGCCCATAAAATATATCTTATCCCCAGTATAAAGCCCCAAAAACAGAAAGATAACTCCAAAACTTATAATCAGAATACGCAGGTATCTCATGTTCGAATCACAGGCACGTAAACTGTGTTAAGAATTGATTTCAGAATTCTTTCTACCGTCATTTCCTTAAGCCGTGCCTCAGGCTTAAGAATCAAACGATGGGCTAATACCGGGGTAACCATCTTTTGAACATCGTCGGGTATTACATAGTCCCTTCCTTCAAGCAGTGCAAAGGCCTGGCAAGCCCGCATGAGAGCCAATGCACCCCGGGGACTGGCACCCAGTGTCAGATCGTTGTGTTCTCTCGTTAAAGCAACAATTTCAGCTATGTATTCCTTGATGGCTTCGGCTACTTTTATGTACTTTACTGCCTCCTGGATTTCAAGAACCTGCTGTGCATTAGCCACCGGCTGCAAATCCTTTATTGGATTCTGGGTTTGGAAACGGGAGAGAATAAACATCTCGTCCCGTTTAGCTGGATATCCAATGGAGATTTTTATAAAAAACCGGTCAAGCTGAGCTTCGGGCAGGGGAAAGGTTCCGATATACTCAATGGGATTTTGGGTAGCTAATACAATAAACGGTTCGGGTACGGGATAGGTTTTTCCGTCAACGGTTACCTGATGTTCTTCCATAACTTCCAGCAGGCTGGACTGGGTTTTGGGTGATGTCCGGTTTATTTCGTCTGCCAATATCACCTGGCTCATTATCATTCCGGGGTGAAATTCCATTTCACCGGTTTTAAAGTTGTACATGGAAAAGCCTGTTATATCCGATGGCAGTATATCCGGGGTAAATTGAATCCTCTTGAAGGAAAGATTGAGAGATTTTGCCAGACAGGATACCAGAGTCGTCTTGCCTACTCCGGGAACGTCCTCTATAAGTACGTGCCCACCTGACATAAGAGCTATAAGTATCAGGTGAATGACATGGCTTTTGCCAACTATAACCTTTTCTATATTCTCCTGAATATCCTGAACAAGTTTTTTTGGATTAAACACTTGCATACCTGCTTTCTTTTTTATTTGTTTAGGGTTAAGATAAAGTCTTATAAATTGCGCCCAATTGTGGTCCCGTAAAAATGATACAGGCAAATTTTGATTAAAAACTAAGATCGGAAAGAAAGTGGTGTGTTGTATGCTACATACATGTGTATTGGTAAATGCAAGGTTAAATCTACTAATATTATTATATCATATACCCGGGTTTAATGTAAAAAACTAATGCCTTTTGTTGACTAAATTTGTGCCACCGGTTTATATTAAAGTTAAATACATACTTTTGTGATATAATGATCGATATAACTGATTTCCTAAACTCTATATAAACTCATCATACAGGTATAAAACGAAACTTTTATCAATGCAAATATTTCTGTGAGAGGAAGTAGATCTGATGCGGGATGCTGTTTTAACTATTCTATTGGATAACATGGGCCGTTATATTTCCGGTCAGGACATAAGCAGAACTCTTGGTATTACCCGGGCTGCCGTTTGGAAATATATAAAGCTTTTTGAAAGCGAAGGCTACCAGATTGAGTCCTCTACCAAAAAAGGCTACAGGCTGACATATGTTCCGGATGTTCTGGAACCGGCTGTACTTACCAGCGGGCTTGACACCTCCATTATAGGTAAGAATATGGAATGTCATAAAACCCTGGCATCCACCAATATCAGGGCAAAGGAACTGGCTCTGGCCGGTGCACCCGAAGGAACGGTGGTTGCAGCAGAGGAACAGATACAGGGGAGGGGCAGACTGGGACGCTCCTGGATATCCCCATCAGGGAAGGGGATATGGATGTCGGTTATCTTAAGACCTCAGTTGTCTCCTGAAAAAGCTCCAAGGGTAACCGTTATGACGGCAGTTGCCCTGGTCAGAGCTTTGAAGCGTGCCGCTAAGCTGGAGGCAGGTATTAAGTGGCCCAACGATATTGTGTGCAGCGGGAAGAAGTTGTGCGGTATTCTGACGGAAATACATGCCGAGCCGGATGTTATCAGCTATGTAGTAGTTGGTATCGGAATCAACGTAAACCTTTCAGCCGAAGATTTTCCTGAGGACGTAAGGAACACCGCCACATCGGTAAAAATGGAAAAGGGCAGAGAATTGAACCGCCGGGATATAATCCAGGCCGTTTTAGAGGAGATGGAGAATATATATTTGAATAGTTTCAGCGATGATAATTTTGAACAGCTCCTGGAAGAATACAGGAATTATTCGGTGATTCTGGGGAGGACAATATCCGTGGTTGGGGCAGCAGGTGAGTTTACCGGCAAAGCGCTTGATTTTAGTAAAGATGGTTCATTGCTTGTTCAGAGGGATGACGGGCGGATTGAGAATCTATGGGCAGGAGATGTATCGATAAGGGGTGAAACCGGTTATGTATGAGGGATATATCACAGATGTACCGGGGATAGAAGTTGGTCATGCACAGGACGTAAAAGGAGGAACCGGCTGTACGGTGGTTATTTGCAGGGAGGGAGCCGTAGGCGGCGTGGATGTCAGAGGGTCAGCACCCGGAACCAGGGAAACTGATCTTTTACGGCCTACCAATCTGGTACAAAAGATACATGCCGTTGCGCTGTGCGGGGGCAGTGCGTTTGGGCTGGCAGCAGCCAACGGGGTCATGAAGTATCTTGAGGAGCAGGGTGTAGGTTTTGATGCAGGTGTCGCTAAAGTACCAATTGTAGCAGGCGCTGTAATTTTCGATCTGGCATATGGGGACAGCCAGGCCCGGCCTGATGAAAACATGGGTTACCAGGCATGCAAAAACGCAAGCGATGGAGTTGTGGCTCAGGGAAGTGTGGGCGCCGGAACCGGAGCTACGGTTGGGAAGATCCTTGGTATGAAAAATTCGATGAAAGGCGGCATTGGCACCGCTTCAATCCGGCTTCCGGGAGGAGTTGTGGTAGGCGCCATAGTGGTGGTCAACGCACTGGGTGATGTGGTGGAAGCGGATACGGGAAGGATACTGGCAGGGGCAAGGGATCCTGATACCCTGAAATTTATTGATAGCAGGAGGTTTTTACTGGAGAATGGTGCTCCTGGGGACGCTGTCGCTGGCAATACCACCATCGGTGTGATAGCTACAAATGCCCGGTTAAATAAGGAGCAGGCCAATAAAATTGCCTCTATGGCCCATGATGGTCTGGCTCTTGCCATAAGACCGGTTCATACCATGCTGGATGGAGATACACTTTTCACCCTTGCAACCGGGGATATAGAAGCTGATGTCAATGTTATTGGCACAGCTGCTGTTGAAGCTGTAGCCAGGGCGGTTGTAAATGGCGTAATGAACGTCTGACATATGGTTTTATTATCGAGGAAACGGAAGCAAACAATTTAATCAGTTAGGAAGATCATAAAGTTCGGCTTATTTCAAGCTATAGGATATTAAATGAAGGATTACCCCTGTTTTCCTTCATTGACCATTGGTAAAAACTCAATTAATATATTATAATCTGTTTAAATTTGTTTAGAAGTTCCGGTTCTTAAATATGCATAGACAGTCTTGCAAGTGCATTATACATAAACAATAGGAGCGGGGGTATTTTTTTGGATATTTTAAAAAGAATTATGGGTTACGTTGCACGCTATAAGTGGAAGGCCATTACGGCCATATCTTTTTTAGTTTTGCTTATCAGCCTGAACTTAGTAACTCCATATCTGACAAAGATACTGGTGGACGATGTTATCCGCGGCGGCAAACGCAATCTGCTTGTCCCGATTTTAATTGCCGTTTTTGGGTGCGCGGCATGCAGGGGACTGCTTTCATATTTCCGTTCGTACCTTTTTGAGGGTGTGTCCCAGAAATGTCTGTATGATCTGCGCAATGATATGTATACTCATCTTCAGGGCCTGTCATTTTCCTTTTACGACGATAATCGTGTAGGTGAGCTCATGTCGAGAATGACAGGAGATCTGGAAGGTATACGTATGTTTATTGTCGGAGGCCTGTCAGTATTGTTGGAGAATGCCATTTATTTTATCGGTACAACTATTATGCTGCTGTATTTAAATGTGGAGCTGGCTCTGGTTACTCTGGCAATACTGCCTTTTATAGCATGGGTGGCAATTAAATTTAATAAGACCATCCGGCCTGCCCATAGTGAAATTCGTGAACAGCAGGCAAATCTGAATACTACGGCTCAGGAGAATATTGCTGGCGTAAGGGTCGTCAGGGCCTTCGCAAGAGAGGACTATGAAATTGAGAAGTTCGAAAAGGAAAACCGGCTGAATCAGGAGAAAAACGTCAATGCCAGCTTTATATGGGCTAAGTACTTCCCTCTGATCGAGTTTTTAAGCGGATTCTGCGCGGTAGCCCTGATCGGTTACGGAGGATGGATGGTAGCTATTGGCAGGATTACTCTGGGAACCGTAGTTGCCTTTAACGGCTATCTGTGGATGTTGATCATGCCGGTGAGAATGCTGGGCTGGATTGTAAATATTATCAGTCATGCCATTACATCGGGGAAAAGGGTTTTTGATATTTTGGATACGGGTTCATCCATAAAGGAGAAGAGCAATCCCTATTCCAGTGACGAGTTTCGCGGTGACGTGGTGTTTGAAAATGTATCGTTTCGTTATAAAGAAAACCCAATACTTTTTAACATAAATATTAACGCACCTGCCGGAAAGACTATTGGAATCATGGGTGCTACCGGTTCGGGTAAAACATCGATAATTAACCTGATCGGAAGGCTGTATGATGTAACGTGCGGCAGAGTACTGGTGGACGGAGTCGATGTCCGTGACTGGAAGCTAAGTGCCCTGAGAAGCCAGATAGGAATCGTGATGCAGGATACGTTTCTGTTTTCGGATACCATTGAAGGAAATATACTGTACGGTAATCCGGATGCGTCCAGAGAGGATGTTATACGCGCAGCAAAGATTGCAGAAGCCCATGATTTTATAATGGAAATGCCTCAGGGGTACGATACCATTGTGGGTGAACGGGGTGTTGGACTGTCCGGCGGTCAAAAGCAGCGTATTGCAATTGCCAGGGCCATTGTTAAAAACCCGAAGATCCTTATTATGGATGACTGTACTTCTGCGGTAGACATGGAAACCGAATATGAGATACAAAAGGCGCTTAAGAAGATCATGAAGGGCCGGACAACCTTCATAATTGCCCATCGTGTTTCTTCGGTGAAGGATGCTGACGAAATAATTTTCCTGGACAACGGACGGATTGTTGAAAGAGGAAAACATGAAGAGCTGCTTGCTTTAAGAGGACGGTACTACGAACTGTATATGCAGCAATACAAGGATCTGGATGAATTCCAGTCTGACAGGCAGGTGATGTAGAAATGTTAAGACAGCGAATAACTGATGATGAGGCATTGGAAAAACCGTTTAACAAGGAGCAGTTTAAGCGGCTTTTGAGTTATATGAAGCCATACAAAAAACAGCTTGCCATTACATTGGTACTTATGGTCATAGCTGCCGTGTGCGGCCTGCTTGGACCGCTTATTCTGCAGATAGCTATTGATAAGTATATGGTCAGGGAGAAACTGCTCGGCTTAATGCTTATAACGCTGACCTTTTTGGGAATTAATCTGCTTAGTATGGTGTGTGTGCGTTCCCGTGTCAGGATCATGGTTGTAGTCGGACAGGAGGTACTATTCAGACTTCGTCAGGACCTGTTTAACCATATACAAAAGTTGTCCTTTACCTTCTATGACAGCAGACCTGCAGGGAAAATACTGGTGCGCATTATTAACGATGTAAATTCCCTCAGTGATTTGCTGACAAACGGTATTATAAATGTGGTAACCGATGTTTTTACACTGATTGTGGCTTTGATTTTTATGTTCTCCATACACTTTAAACTGGCTTTAATCACCCTTACAACGGTACCATTAATGTTGCTGGTAATTTTTCTGCTGAAAAGGACCATCAGGGTCCGCTGGCAGAATGTCCGTAAAAAGGTATCCAATATGAATGCCTATCTTCACGAAAGTCTTGCAGGTATGAGGGTAACCCAGGTGTTTGTCCGTGAGCCCGAGACCCGGGATCTATACCGTCAGCTCAGTGGAGATATATATTCTACCTGGATGAGTGCAATAAAGATAAACAACCTGTTCTGGCCCAGCGTTGAACTGATAGCTGCTGTAGGAACGGTTCTGATCTACTGGTATGGCATAAGATTTTTGGACCAGGGTACGGTAACGGTAGGTGTTCTGGTTGCCTTTACAGGCTATGTATGGCGATTCTGGCATCCTTTAAACAACCTGGCGAATTTTTATAATTCACTGCTAGTAGCCATGGCTTCTACCGAACGAATATTTGAACTGCTTGACGAAAAGCCTGATATTACCGATGCGGAAGATGCCGTCGAAATGCCTCCTATAAAAGGTGAGGTCACTTTCGATAATGTTACATTTTACTATGAGCCTGAAAAGCCGGTGCTTGAAAATATCAACTTCACTGTAAAACCGGGAGAAACCATTGCTCTGGTTGGGCCTACCGGTGCCGGTAAGACCACTATTGTCAATCTTATAAGCCGGTTTTATGATACCGTGGAAGGAAGAGTTTTAATAGACGGAGTGGACATTCGGGGAGTAGTTTTACATTCTCTTCGAAAACAAATGGGTGTAATGCTTCAGGATCCGTTCATATTCTCGGGCACCATCATGGATAATATCCGCTATGGAAGGCTGGATGCTACCGATGAGGAAGTAATTGAAGCAGCAAAGGTAGTGCACGCCCATGAGTTTATTAAGGATATGGAGGACGGGTACTATACTCAGGTACAGGAACGGGGATCCCGGCTGTCACAGGGGCAGAAACAGCTTATTTCATTCGCTCGTGCCCTGCTGGCGGATCCTAAGATTCTCATTCTGGATGAAGCCACATCCAGCATAGACACCCGTACAGAAATATTGATTCAGGAAGGTTTAAAGGAACTGCTTAAAGGCAGAACATCCTTTGTCATAGCCCATAGGCTGTCTACTATTAGAAATGCCGATCGTATTATGGTGATTGACCATAATAAGATAGTGGAGTGCGGCAGCCATGATGAGCTGATTGAAAAGAAAGGCATGTATTATAACCTGTACAAAGCTCAGTATAAGTACTTAAAGGCTATTTAACCAATCGTCTGACATATGATATGAACTCAAGGATATAAGGGCTGGATCATTATGTTCCAGCCCTTTTTTTGTTTGGATATTGATGTTTGACAGATACTGCATTGAACCGGTTTTGTGAAGGATACAGGAACGGCTGTAATACCGTAGGAATATATTGATAATAATCGGTTATTTGAGCACTTGAGTTTGCAATTGCATAAAATGTTATTCATGATTTTTGAAATATATTGATAGCTTCTCTGAACCAATGATTATTATGGAGGGAATCATGTGATGTACAACCACAGCTATGGATTGATTGCATTCCGTTCAAGGCAGCATGCCATTCATTTTAGCGAGATTTTGAAAGCGGCAGGATATCCGGTTCATATTGTCCCTTCTCCTAAAGGGATATCTCTGGGATGCGGCCTGTCATTGAAATTTTCACTACACTTGACTGCCGGGATTATGGAAATGTACAACAGGTACCGGTATCCGATCAGCGGATTTTATCAGGTGGATCACAAGGGAGATCAGACTATAATCAAAAGAATACCGTATCCAGTATAATAATGATATTATTTAAGCAGTTAGCTAAATCATGTTTGTTTAAATTAAGAACAACGGGGGTATAGTATAGTTACAAAAAATATGTGTTGCATAATACAATTGATACTGCTAAAATAGTATTCATTAAAGCCGGTATCCTCAGTGAGCCGGACTAAAATTAATCCTATGTGATGAGGTACCGTCAGGTATCCATTCCTGGAACTTGAACGGAGGTGTAAAACATGAAGCTTACTACACGAAAATTAGCGGTTACAGGTATGCTGGCTGCAATTTCAATCATTCTGGGGCTTACTCCCATTGGTCTGATCCCATTACCCTTCAGTCCTACCAAGGCTACCATAATGCATATCCCGGTTATCATTGGTACTATAGTTGAGGGTCCTGTAGTCGGGCTTATTATAGGTTTGATATTTGGCGTGTTTAGCATGTACCAGGCGGCTACCATGCCTACCAACCCTGCCCAGTTTGTGTTCCTGGACCCATTGGTTGCGGTTTTACCCCGTCTGCTTATCGCTATAACTTCATATTTAGTCTATAGAGAAGTAAAGCAGATTTTTAAAAAGGATACCCGGGGAGTGGCATCCGGTATTGCTGCGGCTGCAGTGGGCACACTAACCAATACGGTAGGGGTTCTGCTGACAATCTATTTGCGCTATGGGGCTGAGTATGCCGAGAAATTGGGTATACCTCCTGAGACGGTAGGAGGGTTTATATTGGGTATTGGTGTATCTCACGGGATCCCTGAAGTGATTGTGGCTATAATCATTGTGACTGCTGTACTGCAAGGGTTGCAGAGAATTTACCGAAAGGTGTTTTGACGGTTCATAGGCAGGGGGTTCCCTGCCTATATATTTTTATAGGAGTGGTGGAAATATGTTGCTGGTAATGGATGTTGGGAATACCAATACAGTTGTTGGTGTTTATGATGGGAATACACTTATTAATAGCTGGCGTCTGGTTTCGGATCGGGAAAGATCGGCCGATGAATTTGCCATAGTTATACTGGGCTTATTCAGACATCATGGGCTCTCTCATAACAGTATCGATGCCATTGCTGTTTCATCGGTTGTGCCTCCTATGATGGGTGCCATTGAACAGATGTGCCGGAAGTATTTTGGCATAGAACCGCTGGTAATAGGGCCGGGAGTTAAAACCGGTATAAACATTCTTTATGAAAATCCCAAAGAAGTGGGGGCAGACAGGATAGTAAATGCAGTGGCCGCTTATGAAATGTACGGTGGTCCCATTATTGTTGTGGATTTTGGGACAGCCACTACCTTCTGTGCTATTTCCGAGAAAGGCGAATACCTGGGCGGATGTGTTGCTCCGGGTATTACCATATCAACCGAGGCTTTATATCAGAGAGCAGCCAAGCTGCCCAAAGTAGAACTTGTAAGGCCGCCCCGGGTTATCTGTAAAAATACGGTGAACAGTATGCAGGCGGGGATCATCTATGGTTATGTAGGGCAGGTTGACTATATTGTAAAGCTTATGAAAAAAGAGCTGGGCCGGGAGGATACAAAAGTAATTGCTACAGGAGGCCTGGCCGGTATGATAGCTGAAGTATCCGAAACGATTGAGGGAATCGAGCCTAATCTGACCCTGGAGGGGCTGAGGATAATATACCAAAGGAACCAGTAGATATTCAGATAATATATATTTTTTGCAAAAGATTATAATTAAAAGAGATATAAAAACAGATAAAGCTGAAAAGCATAAATTTACAAACTGATTGTTTTGTGTTATCATGATAAAAATGATCAGGTGCTGTCAATAATATGCACTGATATATTATGGGGGTAGGTGTTTTTTTTGAATACGCTGCTGCGCTTTGTGCAGTATTTAGCTAAAAGAGTTATAATATTGGCAATTATAATTAGTTTGGCTGTATTAGCTGCTTTTATAGCCTATGATTGTGCAAATATATATATTGTTATAACGGAAGGAATGACACTGAGAGCTACTGCAATATTGGAGGGGCAGGAGAATATTGTATTGAACAAATTCTTTACCCAGTCTTACTTAAACGCTGATCCTTTGATGAACAATAATGTTTATGAAGATTTTATTATACAGGACTACAACATAAAAATGAGGGTTAAATGGCTGTGGGCATGGCCGTGGGAAGACAAGGTAAAAGTTGTCATCGAGGAATCCATACCTAAAATTGTGGGTAAACCTAAAGATGATGAACAGGCGGCAAAAACGCCGCCTGCATGGCAAAACGGTGAAAAAATAGTACTGCTGGAGAAAATAGACAGTTACTGGAAGATCGCCGGGGTGATCTTTAAAAGCTATTTGGATTAACCCGCTTTTACACCCTTTCCAGCAGCCTTGATTCAAGCACGGGTTTCAGGAACTTCCCGGTATAGCTTTCTTCCACTTTGATTATCTCTTCCGGGGTTCCTTCTGCTATAATCATTCCGCCCATGTCTCCGCCTTCCGGTCCAAGATCAATGATATAATCGGCTGTCTTTATGACATCCAGATTATGTTCGATGATAACAACCGTGCTTCCTGCATCAACCAACCTTTGTAAAACACCAATCAGCCTGTCAACATCTGCAATATGCAGACCTGTTGTGGGCTCGTCCAGTATATATATGGTTCGGCCGTTGCTTCGTCTGCTGAGCTCGGTGGACAGTTTAACCCGCTGGGCCTCGCCGCCCGACAGTGTGGTTGAGGGTTGTCCCAGCTTGATGTAACCCAAACCTACATCATATAACGTCTTAAGTCTGCGATATATTCTTGGTATGTTTTCAAAAAACATCATAGCTTCTTCTACAGTCATGTCCAGGACATCAGCTATGTTTTTTCCTTTATATTTTACCTGCAGGGTATCTCTATTGTACCGCTTGCCCTTACATACCTCACAGGGTACATACACATCCGATAGAAAGTGCATCTCAATTTTTAATATGCCGTCTCCACGGCAGGCTTCACAACGCCCACCCCGTACATTAAAGCTGAAACGACCTTTGTTATATCCCCGCATCTTGGCTTCGGCGGTCATGGCAAAAACTTCCCGTATGCCGTCAAAAACTCCGGTGTAGGTAGCCGGGTTTGAACGGGGTGTCCTGCCGATAGGTGACTGATCAATATTAACTACCTTGTCCAGGTGTTCTATCCCCAGGATTGTGTCATGTTGACCGGGTTTAATACTTGCACGGTTAAGTTCCCGGGCAAGGGCTTTGTAGAGGATTTCATTAACTAGTGTACTCTTGCCCGAACCTGATACACCGGTTACACAGGTCATCACTCCCAGGGGTATTTTAACATCGATGTTTTTTAAGTTGTTTTCGCGGGCTCCCTTTATTTCAAGCCATTTGCCATTGGAAGTCCTCCTGGCGGCAGGAATCTCAACCTGCTTAATACCGCTTAAATACTGTCCCGTTATGGATTCCGGGGTATTTATGATATCCTCAACGGAACCGGCTGCGACTACGTGACCTCCATGGACACCGGCACCCGGACCAATATCAACTATATAGTCAGCCGATCGTATAGTTTCCTCGTCGTGTTCTACCACTATGACGGTGTTACCCAAATCTCTCAGCCGTTTCAATGTTTTTATAAGTCTGGCATTGTCCCTCTGATGCAAACCTATGCTTGGTTCATCCAGTATATAGAGCACCCCTACCAGACTGGAACCAATCTGGGTGGCCAGTCTTATCCTCTGTGCTTCACCGCCGGATAATGTACCAGCTGCCCGGGATAATGTGAGATAGTCCAGGCCTACGTCTGCCATAAATTCAAGACGGGCGCAAATCTCTTTTATTACCTGGTGGGCAATAATCTGCTCTCTCTCGGTCAACGGCAGATTATTGAAAAAATTCAAAGCCTCTTTAACGGACATATTGGTTACCTGATTTATATTCAAACCACCCACCGTAACGGCCAGAACTTCAGGCTTCAACCTTGCACCATTACAGGCAGTGCAAAGATTTTCGCTCATGTATGCTTCAAGCTCCTCCCGGCTGTAATCTGAATCGGTTTCCTGGTATCTGCGCCGCAGGTTTGGAATGATTCCTTCAAACGAGGTTATAAAATGTCCGGAACCATAACTCCGGCTGTATTCAACCCGGATCTTTTCTCCCCGGGTACCATACAGTATGATATCTATAACTTTTTCCGGCAGATCCTTTACAGGGGTATTGAGGCTGAAACCGTAATGCTCAGCAAGAGCCTTCATATACATTCCGGCTATGCTGTCCTCGTTTTTGGTGTTCCAACCCGGTACCGAAATAGCACCTTCAGCTAATGATAAACTGGTATTGGGAATTATCAGTTCCGGATCAAGTTCTAAAAAGGTTCCTAAACCATGACATGTGGTACATGCTCCGTACGGACTGTTAAAAGAAAACATTCTGGGTGTCAGCTCTTCTATGCTTATTCCACAGTCGGGACAGGCATAGTTCTGGCTGAAAAGTATCTCTTCATCCCCAATTACATCTACCAATACGAGGCCACCGCTTAAGTTCAGCACCGTCTCCAGCGAATCGGCCAGTCTTCGCTCAATCCCCGGTCTGACAATTATTCTATCCACTACTACTTCAATTGTGTGTTTTCTGTTTCTGTCCAGTTTTATTTCTTCCGAAAGCTCACGCATTTCCCCGTCTACACGGACGCGGACATAGCCGTCTTTTCTGATATCATCAAGCAGGCGTACATATTCACCTTTCCTGCCCCGTACCAGCGGAGCTAAAAGCTGAATCCTGGTACCTTCCTCCATTTCCATGATGGCGTCCACCATCTGCTCAACTGTCTGCTGTTGGATTCTCCTTCCGCAGTTAGGACAATGGGGAATACCTATCCGCGCAAATAAAAGGCGGAGATAGTCATATATCTCGGTAACCGTTCCTACCGTAGAACGGGGATTTCTCCGGGTAGTTTTTTGGTCAATGGATATGGCAGGGGACAGACCTTCGATGTAGTCTACATCCGGCTTCTCCATCTGGCCCAGAAACTGACGGGCATACGCCGACAATGATTCAATATACCTTCGCTGTCCCTCGGCATAAAGTGTATCGAAAGCCAGGGAGGATTTGCCCGAACCGCTGAGCCCGGTAAATACCACAAATTTATCCCTGGGAATCATTAAATCTATGTTTTTTAAATTATGCTCTCTGGCACCTTTCACGAAAATAAACTTGTTGCTGTTCATACGTTCTATAACCTTCTTCCTTCAATTCCTCATATTCTGCTAAAATGATTCAAAGTAAAGTATAACAGAATTTCATCATAAATTAAAGAAGTATATAATCTGAAGAATATTATTCCAGCCATGGAGCTTTAAGATGGCCTCCATAATATTTTTCATATTTTATCAGCATAATGCTGAAGAATATTATTTCAGCCGCTGGTGCTCCAAAGCTAAGAGCCTGTAATACTTGCTCCGGGGCCTTCATCAAACTCGCTTCACTCAGACAGTGATTCGGCCTAATCCTCCGCTGCGTTAACAGGCTCTAGGCTTTTCCGCAAGGCGGCTTCCATAATATTCTTCAAACAGAGCTCATTGGTAGCAGTATAGCCGAGTAAGTGTATGTGCAGAATATTATTCCAATCACTGGTGTTCCAAGGCTAAGAACCTGTAAAACTCGCTCCAGGCCTCCACCAAAACTCGCTTACGCTCAGACATTGGTTCTGGCTGTCTTCCGCTTTGTTAACAGGTTCTAAGCCTTTTCACAAGGTGATTTCCATAGTATTCTACACACAGTGCTTATTGATGGAAGATTATTATTCCAGCTAATGGTGTTGCAAGGTAGCTTCCATAATATTCTTCAAACATATTTAAGTTTTGTAGTTTGCTTTAATTCCTACCCCAGGCTTTATCGGCGACAGCCCGGTGCTCTTCTATCCCAACTACCTTATATAGCTCATCAGGATTGACGGGAACATCGGTTAATTCGTATTTTAATTTTAATTTGATTATACGTCTTACCGATTCGTTGATCCGCTCCATAGGTATGGTTCCATCTTCCACAGCGTTAAGAATTGCTTCATAGGCTTTCTTTTGACGTTCGTGGCTGTGACACACCGATACTATATCGGTTCCGGCCAAAACTGCCTTTACGGCAGCTTCTTCCATACTGTAATGTTTCTGGATAGCTCCCATGTCCATATCATCGGATATAATCACGCCATCAAAATTAAACCTTTCACGAAGTACTCCGGTTATCATTTCTCTGGATAAACTGGCAGGCAGTTTTTCATCCATGATGCTGGGGAATACAATATGGGCTACCATTACCATGTCAGCACCTGCTTCAATAGCCTTTCTGAAGGGAACCAGTTCAAAATTTTCCAGTCTGTCCCAACCATGGTCTATACTGGGCAGATCGATGTGAGAGTCCATTACCGTATCACCGTGACCTGGAAAGTGTTTGATTACTGGGATAATCCCACCGTCGCGCAAACCTTCCATGAGGGCTATTCCAATCTCGCTCACAGTTTCGGGAGTAGTTCCCGGAGCTCTGTCACCGATAACTGTGTTTTTGGGATTACTGAATATATCCAGTACAGGCGCAAAATTAAGATTAAAGCCATAGGCTTTCATCTCCAGTCCCGTAACCTTGCCAACATCGTATGCCAGCTGGGCTGATTTCCTGTTGCTTATCACAAGGTTAGCCGGAAATTTAGTAGCATCGGCTGGCAGCCGGGTGACCCTGCCGCCTTCCTGATCGGCTGATATTATTAATGGAAGCGGATTATCCTTATTCAACTCTTTCAGATCATTGTTAAGCTTTACCAGCTGGGAACTATCCTTAACATTCCTTGAAAATAATATAACGCTTCCTACGTGATAGTTTTTTATCATATCCTTAACAGCTTCGGATGGTTCAAACCCGTCGAAGCCAACGATTATCATCTGGCCAATCTTTTGCTTCAACGTCATGTTATCAATATACTCCTGAACCTGCATCTCAAGCAGAGTATCAGGATCCGGTGTTTCTTCTTCGGGCTCAGAGGTATTATCTTCGGAAGCCGGACTGTCATCCTCTGAAGGAGAAACGGGTTGTTCCTGTTCATTTTCTTCGGATTTTGGCGGAGATTCACTGTCGATGTTTTTTCCCTCATCCTCCGGTTCTTCATGTCCCGGAGGAACAAAAAAAGAACAGCTTGTTAATAAAAACAACATTGATAGCAAAAATGCCAGCAAAACAAACCAGGTTTTATTCGAATACTGCATATATTGATCCTCCTGTATAATATCTCTTAAACCTTATTAAAGCAATCTTATAAACTTCACATAAATTATACCCCTATTCACAAAAGCAAATCAATCAAGCTTTAATAATGACAGATGATAAAAAAAGAGGTGGTATCCATTTACCACCTCTTTTAACCTGTTACAGGAATTCCTGTAAAATTTTTATTCCGTATCCCTTGAGGGTTATATATCCCGTAAGTTGCTCATTTGTCAGCATATCCAAATACTCCTTGCTGCCCAGATCCACACTTCTCTCCTCCGGAGCAAAATTGAGAATAAACACGAAGTTTCTCTCTCCGTCCGAACGAAGTTGTGCAGTAACACCCTCGGGCAGTTCAGCGCAGATAGCTCTCTTAAGGCTTAAATCATTGATTAGCCAGCTGTAGAAATCGTCCAGGAAGTCGTCATTGTTTCTAAAGGCAATGTAGTATGCCTTACCCTTTCCGAAAGAGTTTACCGTAAATGCAGGTCTGCCGGCATAGAAATCGCTCTTATAGGTAGCCAGTACCCGGGCGGTTTCAGCATGGATCAAGTCGCACAATTCTCTTGCCTCATATTCATTCTTAAGGCCGAGGGAACTTCCGTCTTTAAGAACGACATGGTTTATATCATGTTCGTACAGCGCGTCTATTTCCTCCGACCATATGCCTGTTACCTTCCGCAATGGTCCCGGAAAACCTCCCAGGAAACACAGATCATTTTCATCAACTATACCGCTCCAGTAGGTGGTAATAAAGATACCGCCGTTTTCAACAAACTTCTCAATCCTTTCAGCCACTCCGGGCCTTACCATGTACAGCATGGGGGCTATAAGCAGCTTATAACCCGAAAAATCGCAATCCATATCTATGACATCTACCGGAACTCCCCGTTTCCAGAACGGCCGGTAATGCATCTGACATGTCAGCTGGTAATCCTTCTTTTCCCGTCTGGGTCCCTGGGCATCCTCCATTGCCCAATAGTTTTCCCAATCATAGATAACTGCTACATCTGGCTTTACTGTGGAACCTACAACAGGATCCAGCTTTTTAAGGACCTTGCCAACCTCTGCAACATCCCTGAATACCCGGGTATTTTCATGTCCGCAGTGATCCACCACAGCGCCATGGAATTTTTCAGAACTTCCTCTGCTTTTACGCCACTGGAAATACTGGACGGTGTCCGAACCATGAGCTACTGCCTGTATGGAGGACAACAAATGCATTCCCGGACGTTTTAGTTTAGCAACTTCCTGCCAGTTGGTCATGCTGGGTGTGCTCTCCATGAGCATAAAGGGTTTTCCGTCTTTGAGGGAACGGTTTATGTCGTGAACAAAACCAATTTTAGATGCAAGTTCCCAGTCAGGTTCCCGTCCATGCCATGCAGGATAGCTGTCCCACGATACCACATCCACTTCCTTGGCAAATTTCCAGTAGTTGAGGCCTGGATAAAGTCCCATGAAGTTGGCAGTTACAGGCACATCAGGGGTAATCTCCTTCAAAGGAGCAATTTCGTTCTTAAAAAACTCTATTGTCTGATGGGTAACAAACCTCTTCCAATCCAGATTGAGACCGTGAATTGACGTTTCGCCGTGAGGGGCAGGTGACTGAATCTGACTCCAATCGGTATATGTATGGCTCCAGAATGCAGTCCACCATGCATGATTTAGCTTATCCAAATCTCCGTCGTATTTTTGCTTAAGCCATTCCCTGAAAGCCTCCTGGCACAATTCACAGTGACATTCGCCGCCGTACTCGTTGGAAACATGCCAAACCAGAAGTGCCGGGTGATCCTTATAGCGTTCGGCAAGTTTCTGATTGATGATGCGGGTTTTTTCCCGGTATACAGGTGAAGTATAGCAGTGGTTGTGACGGGCTCCAAACAGAATTCTTACACGGTCTGCGTTAACGCGAAGTACCTCAGGATACTTGGCAGCCAGCCATGCCGGCCTTGCTCCGCTGGGGGTTGCAAGAACAGCGTAGGCATCGTTTTCAGCCAGCTTATCCATAATAGTATCAAGCCAGCCAAACTCAAATTTGCCTTCCTCTGGTTCCAAACTTGCCCAAGAAAATATGCCTACTGACATTACATTACAGTTTGCCAGCTTCATCAGGCGCATATCTTCGTCCCAGACTTCAGGGGTTGACATCCACTGATCCGGGTTATAGTCGGCGCCATGAAGAAAGTGTGGACATTTTGGGTTTATCGGGGAATACTTTTTTTCCATCCTGTACCACCCTCCTTATTAATTTAATACAGCCTACCTATTGAGGCAGTGGCTCTCCCTGTGTTCCTATATAATCATTAATTATTTCCATTGGAGCCTCACCGGTTGTAAACAAGCAATAGCTCTTTGACCAGAAGTGTTTTTTCCATAGTTTTTCTTCTATACCGGGATATTCTTTTTTTATTAACCTTGATGATGCGCTTTTGTATGCGTTGATGAATTTGGAAATTTCACTGTTGGGATGTGCTCTGAATGATATACGAACATGGTCTCTACCCTCATGGAGCCATTCATATAGTGTAATGTTGTAGTTTCCCTGTATTTTTTCAAAGATTTCTTTTAACCTGTTTGATATGTTGTCATCAATAACTTTTCGACGGTATTTTGTTACCAGGACAAGATGGTAGCAGAGTAAAAAGACCGAATGATTATTGCCGTCCAACTTCATTTGCTTTCGAACTTCCTTCCTACAATTCTGATTATATTTAAGGGGAAAGGGACTGTCAAGCGACATTCACCACCGGGGTCTTTTCAAAGCAGGTTATGCAAATGTTGATAAGGTATTCAGAAAGCCGTCTGGGCTAAATAGATCACCAGCGGTAAAGTGAAAAGACAAAACAGAGTTGTCACAACTACCGTTTGAGTGGCGAACTCTGGCTCATTGTCAAATTCAGCTGCAATCAATACCGTATTGACGGCTGTTGGCAGTCCGGAAGATATCATCAATACTCTGGCCATAATACCGTCAATTCGTAGTAGCAATATAAGCAGATATGCTATAACAGGACCTATGCAGAGGCGAAAAAAAGAAGTCAAATAAACTTCTTTATTCTTAAATTCAAATTTTGTCAACGACAGCTGAATTCCCAGTATGAGCAGGTTAACGGCAAACATAGCGTTTCCTGCATATGTAATGGCAGGCCACAGGAAAAAATTACGAAAGTCATAGGGAATTGCCTTTGCGATCAAGGCAGCGATTATGGCGTGAATTGCGGGCATCTTAAGCACCGATTTCATAGAAGATTTAAAATCCATACTGCCTCTGGCGGCGTTATAAAAACCAAGGGAATAGTTAAGCAGATTCTGACTTATCATAACCATAATCTGTATTGATACCGCATAATCGGTCATTGGTGTATTTGCAAAAACCAGAGATATCAGGGGTATGCCAAAGTTCCCTGAATTATAAAACATTAACGCATTCTTTACTGCATTCTTCCTGGAATCGCTGTAGCGTCTGATTTTACCCGTAACAGAGCCAACCAATGACATGATAATAACAAATATGACGGTAAAGGCTACGGGTATTAACTGTTCCATACTAACAGCAGTTTCATAGAGATTCAAAAAAATCGTTGAAGGGATAAATATGTATACACTGAGTTTGCTTAATGAACCTATATCCAAATTGTATTTTTTGCCCATTACATAGCCCAGGCTTATCAGAAAAAATACGGGAGCAATATTATAAAGCAGTATATGCAGCAGCATACTGTTTAACCCCTTTCTACCCCTTACATTACCGGCACTACAGTATTATATCAAAGCATTCCATAAAAAACTAGTTATGTAACACTGGAACGTAATATGAGATTCTGTTTTTTCGCATTCCGGACTAAAGAAAAGCGTGCCTTGATGATAAAAAAACCAGGCCTTTGCAGACCTGGCTTAACAGGAATTATACCAGCCAGCTGATATTGGTTTTAATTACCTTTGCCGGATTACCCGCCACCAATGAATTTGGGGGAACATCCTTGTTTACAAGTGAATTTGCTGCAATCACGGAGTTGCTCCCGATAGTTACTCCTTTCAGAATGGTACAGTTGCATCCTATCCAAACCTTGTCCTCAATAACAATAGGCTTGCTTATGGAATTATGCTTTCTATCCTCATAGACTATGCTGTGAAAATCGGTGTCCAAAATGGTTGTCCCCCATGCAATGGCACAATCACTGCCAATACTGATACTGCTGGCACAATGGATAATTGATGCTGCGGTTACATAGGTATTGTCACCGATGGAAATACTGGCACCAGGTTCAAGTATGACCCGGACGCCCGGGCCTAACTTTACTCTCCCTTGTATTCGACAGGTTGAGTTTTCCGAAAGCTTCATATAGGCACAATTCCCGCTCTGTTCGCCAATATACCTTCCCCCCAGGTACAGCCTTTTCTGTATTTCAAGTTTGGACTTACGGGCTTTTCTTATTCCGCTTCCGAAATCGGCTATTACCAAAAACCTGTAGAATCTTAAACCGAATAGGATAAGGCATATGAAAAAACTATAAACAGCGTTGATAATCAGTTTAGGGTTATTCCGTATAATCCTTACAGCCTTTCTCAGCTTTGGATTACCTAATAAGCGGAACCCAAAACCACGCTTATGGTTTTTTTCATTATTTTCGTCGTTATTTGCATTGTTGTTGGGATCATTCACTGAAACTCACCCTTTCATTTAACGGTCAGGTTCCGCCGGATGTGTATACATATATTATACCCTTATTTGATTTCATAAGTTTTCCGTAAATCAAAAAATTTTTTAATTTTTTTGGAAATTTTGAGAAAAGATTACCGGCTGTAATCCTAAATTCAGAAATATTTTCGTTAAATAATATTAACAATGTTTAAAGCTTCTTTTTCAGGAATGTGGAGGATAAAGAGCTTGAGCGCAGCAATTTCCGCCAGGGAGTCGGTTTTTTCCTGTAGTTCCACCAGCTGTTTTACCCTTGCCAGGGTTGAGTCTATATTATCAACCTCTTCATGGTCGATAAGCATCTGCCACATGTTTCTATTTTTGTTCCATACCCGGGTAATGTCTTTTATCTGGTCGTCGGCTAAACTCCAGTTATCGTTTTTAATTGCCAGTTCCAGCTGATTTAGGTGCTGTCCCAAACTGATGGCTGAGTTTTCAAGCTTATATTGTGCCCAGAAAGCAAAACTTACAAAGATGATCACGGATATTATCATGAATATCATCGTTTTCAAGAGTATTCCCCCCTTTTATCCTTTATCTCTATCTGGAGATTTCTTTGGCTATCCAGATAGGCATAGAATATGTCACGGGGTTTTAATCCTTTGATTTTCAGCTGCTGCATAAGCCAATCAATATCCAAACCGGCTTCGGAGAGATTTTTATGCTGGATACGACCGTCCATGATCAAATTGTAAGGAAGTCCTTCATATCGTGTGGTGAGCTTTAGATCTTCAGGTGTTACCGGCCTTTTTTGTGATTTGGGTATAACCGTCAGCTGTCCGTTGGTTTCAAGAATGGCAAACTCTACATCGGATACATTAACTATATTGTTTGTACGAAGCTGTTCCAAAAGATCGTTAACGTTGAATCTTAGACGTGCAAGCTCTTTTTGTACAATTTTTCCGTTTCGGATCACAATACTGGGAGTACCGCAGATAATTGCCCTTGCCCTGCCGCTTTTTAAGGTAATATACGATAACAGTACTTGTGCCAAAAGCAGTGTAAATGCCGGAACAAGACCATTTATGAGAGGTATTCCTGCCGCCTGCATGGGTACCGAGGCCACCTCGGCAATCATCAGTGTGATCACCAGCTCGAAGGGCTGCAACTCACCCACCTGCCTTTTACCCATAATCCTCATGCCGACAACTACAACTATGTACAGGATCAAAGCTCTAAAAAACGTGTTTAACATACTTCCAGGACTCACCCTTACTGCATATAATTACTCTTCTGTGAAGCTTTTATATTTTCATATTCCGATTATTTCACAAGCAGTACAGCTATAAATTTATTTTTAATGTGAACTGCATGAATATGGAATTACCGGTATTTTTCACAGTTTACATATATTTTGGCTTTATTGGTGTATTTTATTCCCGATCAATCTATTTGGTTTATTACTGCCATATTTCGTATCATTTGTTGTCTGAACAGTGTATCAAAGTATGATTATATTTGAAATGGTCTGCTTTTGTTGAAAAGCATTATTTACAAAGCATATTGCAACCTATTAAGAATGTATCATATTTATTTATATTGATTATATTATTCCATTATTTGCAGAAAATTATCTTCAACATAATTCCGACTAGGCATGAAGAATATTATAGAATCCACCTTGAAGCACCAGTGGCAAAAATAATATTTTCAAATTTTAAATTTAATACTTTACTAATTTAACATAATAAAGTATAATATTATGTGTTTCTACATTAGACATGAATGGAGGAATTGAAATGAAGAGAAATTTAGTATTTCTATTAGTCGTTGTAATGATGGCAGGTATTTTGCTGTCTGCATGTTCAGGAGCACAACAGACAGGCAAAGATGAATCATTGGAAGCCGTAAAAAAAGCTGGTAAAATCGTAGTAGGACTGGACGATTCCTTTCCACCTATGGGCTTCAGGGATGAGTCAGGTGAAATCGTAGGTTTTGATATCGACCTGGCCAGGGAAGCTGCCAAGAGGTTAGGTGTAGAAGCAGAGTTCAGACCTATTGACTGGAACAGTAAAGAATTAGAGCTAAAAAATAAGAAGATTGATCTGATATGGAACGGTCTTACCATAACTGAGGAAAGAAAGAAAAACATGGCTTTTACAAAGCCTTATCTTGCAAATACCCAGATTATCGTTGTGCTTGAAGGTTCCGACATAAAGTCGAAGGCTGATCTTGCCGGGAAAAAGGTAGGGGCACAACTGGACAGCAGCGGTGCAGAGGCTGTTGAAAATGACAAAGATGTTTATGATTCATTGGAGGAGTTAGTGCTTTATCCTGACTATCTTGAGGCGTTTCTCGATCTGGAAAACGGCAGGATTGCAGCATTGGTGGTTGATGAGATTCTGGGCAAATACTATATTGCCAAGAGAGATGGCGGCTATAAGGTTTTAGAGGATAACTTCGGAGAAGAAGAGTACGGGGTTGGCCTCAGACTGGAGGATAAACAGTTACTTGATGCTTTGAATGAAGTGCTGGACGAGATGAAGGAAGACGGGACAATGGCAGAAATCTCTAAGGAATGGTTTGGTGAAGATATTATACTTAAGTAGTATTACAAAACAGCACAGGTATAAGCACGGTTTTAGCGTGTGATATCAGGGGTCAAAGCAGGATCTACATTTTTTATAATATACGGGAGAGTGGAAATGCAGGAACTATTTTCTGATGTTATTGTCCCTACTGCGGACTATATATCCAGGATCATCGTCCCTATGCTGGAGGGGACGGTAGTTACCCTAAAGCTATTTTTTATCACCATTATACTGTCAATACCGCTGGGAGTACTTCTGGCATTGGCCCGTATCTCCTCCAAGTACAGGTTACTTAGCGGCGCTGTTGGCACATATATATGGCTGCTGCGTGGTACTCCCCTTCTGCTTCAGGTTTTTTTCGTATACTACGGATTGCCCAATTTTGGTATAATTCTGGACAGTTTTCCGGCGGCATGTATTGCCTTTGTCCTTAACTATGCTGCTTACCTGGCTGAAATATTCAGGGCCGGTATACAATCCATTGATAAAGGGCAGTATGAAGGGGCTAAGGTGCTTGGATTTACTTACTGGCAGACTATGTGGAGGATTATTCTTCCACAGACAGTAAGGAGGGTACTGCCTCCCGTCAGTAATGAAGCCATTACCCTTGTTAAAGACACGGCTTTGGTCTATGCCATCGGGCTGGGGGAGCTTTTAAGGGCAACCAAAATTGCGGTATCCAGGGATGCGGTGACATCACCTTTTATTGTGGCTGCAGTATTTTATCTGGCCATGACATTTATTCTGACCAAAGTTTTTGATAATCTGGAAAAACGATTTTCGGTTTACGGATAGGAGTTTGAGACATATGTATATGATTGAAGCCAGAAATATTCATAAATCATTTGGGGATTTGCATGTATTAAAGGGTATATCGTTGACAGTTGATAAGGGTGAAGTAATAGCCATTATCGGTCCTTCCGGTTCGGGTAAAAGCACGTTTTTGCGCTGTCTTATCCACCTGGAGGTTATCGACAGTGGGGATATTATAATTCAAGGCCAGCCTTTTGCTTATGAGACAGAGGACGGGAAGAGCCACTATGTACCCGATAAACAGGCCAGAGAAATATGTAAAAAACTTGGGATGGTGTTTCAAAACTTCAATCTGTTCCCTCATAAAACTGTCCTTGAGAACGTTATTGAAGCTCCCATCGTAGTCAATAAGATGGATAGGAAAGAGGCTATTGATATAGCTGAAGGACTGCTCAGCAGGGTAGGGCTGGCAGATAAAAAAGACAATTACCCTTCTCAGCTTTCCGGGGGACAGAAGCAGAGGGTGGCAATAGCAAGAGCTCTGGCTATGAAACCCGACATAATGCTATTCGATGAGCCTACTTCGTCTCTGGATCCGGAGCTTACCGGAGAAGTGCTCAAGGTCATGCGGGATTTGGCAGAAGACCGGATGACCATGTTGGTTGTTACCCACGAAATGGGCTTTGCCAGAGAGGTGGCTGATCGGGTGATTTTTATGGATAACGGGGAGATAGTGGAGGAAGGGTGTCCCAAGGAAATTTTCCATAATCCCGGTAATGAGAGGACCAGGAGCTTCCTTGAACAGGTACTGTAATAATATGTTTATAGCCAGAGATATTTTAAATACATGTATTATTAAAAAAAGAATTTGTACAGATATTAGATATCAATGGGAGGGTATGTACCTGACCATTGATATCTTTTTTTGTGTTATAAATCGGATATTTGAAGTTTGCCAATAAAGTTGTCAGTGCTACCGTAAAAAGATCGTATGGTTTCATTATTAACATCAGGAATGCAAAAACAATTTATTTTTTTTCTGTACTTCCCTGGTGTAATACCATATTTGTCTTTGAACAGCTTTATATAATATTGGCTACTGCCAAATCCCACATTTTCAGCTATAGTTTTTACTGAATAATTAGTTTCTCTTAAATATTTTAATGAAATATCCAGCCTGACTTCATTAAGATAATCATTGAAGTTCTTGCCTGTTATATCATAAAAAATTTTACCAAAGTGCTGTCTGGAAAGGGAGAAAAACTCTGCCGTTGTTTCTAAATTTATGTTTTTGTTATAATTTTGATGTATGTAGTTTATTATATCATTAACCAGTGCTGTGTGATGATCGGTTCTATTGGATTCTATATAACATATTATTTTGCTTAATATATGCTGACACCAGATTTTTGTATTCTTGATAGTTTTTATATTGAGAACCTCTTTATAGATATTTGAGCCTATTGGAAGAATTGAAATACCGTTTGATTCCAGGAATTTTAGGATGTCATTTATTATTTGCACAATAATCTGCTGGAAATATTCATATGATATATCCTGTTCTATAATATCATTAAATAGTCTATTAAAGATAGTAAGGGCTTTTTGACAGTCGCAATTTAAAATACTCAGCAGCAATTGCTTTTCATCCATTAACAAGGGATGATTTGATGTTCTTGCCGGCTGAACTATTTCATTTGCATATATAATACTGCTTTTGTTGTTTTTTATACCTATGTAGTTTATTGCATCTATTGCGGTTGTATATGAATACGATAAATCCGATATTTTGTTTACAGTAAGTCCCACACTGATATAGATATTATGATTAATATGCTTTTTAACAGCTGAATTTATTTTTTCTGGTATACCCATGACATTGCTATTGGATTGATCGTTCCAGCTTATAAGAATTAGCGTATCGTCCTCCGTGTAATTATACAAAATCTCCATATTTTTGTGGTTTAATTCATTCCTGATAATACTGTTTAAAATTTCTTTAAAGTAATGTAGTCTGAATAGGTTATTGTCCTCCAGCATTTCAATTGTTTTGTCGATAAGAATAACGTAAACTGTAAAATTTGATGCCTTTCCTATGTCTATACCTAGGAAATCGGCTTTATTAACTATAGATTTTATGTCTTCATTTTTGCCTTCTATTATATTTTTAAAAAACAACTCCCTTAACAAAGGCAGATTTGCAGATAATTTTTCTTTTATTTCATCATTTTGTTCTATGACTCTACTATAGTTGTCTTTAATATAATGAAATTCGTTTCTGCTGTTAGCCATTTCAATTGTATTATTTTGTCCGGCTATGAACGATACTAAAGACTTGATAGGATTATACAACCTGTTGGAAGCGTAATATGAAATTAATAATGATAAGCATGATATGGAGAGAAATACGATTAGCGTATTTATTAAAGAATTAAAGAAGGCATAGGCATAAAAATTGGGAGAAATTATTAAGGTTCTTAAACCAAATTTGTTTAATCCGGAATAAAAAGTTACTACGTTAGGATTATAATTGCTTGTAATAAAACCAGATTCATGAGTGTCAGGGATTGAATCAATGATATCCGTCAATGCATTATTGTACTCATTCCTGACTTGATCAGAGCGGAATATTTCATTGCCGTTTTTATCTATAATAAGAAATGTGTCAGCCAGTTGTTGTTCAGAATTATCCAGTGTAAAAAACATCTCTTCTTTTATGTCAAGTACTAGTAATGCACCGTTATTACTGAATGGTATCGATCTAATTATTGTCAGAATATTGCCTAAATATTTATTTGAACCGGTATAGGATTCAGGGTAGTCAATTATACGGCCGATCAATAAATAACCAAACTTAGGTACATTGGCATTCTTTAAAATTTCAATTATTTGTCTGTCGTAAAATTCATTTTCATCGTAGTATCCTAAATCCGATATGAAAAGTTTGTTTTCGGGATAGTAAATATAAATTGAATTAATTTCCTTAAACAGGATGCGCCGTTCTGCTCCTAAATTATTCATTATGTACAACAGATCATCCATCTTTGAAGTATTATGATACAAATCTTCAATATTAGCGCTGAATGTCAGTATAGTGTCATCAACAAGCAATCCATTGGTTTTTTTTATAAGTTCGGATATACTTTGTTCAATGCTTTTATTATATTGTTCAACTGTAAAGATACTTTGATTTTTACTTCGGTCAAATAATTCCTTATTGTAGTTACTGCAGCTTATAGCAAAGAATAGGGATACGGGAATTGTTGATAACAATACAAGGTAGACTACCAATTTGTTGAAGAACATGCCCTTTGTATTGTTTAGGTTTTTTGATGTCATAAATTTCATAGAATAACATCCTTCCCTTTAATACAATAACCACCACTATAGATTGAATGAGATATAACATTTAATGCTTAAAATAAATACTTCAAAGACTTGTTATCTTTTACAGACAGGCTCGGTAATATGGTACTTGTAGTTTATTTTGCCGGTTATTTAAAAATTGATTATAGCCTTTATATTTATCTTATTCTATATCAGCAAGAGTTTTCCTGCTGGATTTTTGAATCAATGATTAAACAAGCGAATTGTTCTTAGTTCCCAACAAAATATTGATATAATCAATATATTTAATGGAAAACGCCATATAAGCACATATATTTAACCCATATATGATGCAAAGTGACGTTTTTTTAATCCATCTAACATTTTTATCATTTACCATATTTATGATGACCATTATTATTGTCATAGAAGCGATTATAAATCAGCACGGAAATATCAAAATGATTGGAGGTGATGAAAGCACATTGTGATGGAAATATGTGGGTAATGTAGTTACACATTACTAAAACAAATTAACAACAAGGAGAGATAATAATGAATAAAAAATTATTCTCTATTTTGTTAATTATGGTACTGATAATGGCTATGATTATAGGGGGATGTACCAAAGCTGCCGATCAACCTTCTCAGCCGGGCGAAGAACCGAAAGTGGAAGACGAGAAAAAGCAGGATGAGGCTTCCGGGGAAGAACCTTCAGAAGAACAGCCTAAAGAGGTTACTATTGTTACCTGGGATAAGCCGGGTGATACAGCTCTTCCCTGGCAGGTAGAGCTATATGAAGAAAAGATGAAACGGTTTAGAGAAAAATATCCTTGGATAAAAGTAGAGGATATATCCATTCCTCCCGGTACTGATTACAGGCAGAAATACGACCAGGGATTGCTGGCCAACGAAGAACCAACTGTTACTGCAATGTTTCCATATGTTGACATACCAACCAGGGCAAAGGACGGTTCCATTGGAGATTTAACTGAATTTGTTGAGAACTGGGATTTAAGAAAGGAAGGAAAAGTATTTACGGGATTTGATGATGCCATCCAGGTTGATGGTAAATGGTATGCGGTGCCTTACATGCCGTATCAACAGCACATCGTTATAAACAAAAAGCTTATAAGAGATGCTGGTCTGGATCCCGAGGATATACCTACTACATGGGATGAATTTGGTGAATTCTGCGCTCAGATAACTGATGCGAGCAAGAACAGATTTGGTTTTGGTTTGATGGGTATGGAATGGTGTGCCTGGCCCTTTACGAATTTTGTCTGGAATGCCGGTGGTGAAATGGGCGTCCAGAATCCCGATGGTACATGGAGATTGACTTTTGCCGAACAACCTGGGGTCGATGCCGCTATGTTCTGGCATGATCTTGTTTGGGAGTACAAATGTACTCAGAAAAATGTTTTGGAAAGCTATGACGATCTTTTTGCTGATTTTGTACAAGGAAGAACAGCCATGCAATGGGGCGGCATATCGGGTTATATTAATGATTATGTAAATAAATACGGTGGAGATATCAATGACCTTGACTTAATGACAACACCTGCAAAAGAAGGTTGCGAATCCTACAACCTTGCTGGCGGTGAAACGTATACCATAAGTCCCAACGCTACTCCTGAGCAGAGAGAGGCAGCCTGGCTGTATATCCAATTTATGGGCTATGATTTGGAGATTTTAGAGTTGACATCAAAAGTATCTGCTGAAAATGGAAGCCCGATTTTCAGGCCTTTTGGCAGAACCGATTTCCAGCCGCTGGATTATGCAACAGATATACCGGAAGCATGGAAGAAAAAACTTACAGATCTTTCTGCCACAGCTAAACCGGAGCCATGGATGCCCCATTGGAATGACGTAAAGAATGCCCTTGTTAAACCGTTGCAAACCATCATACTAACTGAGGATATGACACCCGAGAAGGCAAAAGAACTTCTTGAACAATGCGCTGAAGATCTGTATGCCAAATATCCCGATACATTTAAAAAACAATAATTCATAAAAAATATATACGGGGGATTGGATTAACCCGATCCCCCCTTTTGATATAATAAAACGGATGTGATCGTTATGATAAGGATAATGAGAAGTAAAAGAAAAAATAAAACAGTTATTACCGGCAGAAAAGTGCAGCATTCGCTGGAATTATGGAATAATGTACAGGGATGGTTGTTTTTGCTGCCGGCTCTTATAGCGTTTGCACTGTTTAAGTATTATCCTATTTTCCAGGGTTTATTTGTATCCCTGTTCCGTTTTAGCGTAGCAAAGCCGCCGGGTGAATTTATCGGTCTGCAAAACTATATCAGGCTGTTCAAGGATGCCGAACTGAAAACTGCCATTATAAACACACTGGAATTTACCGGCATATCATTTATCTGCGGATTCTGGGGACCTATTCTATTAGCCATTCTTGTTAATGAGGTAAGGCATTCAAGTACATTTTTCAGGACGGCATATTTTTTGCCTGCCATTTCGCCCGGTATTGGTATGCTAGTGTTATGGAAATATATATGGCAGCCTGATTATGGACTGGCAAACTATATATTATCGCTTCTTGGTTTACCTGCACAGCTGTGGCTGAATGATGTGAAACTGGTGAAATGGGTTATATTTTTCCCGGGACTAATTATTTGGGGTGGTTTTAATTACCTGATATATTTAGCTGCGGTTCAGGATATACCACAGGAATTGTTTGAATCTGCATCAATAGATGGTGCTGGGATTTTGCAAAAGTTATGGCATATATTGTTGCCGGGTATTTCCCCTATTGTGAGAATAATGGTGATACTGCAGATAATCGGTGCGATGCAGATATTTGATCAGCCGTATATAATGACAGGTGGAGGTCCGGCCGGAGCCAGCGAAACCGTAACATTGTACGCTTTCAAAACGGCGTATACGGGCCAGGAGTTTGGATATGCCATGAGCATTCTTGTCTGCTTATTTGTCGTCCTTATTATACTCAGTTATATTCAGTTACGGATGCAGAAAGAAGATTAATAATTGGCTAATTGCCAGCAGAAGGTGATAATATGGCTTTAATTACCGATAACGAATTACGTATGAATAAGAATAAAGTTGTCTATGCTACCATTATAGCAGTGTTAATTATAGGTATTCCTGTCCAGGTATTTCCCTTTATATGGTTGTTGTCATCATCCTTAAAAGGTGCCAAGGATATTTTCGAGCTGCCGCCTCGGTTAATACCAAAGACATTTTATTTTCAAAACTATGTGGAGGTTTTAAACACTCTCCCGATTCATCGTTATTTTTCAACTACTTTTTTAGTTGCCCTACTGACTATTTTAATTCAATGTACAATTAGTACACTGGCTGCATTTTCACTTTCTCAAATACGGCCTAAAGGCGGCAGGCTTATTCTTCTATTCTTTCTCGGAACCATGATGATACCTGAACAGGCCTTGCTAATACCCACATATTTGACAATGAGAAGATTTCCATTAACGGGATGGAACTTTATAAATACCATATGGGGAGTTGTACTGCCGTGGTCTGCGTGGGCTTGGCCAATTTTTTTAATGAAGGGCTTTTTTGATGGATTACCTGCGGAACTCTTTGATGCTGCTAAGATCGATGGGGCATCAAATATGCGTATTTTACGGTCAATAATTGTTCCGTTGTCAAAACCCATCATCGCTATTGTAGTCCTGCAAACATTTTTAGCTGTGTACCAGCAGTTTGTATTTCCGTTGATAATGATGCCTGATTCCAGATTGTGGACTATTACTGTAGCTATATATAATATGCAGCACAGCGGTAATTTCGGATGGCATTTGATAATGGTGCTGTTAGTATATGCTACTATCCCTATGCTTCTGTTGTTCATATTTGCTCAGAAATATCTGGTACAGGGGATAAAGTTAACCGGGATAAAAGCATAAAAGCGTTTACCCAATAATTTAAAAGAAAGACATATTAAAAAAATTATAGAACAACAAATTGGGATGCCGGCGGAGCCTTTGTTGCACAAGACAAGAGTTCCGCTGGCTGCTTTATTAATCCAAATAGCACTTTGCCATTTCTACCGCATATCTTAAATAATTCTTTCGAAAAACATTTCTCTAGTGCAGAATAATTCAATATTTTCTTCGGGATATTCTTTCGTCCATATATCTGTTTCTAACCTATGATAGGGGTATATCTTTTATCGAGCTTTCATGGTAAAATTATAATGACCCGCAATTTTTTACTTTGGAGAAAATGTTTTGCACATAGTGAAAGCAATACCTTTTAGACGTTCTTACATGGCATCCAATATTCTGTGATTAGATCAAACAAGCCTGACATCTAAAATAAAATCCGCTGACTGAAGAAGAGATGACAGAAAGAGGGCAGACTAACAAAACGGGGTGATTACATATGGAAAAATGGGAAACCATTGAGAAGGGACCTTTTAAACCTACCTGGGAATCGTTAAGGCAGTATGAGTGTCCAGACTGGTTTAGGGATGCAAAGCTCGGGATCTGGGCGCATTGGGGTCCACAATCGGTACCCATGTATGGGGACTGGTATGCAAGAAATATGTACATTCAAGGCAGCGATCAATATTATCATCACTGGAGGGTATACGGACATCCTTCCAAACATGGCTGGAAAGATGTGGTCAGGACATGGAAAGCTGAAAATTTTGATCCAGACGCATTAATGGATTTATATATAAAGGCCGGGGCTAAATATTTTTGTGCCCTTGCCGTTCATCATGATAATTTTGATAACTGGGATTCAAAGCATAATAAGTGGAATGCTGTCAATATTGGCCCAAAGAAAGACATAGTAGGAATGTTCAGGGAAGCTGCGAAAAAACGCGGGCTTCCGTTTGGTGTAACCGAGCATCTTGGTGCTTCATTTTCCTGGTGGACGGTTAACAAAGGATGCGATAAATCAGGCCCTTATGCAGGAGTTTCTTATGATGGAAATGATCCGGAGTATGAAGATTTCTACCATTCCAACAAGGATGAGTATGATAAGCAAAAGGGTTCCGATTTTGTATGGTATACCGACAATTCCCGATGGCACAATCATTGGTTTGACAGAATAAAGGATTTGATTGATAAATACAAACCGGATCTTCTTTATTCAGATGGTTCTGTTCCTTTTGACAGATACGGGTTAGGAATTATTGCTCATCTGTATAATACCAGTATTAAAGAAAACGGTGGTATAAATCGGGCTGTATACACTCAAAAGGATAGCAATCCTCTGGTTTATACTGTGGGTGTTCTTGATGTTGAGCGAAGCGTTCAGAAGGATAAGTTTCCATATCCATGGCAGACGGATACATGTGTAGGCGGATGGTTTTATGATGTAAGACAGAAATACAAAAGTGCTAAGCAGATAATTGAAATGCTGGTTGATATAGTATCTAAGAACGGTAACCTTTTGCTCAATTTTCCTCAACGGCCTGATGGAACTTTGGATGACGAATGTATTGATATATTAAACAAGATGGCAGCATGGATCAAAATCAATGGAGAGGGGATATTTGGAACAAGACCATGGTATGTTTCACAAGAGGGAGACACCATTGTACAGCCAAAGTACAGATTTGACGAGCCGGAAGTGGAATATACCCCTGGAGATTACCGATTTACGCAAAAAGGAAATTGTCTGTATGCGTTCCAACTTGGATGGCCGGAGAATGGTATCGCATTGATAAAGAGTTTCTCTGCAGGAGGAGGCGGTCCAATACTCAGGCTGATGCATATAGAAAAGGTTGAACTGCTGGGCTATGATGGTAAAATTGATTTTGAACTGACAAGAGAAGGCTTACTTTTGACGGGACTTCCGGAAAAAAGACCTGTGGAGTACGCCCATTGTTTTAAAATCAGCTGTAAATAGTTTTACATCTTTTCAGATTCAATATAATTAATAATAAATAATTATGGCAGGAGGAGTTGAAATATGAGCAAAGTTGTGTTGGTTACAGGAGCGGGAAGAGGGATCGGGCGAGGTATCGCTCTGGAATTTGCCAGACAGGGTTATGATGTTGTGATTCATCATCGCAGAACACCGGAAGGTGCGGAACAGCTGGCCCGTGAAATCCAGGCTCTCGGCAGAAAGGCAGAAATTCTGGCAGGAGATCTGAGTGATGTTAACGTGCCGGTAAGGATAATTGATGAAGCTTTTGAAAAAATGGGCAGGTTGGATGTGCTGGTAAACAATGCGGGAATTACAATATTTAAGCCATTTTTGGAGATGGATCTTGAACAGTTGGAACTGTGCTACAAGGTTGACTTCCGGGCAGCGTTCCTTTGTGCCCAGCGGGTTGCACAGCTGATGGTCGAAACCGGTACCCGTGGTTCCATTATAAACATAACTTCGGTGCATCAGGAAAGGACAAACGACAGGGATACGGTGTATGGTCCCATGAAAGCAGCATTGGCCAGGGCCACCGAAAGCATGGCTTATGAACTGGCGCCCTACGGTATAAGAGTGAATGCGGTAGCCCCGGGGATGACTCTTAACCGGGAACCAGAAGGAAGAAGAAAGGCTTATGTTGCAACGGTACAGCAATCAATTCCCTTGAGGAGGGCAGGGCGAGTTGAGGATGTGGCCAAAGCAGTGGTGTGGCTGGCTTCTGATGAGGCTGATTATGTAACGGGAATAACCCTGCGTGTAGATGGCGGCTTAAATCTTCCGATGATGCAGGCTTTGATAGAGGGATGCCAGACTTTTATATAATTGTTTTTATAATGCCAAGTGAGGAGATGTGTTTATTATGATGAAAGGTTTGTATATTTTGGATGAGGGTTCGTTTAAAGTTATATATGGAGCAGAGGAGCAGGAGGATATAGGGAAGCTGGTTGATATATATGCACCACCCCAGACAACCCGGTCCATAAAGGAGAATCCGTCCCTGCTGGCGAATGTTGAGGTTATCTTTTCTGGCTGGGGTGCTCCGCGAATGGATGAAGAATTTCTTTCCCATTGCCCAAATCTTAAGGCTGTTTTCTATGGCGCGGGCTCAATAAAAGGCTTGGTCAGCGATGCTTTCTGGGACAGAGGTATTGTGATAACAAGCGCGTATGCTGCAAACGCCGTACCGGTAGCTGAGTATACCATTTCCCAGATACTCTTTTGTCTGAAGAGGGGATGGCATTTTGCTCTTACAATAAAGAGGGAGGGAAGGTATCCCGAAGTTAAACAGGTTCCCGGGGCTTATGGAACAACCGTAGGTATCATATCCCTGGGTATGATTGGCCGGCGTGTCTGTAAGCTGCTTAAGAATTTTGACTTAAAGGTTATTGCGTATGATCCCTATGTAAGTCCCGAAGAGGCTGAGGAACTTGGGGTGGAATTGTGTCAGCTGGATGAGATCTTTAAACTGGCTGACGTGGTATCGCTGCATACCCCCTGGCTAAAAGAGACCGAGGGTATGATTACGGGTAAGCATTTTGAATATATGAAGCCTAATGCTTCATTTATCAATACTGCACGCGGTGCAATCGTAAGGGAGAATGAAATGATAGAGGTGCTGAAGAAGCGTCCCGATTTACAGGTCGTACTGGATGTAACATATCCGGAACCCCCTGAGCCCGGTTCTCCACTGTACACGCTTCCCAATGTGGTGTTAACACCACATATTGCAGGATCTTTGGATAAGGAATGCAGTCGTATGGGAAGGTACATGGTAGACGAGTTAAAACGGTATCTTAAAGGTGAACCCCTGAAATGGCAGATTACCCGGGAAAGGGCAGCTATAATGGCATAAGACTTTATGTGATCTAATTCGTTTTTTGTGGGCAAATAAATCCACATCGGTAAATAATATGGAGCCATGATACAATAACTGTCATACCGGATTAACAGGTATGGCAGATTTGGGTGAATTATAAGGAGGAGTATAGTATGAGGCTTGCGACGGCGTATTTTTTCGACGAGCACAAGAGCAAACGCGCAATTGCCAGGCAGCTTGGGGTGACGGAAGCGGTTATTAGCGTTCCCGGTCACAGAAGTCTGCCAGAAGGCTTAAAACCTTGGGATTACGATGTGCTGAAGGATACGGTTGAAGAATATGAGAAGGACGGGCTTAAGGTGTCCGTGATAGAGGGACCCACCCCTCTTGATAAGGTTAAACTGGGACTGCCCGGCAGGGACGAGGAGATAGAGCATTTTTGTACTTTGATGAAGAACATGAACAGGCTGGGTATTCCCGTTGTTTGCTATAACTGGATGCCGGTTATTGGCTGGTTTCGTTCCCGCAACGACATTAAGACCCGTGGCGGAGCTATGGTAACCGGGTTCAATTATGATGATGTTAAAGGCTCGCCTCACACCTGGGCGGGGCAGGTGAGTCAGGAAAGTTTATGGACTAATTTGGACTACTTTCTTAAAGCGGTAGTACCGGTAGCTGAAAAGTATGAGATAAAGCTGGCGATACATCCGGATGATCCACCGGTGCCTGAATTAAAGGGAATCGGAAGAATACTTATCAGTGCTGATGCTCTGAAACGTGTAATTGACATGGTTCCCAGCGAGTTTAACGGTATTACATTATGTCAGGGATCCATAGCAGCCATGGGCGAAAATATACCGGAAGCAATCCGGTATTTTGGCAGCCGTAAAAAGATATTTTTCGCTCATTTCAGGGATATCAGAGGAACGGCAACCGATTTTCATGAGGTCTTTCATGATGATGGACAAACCGACATGTTCGAAGCCATGAAATGTTATAAAGAAGTTGGCTTCGAAGGACCTATACGACCTGATCACGTGCCTACCATGGCCAGTGAGGATAATACCAATCCGGGTTATGGTATACTCGGCACCCTCTTTGCCATCGGGTATATGAAAGGCCTGATAGAAGCTGTGGATAAAATATACTGCGATGGCTGAAACCGGTAAACATAGGAAATACCCTGTTTTTATTGATTGGAAGTAGTTTATAGAAGGGGTGTTAAGAAGTGAGTAAATGGTGGAAACAGAAACCTATGAGGATGATCCAGACTAACCTTCGTGAGATCGATGCCGGTTTGGATGTTGATGAGTACATACAGAAGCTGAAGGAGTTTTCTGCCGATGTGGTTCTGTTTAATGTTGGGGGGATTGTTGCCAACTACCCTACCAAACTGCCTTTCCACTACAGGAATCCCTACCTGAATGGTGATTTGGTAGGAAAAGTGTTGAACAGAGTCAAGCAGGAGGGGATCCGGTTTATTGCCCGTTTTGATTTCAGCAAGGTAAACCAGGTCCTTGCAGACCAGCATCCTGAGTGGTTATACATGAGTGCCGCAGGGGAGGTCATTAACTATAACGGCCAGGTGCATACATGTATTAATGGAAGGTATCAACAGGAGCATTGTCTGGAGATTCTGGAGGAAGTTATCGACAACTACCTGATAGACGGTGTTTTCTTTAACATGGCCGGATATGTTACAACGGATTACAGCGGGAACTATCATGGTATATGTCAGTGTGACAACTGTAAAAAGGCCTTTTATGAGAGGTACGGGCATCCTCTGCCACTGAAAGAAGATATCAATGACCCTGTATTCAGGCTGTATGATAAGTTCAGGGAGGAAACCAGCAGGGAACTGTTTCATAAGATATGCCGGTTTATAAAGGGTAAGAATGAAAATATCGCCATTGCACTGTGGGCCCATGAAGGGGTTGATATATTCAGAAGTGAGTCGAACACCGCTATTGACAGACCGCTGCCCGAATGGAACTACTCTGCCGGACATCATGTAAAAATGGTATTGGGTTCATGGGACCATATGGTGCCCAGCAATACTGCCGTTCATTTTGTGGATTTTCCCTTCCGGCATTCGTCAGTATCCCCGAATCTGACTGCGGTCAGGATTGCGCAGAGTATTGTGTACGGTGCCTGGCCGGATTACTATGTAATCGGTACCTTAAGCAATCAGGATGACCGTCTTTGTTTTGATGCTGTAAAACAGTTGTTTGGCTTTCATAAGCAAAATGAAGAATACTATACTGACATCGAATCAATTTCAGATGTGTGCCTTGTGGTGCCTTCGAAAAGCACGCATCATGGCAGTATGAAGGAATTCAGGGGCATATACAGGATTTTAACTGAATCCCATATACTGTTCGATCTGATTCATGACGGAATGTTATCTGATTCTTCGGTTATGGAGAAGCTGAAAAAATATAAGACGCTTATACTGCCGGATATGAGGAACATGAGCGATGCTGTATTGAAAAACATTGAATCCTATGTAAGTGAGGGCGGTAACGTTCTGGTTACCGGAAGAACATCGACATACGATGCCCAGGGAAATTCGTTGGACAATGTAATGCTGGCCTGTACCGGTGTCAGGGGAATACGTAAGATGATACCAAGGGAGAAAGGGATGTACTTCCGGGTAAGGACCGGTGACAAGGAAGTTCTCAATGGATTTGAGGATCTTGATATCATATATCTTTATGATGATTTTATGGAACTGGATGTCGATGATGACTGCGAAAAGTATTTGGCTTACATTCCAACCTGTATGTTCGGGCCTCCCGAAAAGTGTTATTATGCAGTAGAAACCACCATCCCAGGGATGATTTCAAAACAGTACGGGAAAGGAAAGTGTGTATTTATTCCGTGGAGTATCGGTAAGCACTATGAATCCTTAAGCAACCATGCCCATTCCATGCTGCTGGTAGGCGCGCTAAGGGATCTTCTCCAGGTTAAAAATATAGTATCGGCGGATGTTTCTCCGTTGGTTGAACTGGCCTCCCACATTCAAAAGGATGGAAAATGGCAGCTGGTATCTCTGGTAAACCATTCGGGTCAGCTTGGAACCGGATTTTTTGAGCCATTAACTATATATGATATACCGGTTCGGTTGAAAGTCGATAGGCCTGTGACCGGTGTAAAAGCGTTGTATGGAGGTATGAGTTTGAACTTTCATGTTGACAACGGCAGTGAGCTGTCTTTTACCCTTCCCAGGCTGGAACTGTTTGAAACCATTGTGATAGAGTTCAGCTGAGGCAGTGGATATAAAGGCAGCAAAAACGATAAAGCCAGACCGATACCGGGTGAAATGCCGGAACGGAAAGATATAAAAAGAAAAGTTGTATGCAGGCAGTACCTGCATACAACTTTTTATCTTATTTCCTCCGTTTCAACCACTACCATATCCCATACATTAAGCGTATTGAGGGCGCAGTTAAGTTGTCCTTCCTCAACCGTGTATTCTATCTTCTCTCCGGCGATGCAGGAGAATATCCTTTTTACACGTGTGTTTTCTTCCAACCTTACCGAGAAGTCAAGGTTGTGGTACGGGATGTTGTTTACCAGCGGCCGCTGGCCGATTCCGTTTACAAAATGGATTAGCAGATAATTATCCTTTTTGTACATGTTTACCTGTATCCCGTTGATGCGGTTCATGTTGAAAATCCTATCTCTACCCAGCAGCATATCAACGCAGTTTTTAACCAGCTGATGGTGTTCATTGAGCTTGTATTCCCTTATAAGCATGCTAAGCTGGAAGGACAGAAACAATACCTTGCCGCTTCCGTATTCATGAAGGGTTATCAGTGGCAGGTCGGTCCTGGGAGTTAATATACTTGCTCTTTCAGGCGGTGCGCCAACCGCATCCAGTGGAGCAAAGGGTGGTACCAGGGTAGCCAGTACGCGGGTGTCCTCATTTGGTTTACAGTAGGCTGTCATGCCTCTGTGGGGGATAAGGGGAGTGTTTTCCAATCCCTTCTGCAATTGATTATCCCCGCCTTCAAACCTGAGGTAGGATGCCGCCAGGTACTCGCTGGTGACTATATCAATTTCTATACCGATAATATCAAGTATCGGGAGCAGGCTGTCTTTTTTCGTGCCTTCAATGATGATGCTGCCTCCCTCTTCCACATAATCCTTTATAATCCCGGCGTTATCATCTGAAAGGTCAAAGTTTTCAGGGATGATCACGACTTTGTAATTTTTCAGCCTTTCGAGGGTAATCTGATAATTATCCAGAATGTCAAAGAGCACCTGAGTATTGGTCAACCCTTCAGCCCAGCCATCGGAAGACTGCTGGGAATTCCATAGAAGAAGGGTTTGCGATACTGGTTTAGCATTGTCCATGTAATCTTCAGACTTTTTAATCATGTGGTTTATGTCACTTACAGATTTTATGATTCGTTTATCGCTTATTGTGTCGTTAAAACCGGTGATTGAATGCCATATATGGCCACCGCTGGCGGGTATCTGGCTCATCCAGAACATATACTCGGCGGTGGGCAGGCCTGTATGGCGCCAGTCCATACCCGGGCATGAATGAACAATACCGAAGGGTTTTGGATAGTTTTCCAAAGTGCGGCCCATTTTTATGCTTAAAGTGGGTCTCCATGACGGGGGAATTCTATCCCAGCCCAGCGACAGCACATCCTGAGGTTCGGTGCATATCATATCGGCTGTTGCTGTCCTATCATACAGATTGTCGTTATAAAGACCGTAGTAGAGGATTATAGGCACATCCGCTCTTTTTGCCTTAACAGTTTTCCGCAGCTTATCCATATTATCTTTTAAGCATAGGGATGGCCAGTTCCTTTCAAAATCATCCGGGTTTTCCGGTAGTGGTTTTTTGTATATATCGTAGTATTTAGCTTTACAGGTATCACAATGACACAATTCATAATGGGGTGCATTGAAGAATATGCCGTCTATGTCATAGGTATCAAGAACTTCGTTGAGAACGGGTACGGCTACCTCATCATTACGATAACCTTCGTTTATACAGGTTGACAGCAGAAGCGACCATACACCCATACGGTCCTTACCGTATATCCTGGGTTTTTTGTTAAGATCCCTTACAAACCACTGGGGTCTTTGCTGGAATATGTAGTCGTGGGTTTTGCTGAAATCAAATCGCGCTACAACCCTTATGTTCCTCTTATGACATTCATGGATAATTTCTCCCAGAAGATCAAAATCTTCAGGAAGATACTCATTGATATGGTGATATTTTACCTTGCTGCGGTACCATGCATAGATTCCACCGGTATTGATTACCAGAACATTTCCTGCCATCTCATCAATTTCCCGTACAATTTTTTCGGGATTCATCAATCCTGTGTCCTTTACCTGCAGATTTGTCTGTATAACTCTAAGCGGTTTATGCCACCATAACCTGTCTTTCATCTTTCGGATTCACCTTTCTAAATTTGTTTTTTTACTTTGCACTCATTGATATTGTTCTGAAACATCAATGTGAATATATCATTATTCAAGAATGATCATCTCGTGGTCTGCAATTCTATCTATCTGGAAAACCGTTGAGCCGTTAACTGAAGATACCGGAATGGTACCGTCCGATACGGTAAGAATTGCTCTTGATATATTTATATCCCGTGAGTTGATCGTTACATTAATAGGACCGACGGGATAATACTCGTCGCAATAGCCAAATCTGTTGCATCCGCTTAAGTTTACCAGATGGACTATTATTCTGCTGTCTTGTTTATAGATCTTACAGTCGATATAACCGGGACCCTCCACTTTTATGGGCAATGTCCCCTTTGCTGCCCATTTTACTGCGTTTGACAGCAGTTTTCCGTGGTCAGGCAATGCGCACCTTCCAAAGCAGCGATCTATATCGGCAGCAAAGTATACTATTCTTGCACCATTCTCCAGCTCACCGGCAAAAATGGTTTTCACTTCAGGACGCTCCTCGCGGATCCAGCTGAACTCGGGAGGATAGATCGGGAATGCCGGAATGTATGATGCCAGCGGTTTGAGCCTGCCGTAAGATTCAACGATATAAATACCGCCGCCAAAAGGAAGTATGTCGGTATCCTGGAAACCTTCAAGTATCTCATGACGATTGGGAGGAAGCCTGAAATAGCTGTGTGCACTGTAATTTTCCCAGCTGGCACTTACTTTCCCGAATACGCCGGCTTTAGCCCCGGTCAGCTTAAGGCCCAGCAGTTTCCACAGCTTGTCATTGTTCGAAGGATTACCGTCACCATCCAGTGTTGCGGTAATTCCCGTCATAACCAGGTTACCTCCACGATCTACAAAATCGCATACCGCATCAATCTGATCATCGCTTAATATTGCTATATCTCCCAGGATCAGGGTGTTGATGCGATGACTGTATTTCTTTATATCGGAGGCGTTGATGGGTAAAAACGGGATCCGGGCTTTTACCAGCGCGTGACAGAAACCCCTCCATGGAAGAGCAACCTTCTCCACGACATCGACTCTGCCATAAAAATCAGCATTTGCCTGGTTCCACACCAATCCCACATTTGCAAGGTCATAGCGGTTGTAAAGATATTTTTCATTTTGGGCATGCCATTTAAATAATGGAATTGGGGTTTTATACTGACGTCTGTCATTTTGGCTTCCACCGATATGATGATACCAGGGAGAAATTCCTCCGGCAAAGCCTTCAATCATCCACATACGGGTTTCTTCAGGGGGATTGGCTGCAAGACGGAAGGTCCTTCGGCCGCGTACATAGTTTGCACAGCTTTCAGGAACCAGTATGTCCTCATATGATGCCAGGCGTAACAGGGAACCGTTTATTGAGTTTTGTTCAAAACCGTTGAGCATGTCCCGGGACTGATGGTCACAGAATATGATTTTGGAACGTTTGCAAATCTCATATAAATCCTGGAAAGCGCCGGAGGGGTTGCCGGGGTCGGCATGAACCATACCTATCCATAGACAGTCCTTTCCTCCAACACTTTGGGTTACCCTGTTGAATAGATCCCAGTTTTCAATTCTGCATTTGTAGCTCCAGCGGATCCATTCCCGGTAAACAGGATCTTCCCATGAAACCCGTTCCGGCAGTTCCAGACCGCATTCTTCTTTGAACTTATTTCTACAATTGCTGCAATAGCAGATGGTATCCCTTCCGAGGCCTTTCCAGCTGTTATCGGCGAATCCTTCCGGACGGTACTTTTCAATGATTTCGGTCAGAACATCAGGGATATACTTTTTGTAATAGTCGCTGTTGACACATGAAAAATACCTGTCCTGTGAAGTAATGGGTCTGCCATCCTTATCAACACAGAACCAGTCAGGATATGTATCATAGAACTCTTTTGAAGCGCGGTTGATGTCCATACGGGCAACTACCTTAAGCCCGGCTTCGCGGGCTGCTTCACTGAACTCCTTGAAAAAGTCCCTGTCGCCCAGAAATTTTGCCCGATACTGCAGCTTAAATTTGCTGGGGTAGTATGACACTATACCACCGCAGTTAACTATAACACCCTGGATTTTGGTTTCCTTCCACTGTTTACGCCAAAAATTAAGATCGCATTTTACAGGATCGTCCTCTGTAAGATTGGTCTGTCCCCATCTGTGTGTGGTAAGGTACCAGGGGTTTTGACAGGAAGGTTTGCCGTTCATGATTTTTGCCCCCTTTTCAGAACGGATCTTTGGAGTGAAATATCAAAGCTTATATTACTTAGGATTTGTTTTGAACAGAATATGGGATAGCATTACAAAAAGTATTATATATCGGATACGGTTTTTATTCAACCGCTGCAAATGTTTTCCATACGGCGATATACTGGCGGGAGAGTGTGCTATGTCAGCATCAACTTTCTATTGATTGAAGGATATTTCCATGTTAAATCGAATATATTATTTGAAACTGGATAGAATCTGTGCAACCAGAGAATAGAAGGTATTATATAAATGAAAGAGGAGAATATTATGACTGCTGCGGTGACGGTGGGGAGGCTAAGGTGCAATTATTTACGGAATCCGTTGGGCGTGGAAACGTCCAATCCCCGGCTTAGCTGGGTTATGTTTTCAAAGGAAAGAGGACAGCGTCAGACTGGCTTTCGTATTCTTGTGGCAAGCAGTAAGGAACTGCTGGATAAGGATACAGGTGATATATGGGACTCTGGTGTGATTAATTCGGAGCAATCCATTCATGTGCTCTATAGAGGGAAGAGATTAGGATCCCGGCAAAGATGTTACTGGAAGGTAAAGGTGTGGGACAAGGATGGGAAGGCCTCTCCATGGAGTGAGACAGCCTATTGGGAGATGGGGTTGCTGAAGCAGAGCGACTGGCTGGGTCAGTGGATAGGTGCACCCCATGACGGTGGCACGGATCCATCACCTGCCCCTCTTTTTCGCTGTGCGGTTACATTCGACAAGGAAGTAGTGTCAGCAAGAGCATATATCTGCGGTTTAGGGTATTACGAACTGTACATAAACGGCAGGAAAATAGGCAATGAGGTACTGACTCCTGCCTTTACCAGATATGATGAAAGGGTATTATACAATACGTACGATGTGACCGATGCTTTTACACTGGGAGAAAATGTTATAGGGGTTATTCTCGGGAATGGCTGGTATAACTGTTTTACCAAAGAGGTATGGAACTTCGAGCAAGCTCCCTGGAGAGATCGGCCAAAGCTGATGCTTCAGATAATGGTCAGATTTAATGATGGCAGCGAATCCGTTATTGTTACCGATCGTAAATGGCGGGTGTCTACAGGACCTATTGTGTTTGATGGGTTGAGAAACGGGGAATTCTATGATGCCCGTCTTGAGAAACCGGGGTGGAATGATAAAGGTTATGATGACCGTGGATGGGGATATGCGGTTGTTGTACCCGGTCCCGGGGGAGTTTTAAAATCACAGCAGATGACTCCCATTCGCGTTACCCGTACAATAGTTCCTGAAAGTGTTAAAGAAGTAAAACCCGGTGTTTTTGTTTATGATCTGGGACAGAATATATCCGGATGGGCTCAGATAAAGGTCAGCGGTCCACCGGGAACTGCTATCACCCTGAAATATGCTGAGAAGTTAAAAGATGACGGGGATATCGATACGTCAAATATTGAAGGTGCTGTAAAAAGCGGTGAGTTCCAGACCGATAAGTATATCTTAAAAGGCGGAGAAATGGAGATCTGGGAACCCAGATTTACATATCACGGTTTTCAATATATTCAGGTTACCGGATTCCCGGGTAAACCAACTTTGGACAGCGTACGGGGAAGAGTGGTTCATACAGATTTTGAAACCAGAGGCGGATTTGAGTGTTCAAACGAGTTGTTAAATTCAATCCAGCATGCAGCAAGATGGGCTACCCTTTCAAACTATATGGGTATACCTACTGATTGTCCCCATAGGGAGAAGAACGGCTGGACCGGAGATGCACAGCTGTCCGCCGAACAGGTGTTGATAAACTTTGATCCAATGACGGCATATGAAAAGTGGATGCTGGATTTTAAAGATGTGCAGAGAAAAAGCGGACAACTGCCCGGTATTGTTCCTACAGGCGGATGGGGTTATAATTGGGGCAGCGGTCCTGCATGGGATAGCGCTATAATACTTATTCCCTGGTATATATATCTGTATTGCGGGGATAAAACCATACTTGAAGATATGTACCCCAATATGAAAAAGTATGTGGATTTTATGAGCACCATGGCAACAGATGATATTCTGGAGTTTGGCCTGGGGGATTGGTGCCCTCCAACCGGTGGTCCTGCTGACCATAAATGTCCGGTAAAGGTAACCAGCACAGCATATTATTACGTCAATGCCGTTATTCTGGCAAAGATCGCAAACATTATAGGGGAAAAAGGTGATGCGGAAAAATATGCTCAGCTTGCTGAAAGAATAAGGAATGCATTCCGCAGGGAGTTCTTTAACCCCGATACCGGACAGGTTATCAGCGACAGCCAGACATCTCTGTCCTGTGCCCTTTATCAGGGGCTGGTAGATGATGATGAGAAGGATAAGGTTCTGGCGCTGCTGGTAGAGCAGGTGGAAAAGACGGACAGGCATATTGACTGCGGCATACTGGGAGCCAAATACATTATGAATGTACTTACTGATTTAGGACGGGTAGATTTGGCTTATGATATGGCAACTCAGATCACCTTTCCGGGCTGGGGCTACTGGATTGCACAAGGAGCAACAACGCTGTGGGAAACATGGCTGGGTGATGCATCCCGTAACCACCACATGTTTAGTGATATAAGCGCATGGTTTTATAAAGGATTGGCAGGAATCAATCCGGATCCGGAAGCTCCCGGTTTTAAGAATATTGTTTTTAAACCAAATCCCGTAGGGGATCTGAAATGGGTCAGTGCCTGGCATGAATCCATGTACGGCAGGATATCATGCAGTTGGGCAGTGGAAGAGGATCGTTTTGTTCTGGAGGTTTCCATACCGCCCAACAGTACGAGTACAGTTTATATTCCTGCAAGTGATCCGGACAGTATAAAGGAAAATGGGCAGCCTTTGGCTAATCACCGGTATATACAGATAAAGGAGTACCGGAATGGGCGTGGAATTCTGTTGCTTGCTTCAGGAGAATACCGGTTTACATCCAACATATAGGCGGAGAAACGGATATAAAAGCAACCTTCAGGTTTTTACCTTATAGCCGGTTTATGTGATAATTTCATAAATAAAATTATTAGAAACGGGGGATAAATGTGGTAGTTGAAAAGTATGGAAGAATACAGATTGATTTCGAACCAGGAGTCGTGGCAGATAGCGTCAGGTATATAGCTCCTGACGGAACGGCTGAAACTGGTCCGGTGTTCAAGGACATGCCTGTAAAGTTCGAGTATGATCATCATGGTTATGAATCGGTGGAACAGACAGGCGATATCAGGCTGGCGGCCAGATATACTCCATTGATGGCAGGGGAGTACCACTGGGAAGCCCTTTACCAGGGTAAAGCTGTTGCCGGGGGAGTATTTGAATGCGTTGATAGCGTCAATCCCGGCTATGTAGTAGTGAGCCCAAAGGATAGCCGTTATTTTGCATATTCAAATGGGGATCCCTATGTTCCGATTGGATTAAATCTGGTCAGCTGTGATTATTATGCATTACCAGCCGGAGGGGACCACTTTGAGCGTTCACATCACAGAGCAACACCGGGAAGTCTTACATATGAAAGGTGGATGCGGGAGCTTTCAGAAAATGGTGGCAACTATGCAAGGCTTTGGCTGTCATCCAAATATTTCGAAATCAGGACCGAAACGCCCGGCGTTCACGATTTAAAGGCAATGGCCAGGTTGGACAAGGTGGTGGAAATTGCGCGGAAATACGGTATTAGATTAAAGATGTGTTTTGAACACTTCCGCACCTTTACAAATACAAGTTCATTTTTCTACCGGAAGATGCGGGATCCCGAGACCGGTGAGGAAATGACGGATATTGAAAGGTGGTTTAATGATCCCCGGTGGAACGAAATATGGTTAAAGGATATTGAACCGTATATTAACCGGTACTGGAATGATCCCGTGGTCTTTTCCTGGGAGCTCTGGAACGAGATCGATTGCGGGGATGCCTGCTTTGAGTCGGTTTATGGATGGACAAAAAGGATGCTTCCGGAGATTAAAAAGCGTTCTCCCAGAAATCTGGTAACCAATTCCCTTGGAAGCTTTGATGAGACGTGGAAGCAAAAAGTTCAGGACAGTTTCAGAGATATGGAAGAAATGGAATTTCAACAGGTTCATCGTTATCTTGATCAGGGTGCGCCCTGGGATATAAGCACAGAAGATCCCGTATTGTTTTCAGTTGATGCGGTTGTCAGAAGCCGCAGGGAAGACAAGCCTGTTATATTGACGGAGACAGGCGCTGTTAATGACAGGCATACCGGACCCTTCCGCTTCTATCTGTGTGATCATAAGGGGCTTATATTCCACGATGTTACATATCCGGCGTTTTTTGCCGGTGCCGCAGGATCAGGTCATATATGGCACTGGGGAGAATATGTGGAAGCAAAAAATCTGTGGAAATACTATAAACCATTAAAAGATGTTCTGGAGGGTGTAAAAGTCGATCAGGAAAGGTTTAAAACCGCTGATTATTCCAGTTCCGATGTTTGGATACTGGCATTGGAAGGGGAAAACCATACGCTGTTATTCGTAAGAAATAAATCGGATCGATGGGATTACATTCTTCGCGACGGTCTTGAACCCCGGCTCATTACCGGTTTGACGATCACGATAGATGGCGCCGTAAACGCCGAGGCTTACTGGTTTTGTGGTGAGAATCCGGGAAGTGTATCTTTGAATGGAGACCAGCTTCATTTTCCGGACTTCTATCATGGTTGTGTTGTCAGGGTTGCGAGATCAAAAGGGTGATATGTGAAAAAGTAATATAGGGGACTTGTTACCACAAAAACTCATATTATAAATACAAGCTGCGGGATGAACACAAAACTAAAGGGGAGAAGGGTGTATGGGATTTTATTACGACACATATGTTAGAAATCCAATGGTGGATGAAAATATCTTTTTTAAAATGCAAATGGAAGAAGCAGATCCACCATCATTTGATGATGTTAGGAGCATGCTTCCCCAGCCGTTCTGGAAGGATCACGATGAGGCAATACTGTGTTATTGGAAGGCCTGGGAGCTGGCATTCAAAAACCTGAAAAAACCAACAGCTGAGAACGGTTTCATTGCAAACTATATCGCTACTGCTTTTAATGACTGTCTGTTTATGTGGGATTCGGTATTTGCGTTAATGTTCGGAAAGTATGGATTGAGTGTATTTAATTTTCAGCGTACGCTGGACAATTTTTATGCCAAACAGCATCCTGATGGATTTATATGCAGGGAGATTGCCGAATCCGACGGTACCGATCGATTTCATCGTTTTGATCCTTCAAGTACCGGTCCAAATGTCATGCCATGGTCGGAGTGGGAATACTATTGCATAACCGGTGACAAAGAAAGATTAAGCCGTGTGTTCCCCGTTTTAGTTGCTTACCACCGATGGCTGAGGGCATATAGGACATGGCCTGATGGTACATACTGGACATCCGGTTGGGGAGCCGGTATGGACAATCAGCCAAGGCTTAAAAATTGTAACTCCCATGAGTTCTTCCATGGGCATATGGTATGGCTTGATATGTGTCTTCAAATGGTATTCTCGGGAAAAATTCTTGTGGAGATGGCGGGGATTCTGGGCAGAGAAGCTGAAATCGAAGATTTTAAAGAAGAGATTGATAGATTGTGCTGGTTTATTAATGAAAAGCTGTGGGATGATGATGTCGGTTTTTATTTTGATATGCATCCCGGAAATAAGCTTTCAAAGGTAAAGACAATAGGAGCTTATTGGGCTTTGCTTGCAGATATTGTTCCCGGGAACAGGCTGGAACGGTTTGTAAGTCATCTCGAGGACCCTTGTGAGTTCAAAAGAACCCATAGAGTACCTTCTTTACCGGCAGATACTCCGGGGTACTGCAGTAAGGGTAATTACTGGAGAGGAGGAGTATGGGTATTTACAAATTATATGATATTACGGGGGTTGACCAAAAACGGGTTTGATACCCTGGCATATGAAATTGCCCGTAATCATTTGGATAATGTGGTCAAGGTCTTTCAACAAACCGGTACCATCTGGGAAAATTATGCACCCGATTATGTTGCACCGGGTGAACCGGCAAGGTCTGATTTTGTAGGTGTTGGAGGTGTATCACCCATTGCTGTGCTCTTTGAATATATTTTTGGACTGAGACCGGAAGTGGACAATTCCATCCTTATATGGGATATAAGGCTTCTGGAAGAACACGGGGTTAAGAATTATCCCTTTGGCAAATATGGAACTTTGGACGTAAAATGTGAGAGACGTTCCTCTTATGAAGAGGAGCCAAAGGTTACAATTACCTCAAATATTCCTATCAGTGTCCAGTTAAAATGGAATAATGGTACACAGAGCCGGATCCTCACAACATAGAGAGAGCATAAATCCCATAGCTGCTGTCGGCATGAATTTGAAGTACGTCAGTGTGAACAGGTTCAACTGCCAGCAGGTTTCGAAACAGAGATCGGATATCGACCTGAAATATTTAGATGCGCATATATCATTCCATAATATATTAGGAGTGCGATTTGAATGAAGTTAAAATTAACGGTTTTTGACGAGAATAATAAAAAGGTGTACTGCCTGATAGTGTTACGGGATCTCACATATTATCCTGGTGAAAATGCCCGGGGCAAGGTCGAAAAAATTTACTGTAACGGCGAGTACGAGTTTGATTTAAATAACGGTGTTTATGAGGTAGCTGTATATAAAGGGAAGATGTATCAGCCTTTCCGGGAGCGGATCAAGCTGTATCAAAAGGATCTTGCCCTTGAAATCCGGTTAAAGAAAATGATTGATTCCAGAGCAATGAGGCTGTATTCTTTTGATGCCCATTCCCATGTTTCAAGGGATGCGCATCTGAAAACGGGCGATCTTGTGAAAGCCTCCTCGATTATGAAAGGAGAGGATTACAATTTTTTCTTTGCCGGTTCTCCCTACGATAATGATGTTCATATGCAGTACCTGAACGGACATTTTACTGATAAAGTGCCTTACAGAGAGAAGTTTGCTCCGGTTATAGAAAAAGTCAATGACGAAAACTTTATTCTGGATATTGGTAATGAAATTATAAAATGCAGATATGGTCATGTTTTTATGATGAACTACACCCAGAAACCGCCTTTTAGCAAATACTACGATCATGAATTCGACCCCTGGCTTTTTACAAAGGTGGGGGAAGAACCGGAGTACAGAATTCCCTATATTTATGAGGCAGTTCTTAAGGAACGGGATGATAATTCGGTTGCCGTACTTGCTCATCCTACAAGCTGGTGGTGGCACGACAACGGTGAATTTATCACAAATATCGGGGCAACCCTGGGGTTTGAAATTTTAGCCGGTTCCATAGATGCCATGGTGATTATGGGTTATAGAAGCGATCACAAATACTACCAGGAGTTATGGTATGAAGCTCTGAATAATGGATATTTTCTTCCCGGAGTTGCTGAAAATGATGCTGCTTATGATATTGTTCCTGATAACCATCTTGCATATAAAACCTATACATATATTGATGAGTTTAGTATTGATTCCTTGTGCAGATCGGTGAAGCAGGGGAGAAATATTGTCTCATCCGGTCCCATTGTAACTTTGAAGGTAAACGGGGAGCTGCCCGGGACAGTTCTCAGATATTCCCCCGGTCAAAACTTTGAGATTGAAATAGAAGCTTACCGATGCTATCAGGCTCTCCTGTCAGATATACAGATAATTATCAACGGTGAAGTTTATAAGGAATACAATATATGCAGGGATACGTTTAAATTAAGGGAGAGTATATCAATTGACAAGGACAGCTTTGTGATTGCGAAATGTTATGATTTTGCGGGGAATACAGCCATTACAAACCCTGTATATATCAGGAACAAGCCTTTTGTAAACAGGGGATACCTGTCGGACGTAAGTGTAACCGTGACAAAGGATGGAAAGGGTGCGGAGGGAGTATATTGGCTGGATGACACCGATGAAAGGATCCCCTTTCAAACTTCAATAAAGTTGAAGATGAAGGTGTCATCAAAACTGAACATTCAGGTGGACGGATGCGTCAGAACCATTCGGTTGTTTGAACTTCCGGAGCTGCAGAGAATATTCAAAAATTTGTATTTCGGCTGGTTCAACAAAGACAAGAAATACAGGCCTGGAGAGGTACCCGCTCATGAGTTTAAACTTGCACGTATAAGGGAAATATTGGATCATGTAGAAATGTGTATTGACTTTTAATGAGGAGCATTTTTTATTAGTAGTATATTTTTAGCTCATTGGTACTGGATTTTGGAAGTAAATGATTCGTAGTTTTACTCCGGGATAGAGAGCATTATATTATTGACAGCGTGTAATGATGGGAGTATAATATTTTTACAAATATTACGTGTATATGGGGGACTTTAGCTCAGCTGGGAGAGCACTACACTCACATTGTAGGGGTCGCTGGTTCGAGTCCAGTAAGTCCCACCATAAAAATGCAACACCTGGGGCAACCTGGGTGTTTTTTATTTGCTGATCTAGTGCATATCAGAAAGGCTGGCCGAAGGATTGGGCATAATACTAATATTTATGTGCAATACTAAGCTATAACGTTATATTTGCATATAAACGGTTTGGATTATTATAAGATTCAGTGCGGAAGAATTTCCCGTGCAATTATCCTGGCTTTATTTGCACGGCATTATGCACAAAAATATATTGTTTGCGGGATGTTGATAAAGTGAAGAGGTGTGATGCGTTTGTCCATGTTACTAAATATGTTAAAAAGCATCTTTATATATAGACCGCCTGAAACGCCGGATACCAAAGATAAATTTACAGGTAACCAAAGTGGACACGCTGAAAAAGGTCAGAATCAAAGTGTTGGAGCAGCGGATGATGTTGACTGGCAGATGATCCTGCAAAAGCTGCAAAGTTCACAAACTGACAAGATTACCTATAAAAACGGTGACAATAATAAAGCGGGGCCGAATGAGGTATTTACTATCAAAAAGCCGGCTGTTACTATTAAAAAGAGAAGGAAGGGCAGGAAGGGTACACCCAATGAAAGCTTTACCGGTTTACCGGATGTGAGTTATGCTGCCATAGAGCCAATTAAGAATGGCATGGTATCCAATAAGCTGGCCGCTAATATTGAATACCTGAAGCTTAAATTCTATGTGTCCAAAAACCAGGATATTGTTTTGAGGGAATTCAGAATTGCGCAGAAAATTGAAGCCTGCCTGGTGTTTGTGGATGGAATGGTTGATACGATGGTAATAAATCAGTTTGTCCTGCCCCAGCTGATGAATCCTGATTACTTTGCAAATTATTCCCAGGGGAATATTTTTGATTACATAATAAAAAATGTTATATCCATCTATCAGGTAACCAGATTGAAGGATTACGATACAATCATACATCAAATACTAAACGGGATTACGGCCTTGTTCATTGAGGGGTTTGATGAAGTTCTTCTGATAGAGAGCAGAGGCTTTGAGAAGAGGGAGATAGAATCACCAAAAACGGAAAATGTAATTAAGGGTTCGCAGGAAGGTTTTACCGAGAATTTGCGTACCAGCCTTTCCCTTATCCGGAAAATTGTTAAGAATAACAAGCTTGTTTCCGAGATATTGCCGGTGGGAGGTAAAAATAAGATTAACTGTGCCCTGCTTTATCTGGAGGATACGGCCGATCCTCAATTGATAGAAGAGGTAAAAAGACGAATTTCAGGCATCAAATATGATTTTATAGGGGAAAGCGGGATGCTGGAACAGTTACTGGAAGACCATCCTTTTATGCTTTTCCCTCAGGTGATAAGTACGGAACGACCTGACAGAGCCGCATCTTTTATTATGGAGGGACAGGTGGTCATCATCTGTGAAGGTTCGCCCTTTGTAATAGCGGTGCCTGTAACCATATTTCATTTGTTCCATACTTCTGAAGACTCGGCACTCCGCTGGCAGTACGGTACGTTTATCAGGCTGATACGCCTGTTTGGAATGCTGACGGCGCTGATGCTTCCGGGTCTGTGGATCGCCCTTGTACAGTTTCATGCTGAAATGATTCCTACTTCTTTGCTGATGTCCATCGTAAAGATGCGGGAACCGGTACCCTTTCCCATTGTAATTGAACTTTTGCTTATGGAATTATCTTTTGAACTTATTAGGGAGGGAGGTATAAGAATACCCGGTGTTATAGGGCAGACTCTGGGTATAATAGGGGCGTTAATACTGGGCCAGGCTGCCGTGGCAGCAGGACTTGTCAGTCCTATATTGATTATTATAGTTGCCATTACCGGCATAGGAAACTTTGTTATACCCAACTATAACTTGTCCATGGCAGTAAGGATTGGAAGGTTTTTATTCATTTTTCTGGGAGCTGTATTAGGTTTTTACGGAATTTCCATCGGTATAACAATTATGTTTGTTATGCTGTGTAGCATGAAATCCTTTGGAGTACCTTTCATGACTCCCTTTGCTCCTAAGACAAAGAAAAACAGCGATATGATTATTAGAAAGCCGATATTTAAACAGCCGGTAGGGGGAGGATACTTAAAAAGAAGATAGACCGGATTGTGGATATCCATCGGAATGCTGTCAGCAATATGCTATTTGGGAGGGGACGGCAATTGTTAAGAGAAGATAAGTTTGAATCCAGGGAAGCTGTTGCGATGCTGGTAATCACATGCATGGCAAAGGTGTTTTTTACCGATGCTAATATTATAGCAAGAAGGGTGGGGACGACAGGCTGGTACATGGTGCTTATAAGCGCCGGTGTTGCAGCTGTAGGTTTTAGTTTTGTGTATACTTTGCTTAAACGCTTTCCCGGTAAAAACATTATGGAGGTATACGATGCTGTATTTGGCAGGTATATCGGCTCTATGCTTTCCTTTCTTCTGGCAGCTGTACTCCTGTCTTCTGCGGCAATCAACTTAAGGGAGTACATTGAAGTTGTCAAGATATACGTATTCCCGAAAACCCAGCCCAGTTTTTTGATTAGTTCTTTTGTTATTGTAGTAGTTGTTTTAAGCTACATAGGATTTGAAAACATAGCCAGGTATTCAAAGCTGGCTGCTTATGTATTATTTATAGGATTTACAATACTGTTCTTATTGGCGTCATACTTGTTTGAATTTTACAGGCTATATCCGTTGCTTGGATATGGTTTGAGGAACACGCTGTTTCAGGGATTTTTGAGAAGCTCGATTTACGGTGAAATAACGCTTGCTGCCGTATTTGCCAAATCATTAAACGGAACTTATGAAGTAAAAAAAGTGGGGTATACAAGTTTAGTTATTGCTGCTGTGCTTATATCCCTGTCGCAGTTGGGTTTTATATTGATATTTACATATCCCTTTGCCCAGGAGATCGTGGCACCCTTTTATACAGCTGCTTCACTTATCCATTTTGGAACATTTTTTCACAGAATAGAAGCATTGTTTCTTTTTATTTGGAACATAAGCATTTTAGTTGAAGTGCCGGTACTGTTTTATATGGTACTGCTCATATATTCTCATCTGTTTGGTATCAGTGACAGAAGGCCCATCATACTTCCCTTTGCGATAATACTTATGACCATATCTTTGATCCCTGAAAACATTGTGGAGCTAACCGGGGTTTACATCAAATATTTGAGGGAATATAGCTGGATAGTGTTCTATATGTTTCCTGCAGCTGCTTTGCTTGTAGCAGTATTGAGAAAAAAGAGGGAAGATAAATATGCATAGGGGAATATCATTGAAAATATTGCTGCTGCTCATGATGGTATCGATACTTGCAGGATGTTATGATGCCAGAGAGGTTAATGATGTAGCATATGTGTTGTTGGTAGGTGTGGACAGGGGTGTGTCGGACAGATTCAGGGTTACTTTTAAGTTTTCGTCTTTTGAATCAGGTGGCGCACAGGATGCTGGTGACGGGCAGTCTCAAGGTGGTTTAACATACAGGACGCTGACTATTGATGCTCCGTCGTTTTTTGCAGCGTCGGAACTGGCCAATATCAATATAGCCCGGACGCTGAATTTTATGCATACTCAGTTTATTGTTATTTGCGAGGATATTGCCAGGACTGGATTGGTTGGGGAGTTTTTAGGCCAGATTGTAAGAAATAGCTCCATAAGATACAGTACCCGCCTTTTGATATCAAAAGAAAGTGCCAGTGAATTTATAGAGAAGTTCGCCCCAATCGAAGGCAGCGATATTACCAAGACCTGTGAAAATCTGGTCCGGCAGTCAGAAGAAACCGGCATGTTTGCGGATCATTCCCTTTATGACCTGCATGACTGTATAACATCTACGTATCATCAGCCTATAGCGGTGTTGGCAGCGGTCAACGAGGGTGAAAACTTTAAGGAGGAAGGTCCGGTATGGGGCAGCCGATACAAGATACCCGGTGATTATTATGCCGGTGATCAACCGCGAAAAGAAGGTGGCAAAGTCGAGCTTATGGGTTTAGCCATATTCAATGGGGATAAAATGGTGGGAAAGCTTACAGGTCATGAAAGCCGTCTTCTGGCGATGGTAAAGGGTAATTTCAGGAAAGCAACCTTTGTAATTCCCGATCCAAAGAAACCTGAGGATATTATTGCCCTTGAGATAAGGCCTGCAAGAATGCCTGATGTGAAGGTCTGGTTTGAGGAGGGCAAACCTTTTATTGACGTAAAACTGCATCTTGAAGGGGATATACTGGGTATACAAAGCGGTATCAACTATGAAAGTCCTCAAATGCTGTCTATACTGGAAAATGCCTTTGAGCGGTTTGTGAAGACCGAGCTGGACAAGACCATAGAGAAAACTCAGAATCTTAACTGCGATATATTTTATTTCGGGCATAAAGCTGTAAAGAGTTTTGCAACCATACAGGATTGGGAAAACTACGACTGGAACAGCCGTTACAGGGATGCTGAAGTTACGACGGAGGTTAACTTTTGCATCAGGCGTACCGGTACTATGATATATATATCCGAAATTAAGTTTTCCCGGGAGGAGTAATGAACTACTTAATTATCCTTCTCATATTAATTTGTTCCGGATACAGCTTAAGCTATGCGAGATACAGCTGGAGGACAAATAATAGATGGGCCGCTGTGGGAGTTATAGTCCTGGTAGCATTATCTGTCATTCTGCCGGTGCTGGTTATGTTTTTCCGGTGAGACCGGTTTGTTCCGTTTTTCCTTATTTAATAATTGAAAAACAAGGAATCAGGCTGAATATGATACAAATATGCGTCTTTGGAAATCCTTCAATTGTGTGGGGGTTAAATCAAAAGAAAGAGTATTGCACCCTTAATCGTGATGTGGTAGTATAAAAGGGGTATTTTATGCCTGTTACTGTCAATAAACGATACTTAATGTAGTTTATTGACTATTTGGCAGGATACTTGGTAAGATTTGCGGGATTATAACTCAGAAAGGACGTGAAGGATGACAATTTCACTTTGGGAATTTTTACAGGAACTATTCACAATTCCTACATTGCTTGTCACTTCTCTACTGACTATTGGTGTAATAATGGTTAATGGTTGGACCGATGCCCCGAATGCCATTGCCACATGCATATCTACCCGCTCCATGACTCCCCGTGCAGCAGTGATAATGGCTACCATATTTAATTTCTTGGGTGTATTGGTAATGACCATGATTAACAACTCGGTTGCTATGACTGTTTACAATATGGTGGATTTTCGTGGGGATACCCATACCGCTCTAGCTGCCCTCTGTGCAGCACTTTTTGCCATAGTAACCTGGGCAACTGCAGCATGGTGGTTCGGTATACCTACCAGCGAAAGCCATGCACTCATTGCAGGTTTGTCTGGAGCGGCTATAGCCCTGCAGGGAGGCTTTTCGGGCATCAATGGTTCTGAGTGGGTGAAGGTTCTTTACGGGTTGATACTGTCCACATTTCTGGGTTTTGGAATGGGCTTTATTACCGTAAAAGGTGTCGAGCTGTTGTGCCGTGGAATAGACAGACGTAAAACCCTGGGATTTTTCAAAAATGCCCAGATTTCGGCCGCTGCAGCCATGGGCTTTATGCACGGTGCACAGGACGGACAGAAGTTTATGAGTGTGTTCATGCTTGGAATTTTTCTTGTAAGAGGTCAGGAACAGACTGCTGGTTTTATGATTCCCTTCTGGCTAATCGTCCTTTGCTCTGGTGTTATGGCACTGGGTACCTCTATTGGCGGGTACCGGATAATTAAGGCAGTGGGCATGGATATGGTGAAGCTGGAAAAATATCAGGGTTTTTCTGCTGATCTTGCGGCAGCGATTTGTCTTCTCATATCTTCATTGACTGGTCTGCCTGTAAGTACAACTCATACTAAAACGACGGCGATTATGGGTGTAGGATCGGCAAAACGTATTTCCTCGGTAAACTGGTCCGTAGTCCAGGAAATGGTTTTAGCCTGGATACTGACCTTTCCGGGATGCGGCCTTATCGGGTTTTTGATGGCTAAACTGTTTATAGCCATATTTTAAGTATTGAGCAGTTAAACACATTTACATCAGGATGTACATATATTACAAATATACGACAGGAATAAGGAGGATCAAATGATACGGAAAAAGGGTTATAACTATTACGAAGCGTTTCAAAAAATGGTCAGCTATACTTGTGAAGCGTCTGAAATGTTGCGGAGTATAATCGATAATTACAAAGCCGACGCACTTTCACGGCAAATTGTTGAAATGCACAAAATAGAACATACAGCCGACCTGGAAAAGCATGATATGATGGAGAATCTTCTTAAGGAATTTCTGCCTCCAATAGAGCGGGAGGATATTATTCAGCTTGCGGAGCAGATTGATAGTGCTACCGACTGTATAGAAGAAATAGTAATGCGTCTGTATATGTATAACATAGCAACCATACGGGATGAGGCTTATGAATTTGTAAGGATTATTAATAGTTGTGCCAATACTATGAAGCAGATGATGGATGAGTTCCCGAACTTCCGCAGGTCAAAAAGCATGCATAAATATATAGTAGAAATCAATGATATGGAGGAGGAAGGGGACAGGCTATACACTGCTGCCATGAGAAGGCTTTACATAGAATCCGCGGATCCTGTGGAGATCATGGTCTGGACACAGGTTTTCCAATGTCTTGAGGATTGTTGTGATGCCTGTGAGGATGTAGCTGATATAGTTGAGAGTATTATAATGAAAAATATTTAGCTGCCCTTCCGATTTATTTCCCTTGCTCGGACAAGGTTTATTACGGTATACTGAAGATACGGTAAGTATACCGTGCAGGAAAAAATATCGGTGAAGTTCATCCATATAAAGGGCGAAAAAAGTTGAAAAAGAAGGTTCAATCCAGCCCTGCTGGATTGAACCGGTTTAAAAGCCTTTATTATTTCTCCAAATGAAACAGGAGTTCTATCCCCTTTAAGATGGATGAAGCACACGATGAGTAAGGGGGGTTAAAAGTGGGTTTGTTGGAAATATTGAGTCAGCTTAAATGGCTGATGATACTATTGTTCATGCTTGGTACCATATTGCTTGCCATTGAGGTTATGATGCCGGGGTTTGGGATTGCCGGAACCATTGGAATCATATCTTTACTGCTTGGAATTATAATTGCATCCCAGGTTGTTACACCCCCCGTTCTGGTTGGAATAATAGCAGCGGTATTGCTGGTTATAGCAGGACTTTTGATATGGGCATACCGTTCTGCTGTTAAGGGGGGCAGGATATCAAAAACCTTACTCCTTAATTCGAAACTGGACGATGAGCATGGGTATAGCAGCGTTCAGGACGAGAAGGAGCTGCTCGGGAAGGAAGGAGTAACCCTCTCTATGCTTCGGCCGGCTGGGCAGGCTGAGATAGAGGGACGCAGAGTAGATGTGGTCACCGAAGGCGAATTTATACCCAAAGGTACCAGGGTTAAAGTGATTAAGGTTGAGGGTTTCCGGATTGTGGTTGCCCGGGTGGAGTCCGACTGAGCCGGTACCTTCAGGCTTTTATATGCTAATCAATATAGAATAACCTAATCCACGTATATTTTTTCTGTACTGTAGTCGGTTACAATTACTCTGCCGTCATTTTCTATGAAATTTACAATGCTGGACAGGGTGCTATCCATATGCCCGCCATTATTGGAAATACATGCTATACCGATGACAGCATTTTTCCATTTATCATTCAGATCTACTTCGGCAATTGAGGCATTGAAACGGGATCTAAGGCGCTGAGTGATACTTTTCACTATACGCCTTTTTTCTTTTAATGAGAACACTTCATCTATATAAAGATGGATTTTACAAACGCCGATCACCATACAATTCCCACCTCAGACATATTCTCAGCCCAATAAACCGGTGTATTTAAATCAGTGTATCCAGGACCATCATAACGGCAAATCCTATGACAACTCCATAGGTGGCTATCCTGTGTGAACCCCGTCTGTGGGTTTCCGGGATCATTTCGTCGCTGATGACAAACAGCATGGCACCGGCTGCAAAGGCCAGCATAAGAGGAAGAATGGGTCTTGCTATTTGTGTCATTAAAAGACCTATAATTGCGCCTACAGGCTCCACAAGCCCGGTAAGAAGTGCGATGAAAAACGCTCTGGACGGGGAAGCTTTTTCAGTGGTTAATGCCAGAGCCACTGCTAACCCTTCAGGCATGTTTTGTATGGCTATACCTGCAGTCAGAGCAAAGCCATTGCTATAGTCAAAATCCCCGAAACCGGCTCCCACAGCAAGGCCTTCAGGGAAATTATGTATTGTAATAGCAAATATAAACAGCCAGATCCTGCTTAAGTTTCTGCTTTTTCCCTCCATGCCTGCAACGGCATGGAAGTGAGGAAGATTCTTATCAACATAGTCCAGAAACAATCCACCCAGTATAATTCCCACCAAAGTGATAAGAGCTCCTTTGAGACCGCCTCCGGCTTTTTCAATGGCAGGGATTACAAGGCTGAAGGATGTAGCGGCTAACATGACCCCTGCTGCAAATCCCAGCATTGCATTGAGGGCTTTTTCTGAAATATTCCTTGTGAAAAGAATTGGAAGAGCGCCTATTCCGGTACTCAGCCCGGCTATGATACTGGCTATCATTCCAATTAAGGTCAGATTATCTTTCGTCAGCCACTCTGTCATTTTTGAACCCCTTTCTGTTATTATTTGATATAATTGTACCACATTTCCGGTACTAATGATGTTTGTATTCTGCATCATTTTCCTCCCATGATATAAAATATAACCTGATATGACAGTTTATTAACAATTAAACATTTTTTATTATTTTTCCTGTTATTTTATCTGGTTACGGTGTTATATATAGAACATAAAAATTTGTGAAATATCATAATCAAAACAAGAGCTTATGGACAAAATAAAAAAAGGTTGTCTATTCAAATGAGTCAGAGGAGGAGTAAAATTGAAAGTAACCGTGGATCAGGAACTCTGTATAAGCTGTGGTCTGTGCATAAGTATATGTGAAGAGGTGTTTCACTGGAACGATGATGATAAGGCGGAGGCGATCACATCCGATGTTCCTGAGGAGCTGGAACGGGATGTAGAGGAAGCTTTGGAAAGCTGTCCTACCGATGCAATCAAACAGGTTTAAAAAAGCCCCTGGCAACACAGCCAGGGGCTTTGCAATGGCCAAATTGATTTCCATCTGGAATCAATGGTGTACAAATTTATTAGTTGTTTTAAAAAAGCGCGGCTTATTCATATTAACGATAAAAACACCTGCTATTACTATAAGTCCGCCTAAAATTTGCTGTAGAGTTATTTTTTCCCCAAGGAAGAATATGCCACCCAATGTACTTACCACCGGTATCAGGTTTGTGTATGATGAAACGATAACCGAATCCAGGTAGGACAGGGAGTATATATACAGAAAATAACTTATGGCACTGCAAAATACCGCCAGGTATAAAATATTGAGCCAGGCAACCGGGGAAATGGGTATCCAGGAATCACGTTCCAATAATGCCAGAGGCAGAAGAAACAGTGTCCCCAGCAAGGTCTGATATGTGGTCAGCGCTATCCCCGAAAAACTGTCACTTATGCGTTTGCTGGATATTATATAGATTACCCAGGACAGACAGGCACCCAGCATTAAAAGGTTTCCTAAAAATGATTGGGTGGAAGGCTGTTCCCCCTGCTTTTCTCTTATAATGAAGTAAACCCCTGCAACCGACAGCAGCACACCCAGCCATTTAAACGGTGGAATACGTTTCTTGTATATGACAGATTCGGTACATACTGTGAATACGGGGATGCTGGCAATGATCATTGATGCAGTTGCTGCTGATGTCAGCTTTATACCCAGGGTTTCAAATAAAAAGTATATTGTTACTCCAAACAGTGCGCTAACAACCAAAACCGGAAGATCCTTTCTTATTATTCTCGTGCCGGGTTCCAGTTTTTTAAAAATTGGGTAGAGCAAAACTGAGGCGATTAAAAACCGGAGAAACGCCATGGTAAAAGGAGGAACACCGGCGTTAAGAATAGTTTTTGAGCTTACAAACGACATTCCCCAAAAGAGTACAGTAATGGTTATTGCAAGGTTTGCACGGATACTTGGAGCAATTTTTGGCCTATAATTCAAACAGATCTCCTTCTTTCTAAAAACTATGATTGCCTACCATACCATTGTGCATATTTTAGAGTAAAATGTCAAACACAAATCTTATCAGCTCTTTTGGGGTTCCGGCTGTCCGGTGGTTATCATATGCCTTTTCAGTGGTTGAACTTTATTATCTCAAAATTTCTAAAACTTTTTTTGATACGTCCTACGCATCAACTCCGTCTGGTGAGTTTTCCTGCTGCTTTCCCTGCTGTTCTCCCGGTTCTTCTGACTCTTTCGGATCATCCGGCTCTTCCGGCTTCGGAGGTTCAGTTTGCTCTGCCTCTACCTTTATTTTATAGGTGCCTGTCAGATTTTTATAATTTACCGTGACGATTGCCTCGCCGGGTGCAATTCCCTTTACCGTACCGTTTTCGACATATATAACTTTCGTATTATTGGTACTCCATGTTAATCCCGATTTTATTGTTTCCAGAGTACCATCGCTGTATTTCAGTTGTGCCTCAAGCGAGACCGAATTACCCACTTTAATATTGAGGATCTCACCGGATGAGTTTGGTGCCTTGATTATAATTGCATCCGGCTCTTTCGGCTCCGGAGGTTCAGTTTGTTCTTTCTTGATACTCTTTATTTTGACTTCGGCCACATATTCCTTTTCCCCTTCTTTATATTTGGCAGAAATGATTGCTTCACCAGATTTAGCAGCGGTAACAAGCCCGTTTTTAACGGTGGCAACATCCTTATTGCTGCTGTTCCATTCAACCTGGCTGGTTACACTTTTTTCGGATTTATCTTCGAATAACAGTTTGGCATCCAGCTGAAGCTTTTGAGTATTACCCATGTTAATGACAAGGGGCGATCCCTTTGGAGAAATTTCCAATCTGACGATCTTTATTTCAGGCTCCGGTTTTTTTACGTTTACTACAATCGGTTTACTGCTAAGCTTTCCGATGGAGGCCTTTATTTCAGCTTTCCCGGAAGCCAGGGCTTGTATAGTGCCATTCTTTACGGACGCCACCTGTTTGTTGCTGACTGTCCACGTAATATCCGAAGGGTTTTGTTCCACTACACCATATTGATAGGTTACCCGGACATTGATATTTTTGGTTTCTCCGACCAGCAGCTCAGCAGGATTGGAAGTTTGAATTTCAATCTTGACAGGTTTTAGCCTGGGTTTAAGACTGGCGGTTAATGCAGGATTTTTCTTGCCCTTTACTACATCCACTTTCGTTCCTGCGGGGATATTATAGTATATCCACTTGGCATCCTCCACCAGAAGGCGCACGCATCCATGAGAGGCTTTTCTTCCTAAGTTAAGAAAAGAACTTACCGATAAGGTAGATTCGTCAGGTTTCCTGAATATTACCGAGTGGAATAAAATACCTCCCTTGATCCTTGACCAGTATTGGGCATACACACCAAATTTGGCAAAGTAACCCCATCGGCCCTTATGCCCAGGCATGGTAAAAGTGCCAAGAGGGGTGGGCGTGGCATCGGTACCGGTAGAACAGATCATTTGACGTACAACTTTGGTATACTTGCCGTTTTTGTCTCTGCCGAACACCGTTACTACCTGATTTGTGACATCTATCTGAATTCTGTATGGCAAGGGTTTTTCCTGAGTTTCTTTGGCTTTTTCCTTCCCGGTCGTACTTTCTTCCTCGTTCTCTTCCTCTGCCAGGGAAGCATCATCATCCAATTGCTGTATATCTTCCGGCAAAGGTGCTGTATCATCCTCTTCATCAAAATCGGCTGTTTTTTCTATATCAATTTGATCATGTGCTTGGGTATCTGTGCTATCTGAGACATCTTGAACCGGTTCATCTTCAGAATCTATGTCAGTTTCTTCGATAACAGGTTGCTCAGAGAGGTCATCTTTTGAGCTGTCTATCAGCCCGCATCCAGGCAATATAAACAGCAGCACCAATACGGCGGCTAATACTCTTTTCATATTGACAACCCTCCTGATTAAATGAAAGATAAACATGCCTTTGTGTTGCCCTTTACTATATATATACCACATATTTCTAATAATAGTTTTTAATATTTCCAAAGTCAATTGAAATTATGTTAATAAAAAGAAAACCAAAGCCCTTTGGGATATAATAGTCGTTTGTAGACAAAAATATGCCCAAGGCCAATGGTTTTCAATATGATGCTAATACCGGGAAATATTATTTTAAGCCCCTGTCATCTGAAACTTTGACTGTATTCAGCAGGTTACCATGGTGCCGATCCCCTTGTCGGTGAATATTTCCAACAGAATGGGGTGGGGGATGGTTCCGTTTATTATATGTGTCCGGTTTACACCTTTTTTAAGTGCTTTGATACAGCCTTCCACCTTCGGTACCATGCCGCCGTTTATAATATTTTTATGAATAAGCTTATTAATTTCATCTATCGATATTACGGATATTATAGACTCCGGATCTTGGGGATCCATCCTGATCCCGTCAATATCCGTCAGGAATATCAGCTTTTCTGCCTTTAGTGCAGCTGCCAGTTCTCCTGCTACGGTATCCGCATTGATGTTATAACTCTCACCATCAGGACCTACACCTATAGGCGCAACTACGGGGATATACTCATCTTTTGCCAGAATCTCCAGCACCCTGCAGTTGATGTTTTTAATTTTGCCCACATAGCCGAGGTCGACTCCGTCAACAGGTTCCATTGGTTCTACCTCTATAATACTGGCGTCCTTCCCGCAAAGACCGATGGCTTTGCCGCCCAGGCTGTTTAACTGTGACACAATATCCTTGTTTATCTTACCTGTAAGCACCATCTGTACTACTTCCACGGCTTCTTTGGTGGTGATCCGCAGTCCCTTGTAAAATTTTGTAGGAATGTTCAGGGCCTCAAGCATTTTTGTGATCTCCGGACCCCCGCCGTGTACTACGATTGGGTTGACGCCTACATATTTAAGAAGGGTAATGTCCTGCATAATTGTGCGGCTGAGATCATCATTGATCATGGCACTGCCGCCGTACTTTATAATTACCGTTTTTCCACTGAGCTGCTGAATATAAGGCAGTGCTTCAATTAAAATACCGGCTTTATAGATTAATGTATCCATAGTCTTCCTCCTTATTGTCTAAAATCCGCCTTTTATTGTTATTGGACGGAAACTTCAGAGATACCAGCCCGGATTCTTCAGACCGGTAGTCTCATCCAGACCGAATAAAATATTCATGTTCTGAACTGCCTGGCCGCCGGCTCCCTTGATCAGGTTATCAATTGCCGATACAATGATAATACGGTTTGTGCGTTTATCAACCACAAATCCGATGTGGCACATGTTGGATCCGTTTACATGTTTTATTTCGGGCAGGCTGCCTTCCTCATGAAGCACTATAAATGGTTCGCTGCTGTAATAATTGCTATATATATCGAAAACATCCCTGAAACTTAAATGCTTTTTCAAGTTAGCGTAAATTGTGCTCAGAATCCCCCGTTTCACCGGAAGCAGATGAGGGGTGAAGGATACTGTAACATCGTGTCTAGCTATTATTCCAAGCTGCTGTTCTATTTCTGATGTATGGCGGTGCGTTGCAATCTTATAAGCTTTGATGTTCTCATCTACCTCGCTGAAATGTAAAGCGGATGAAGGTTCCCTGCCTGCACCGGTGGTACCGGATTTGGAATCTATGATAATCGTATCCGGCTGGATTGCATCATCAGCCACAAGAGGTGCCAATGCCAGCAGAGCTGAGGTAGGGTAGCAGCCGGGATTGCCAATAAGACGGGTTTTGATTATTTCCTGCCTGTTTAGCTCGGGCAACCCGTATGCCGACACTTTAAGAAGGTCAGGACGGGCGTGGCTGGAACCGTACCATTTTTCATATATTTCGACTGATTTATATCTAAAGTCGCCGCTCAAATCGATAATCTTTTTTCCCTTTTCATACAGGAGGGGGATTACCTTGTCTGAAGCACCGTGAGGCAAGGATGCAAATATAATATCGCTTTCTTCAGCAATTTGATCGATATCCAGCCTGCTGCATGTTTTTTCAAATATCCCTTTGAAGTTGGGGTATACAGAGGATATAGGCTGATCTGCAAAACTCTGGGACACCAGGTGAACAAGTTTAACTTCGGGATGGACATACAGCAACCGTACCAATTCAATTCCCGCATAACCTGTAGCACCCAGAATACTTGCTCTAATCAATGGGCAACCTCCTTTTTAAAAGTAACTTACCGGGTCTGCAGATGGATAGCTGCAAATAACATTAATAATAATTATACATTAGTATGTATAAAAATACAATAATAAAAATGAATTTAATATTAATTATTGCCATGTATTACCACTCAGTTTAAATGTTTTTATGCAACTTAGTCAAAAATACCTCTATATTTTTTGTTAATAATAGCTATAGCCAGATTGTCCTGAACTCGATATAATATAATCGTATCCGTGAAAAACATATTATTATTGCATCCATAAGGGTGTAAGAAAACTATTATGGAGGGGTTTGAATGGCAAGTGTAACTCTAAAAGGTGTTTATAAGGTGTATCCGGGTGGTGTTACTGCTGTTAGTGACTTTAACCTAGATATTGCTGATAAGGAATTCATCGTACTCGTCGGACCTTCCGGATGCGGAAAGACCACCACTTTGCGCATGGTTGCTGGACTTGAGGAAATAACTGAAGGTGAACTATATATAGGCGATAAACTGATGAACGATGTAGCTCCCAAGGACAGGGACATTGCGATGGTTTTCCAGAACTATGCTCTATATCCTCATATGACAGTGTATGACAACATGGCTTTCGGGTTAAAGCTCAGAAAGACTCCAAAAGCCGAAATTGACAGACGTGTAAAAGAAGCTGCCAGAATGTTGGATATCGAACATCTGCTGAACAGAAAGCCAAAGGCTTTGTCCGGCGGACAAAGACAGAGGGTTGCTGTAGGTCGTGCTATAGTTCGTGAACCCAAGGTATTCTTGATGGACGAGCCGCTGTCCAACTTGGACGCAAAGTTGAGGGTTCAGATGAGAACCGAGCTTACAAAACTGCATCAGAGACTGCAGACAACCTTTATATATGTTACCCACGACCAGACCGAAGCTATGACCATGGGTTCCAGGATCGTGGTTATGAAGGATGGTTTTATACAGCAGGTAGACACACCTCAGAATCTGTATGATTACCCCACAAACCTGTTTGTAGCTGGTTTCATAGGCAGTCCTCAGATGAACTTCATCAATGTAACTCTTGTAAAAGAGGGCGAGGATGTATTTGCTGTATTCGACGGCAACAAGATTAAAGTACCGGCTGGCAAGATAAGAAAATTCAAGGATCAATCCTACATCGGAAAAGAGGTTATCATGGGTATCAGACCTGAAGACCTCCACGATGAAGAAATTTTCTTACAAAATGCTACAGACAGCACTATTAAAGCATACGTAGATGTTGTGGAGCTTATGGGTTCCGAGACTTACCTGTACCTGACAGTAAGCGGCAACAACCTGATAGCCAGGGTTGACCCAAGATCCACAGCCAGAGTCGGGGATACAATCAAGATCGCTCTTGATCCTAACAGACTGCACTTCTTCGACAAGGATACCGAAGAATCATTGCTTGAAAGGTAAACTTGTATAAAATAACAGGAGCGAATTTTGTAAAGAAAAAAGGATTTTTAATATAAAAGCAGAAATATTATCAATGCTGGATAATATTTCTGCTTTTTTTATATAACAAACTAATGTATACTTATAATTAGGTGATAATATGCTGACAGAGCAAAGGTTCCAAAAACTGCTGGAAAAAGCTGTACGCAGCATACAAGTGACGACTGACATTGTTGATTCAGCGGGAGTGATTATAGCCAGCAGCAATAGGAAAAGGATTGGAAAAGAAGAGTCTGTAGTGAGAGACTATGGTACAGAAAGTAGCAAGGCAGTATTTTCTCAGGATAATAGAACATACATGCGCCTTACGTACGATAAGACTACGAATTATTACATTGCTATTGATGGAACCGGTAAAGTTGCCAGGAATTATTGTCATCTCATATCTTCTCTCGTTGAATTATACGTAAAATCAACTGTAAAAAAGATGACCAAAGAGGAGTTGGTACGACGCATTTTGCTGGATGAGGTGCCGGATCTTGAATTCCGTGAGCTGGTTCAGGACTACAAGCTGCAGCCGGATAAGGCGCGTTGTATTTTTATTATTCGTACCGATGACATGGGTGCCGACCAGGTTTATAAAATAATGATAAATATTTTTCCCAAAAATCAAGGGGATATATTACTGCTTTTTGACACCAGGACCATAGTGCTTGTAAAGCTGGTACTGGAGGATTCCGATGAGGATGAATTTATACAACTGGCTGAAGCTGTAGAAGAAACCGTAATAAATGAGACGGCTGTGAAAATCTGTATTGGGATTGGAAGATGCAAACCTAACATATACCGGATTAGAGAATCCTATATGGAAGCTATGGAAGCTATAGAAGTAGGTATGATGTATGACGGGGACAGCCGCGTCTACCATTATGATACTTTACTGTTAGAACGCCTTTTGCACGAAATCCCAAGAGAACTTTCCAGGAAATACTATCAGACAATTTTTGATGATGAGACGAAAAAAATATTAAATGATGAAATGCTTACCACTATCGAGAAGTTTTTTGAGAACAGCCTGAATCTAAGCGAAACTGCCAGACAGTTGTATATTCATCGTAATACTCTGGTCTACCGGTTGGATAAGGTACAGAAGGCACTGGGGCTGGATTTAAGAAACTTCCATGATGCAGTTACATTCAAGATTATGATGATGTTGGAGAAGCAGAAACGGGAGTGTTATTATTGATAGAGTTTCAGAATGTATCAAAGATGTATGTAAATGATGTATACGCATTATATAATGTTAATTTTAGGATACAAAATGGCGAGTTTGTGTTTGTTGTTGGTGCCAGCGGTGCAGGCAAAACTACCCTTGTAAAATTACTTCTCAAGGAGATTGAGCCTACCGCCGGAAGCATTTTTGTTGATGGCGTGGACATCACAACCCTGAAGAGAAGGGAAATTCCCTATTACCGTCGTAAGATTGGTGTGGTGTTTCAGGATTTCAGGCTGTTGTCTGACAAAACGGCTTATGAGAATGTGGCCTTCGCTATGGAGATCATTGGAGCTTCGAGAAGGGAGATTCGCAGACAGGTGCCTGCTGCGCTTGGTTTGGTAGGACTGGGATCCAAAGCCCATGATTACCCTCATCAGCTATCGGGAGGCGAACAGCAGAGGGTGGCTTTAGCCCGTGCATTGGTAAACAATCCGTCTATACTCATTGCTGATGAACCTACAGGAAATCTGGATCCCGCCACTTCCATGGAAATAATGAGAATTATAAATATGATAAACCGGCGTGGTACCACCGTTATTATGGCTACTCACGCCAGAAATATAGTTAATACTATGAGAAAACGGGTTATACAGCTTGACAAGGGTTTACTTGTAAGGGACGAGCAGGAAGGGGGATATTTTGATGAACTTTAGAAGCTGGCGATTTTATATACGCAACGGGTTTCAAAATATCCTTCGTAACCGGGTTATGACTTTGGCATCAGTTACTGCCATTATGGTTGCCTTGTTTGTCCTGGGTCTGATTCTGGTTGTTGTTGCCAACCTGGATGTTATGGTAGAGGGTATGGAGTCAAGGATGGAGATAACCATATATCTTAAGGATGGTACTACCTATGACCAGCGTATTATTGTTGAGAACAACATAAAAAGCTGGGATGAAGTTTATGAAATCGTATTTATATCAAAAGATGAAGCGCTGGCTAAATGGAAGAAGGAGCTCGGAGATAAGGGGAAACTGCTGGAAGGGTATTCAGGAGAAAACAACCCATTACCCGATTCATTTATAATAAAAATACAAAAGCCTGAGTATGTAGAGACGGTTGTAGAACGGATAAGTGCCATGCCTGCTGTAGAGGAAATAAACTACAGCAGCCAGGTGGCTGAGTTCATTGGATGGTTTGCCCGGGGTGTGAGGATATTCGGTTCTTTGATTGTGGTTGTATTGGCTGTCGTTGCTGTTGTAGTTATCAGCAATACCATCAGGCTGACTGTTTACTCGAGAAGAAAAGAGATTAATATTATGAAATATATTGGTGCAACGGACTGGTTTATACGGTGGCCGTTTATAATTGAGGGAATTGTTCTAGGGATAATAGGTGCACTGTTGTCTACCGGTTTGGTGGCCGGTGTTTATAAGCTGTTAATCGACAGAAGCGGTTATATAAATGTTCAGTGGGGTTACCTGGGGATATTTAAGCTGTTGCCCATAGGTGAAGTTATGCTTCCTATTCTTGCTATTTCGCTGGTGGTAGGTGCTTGCGTTGGCGTTATGGCCAGTACAATATCGATTCGTAAGCATCTTAAGGTATAACGCTGGGATGAGGTGATATTATGAAACAAGTGGTAGCTGCATTGCTAACGGTTGTATTATTGTTTGCTGCGACGACTACTGTAACGGCTTCTCCTGATATTGACGGAAAAAAGCAGGAACTCAACGAAATAAATGAGGAGAAAAAAGAGACGGAAGAGAATATAAAAGAAGTCCAGCGGCAGCAGCAGGATGTAATGGTTCAGCTCGAATCCATTGATAAACAGATTGTCCAAAAGGAAAAAGAGCTGGATGAGCTTGAACAGGAACTTAAAACCACTCAGCAGGAGCTGGAAAAGGCCCGTGAGGAGCTGGAACAGGCAATAAAGGATGCTGAAAAACAGGAAAAAATGATGGCTGAGCGTGTAAGAGCGATCTACATGAGCGGCGTGTCTTCCTATCTGGAACTATTGCTGGAAGCAAGGAGCATTAATGAGTTCCTGGATCGGATTGTAATGGTCAAGCGCCTTATAACCTTTGATGCTCAGGTACTGGAACAATTAGAGGAATGCAGAATGCGGATTGACCAGAAGTGTACCGAGCTGGAGGAGAAGGAACAGGTTATTACTGAAAAGAGACAGGCAGTTGCCGCACAAAAAAAGCAGATTGAAGATAAAAAGAAGGAGAAAGATGCCCTGCTTCAGCAGTTAAAGAAGCAGGAACAGGAGTATGAAGAGCAGCTGGATGAGCTGGAAAAGACGTCAAAAGAGCTTGAGACGATGATACAGCAGCTTCTTAGGGAGCTGGAACTCAAACGACAAAGGGAAGAGCAGCTGCGAAAACAGAGGGAAGAGGAGCAGCGAAGAAAGGAACAGCAAAGCCGTGGAGACGAAGGTAATGGTAATCAATCAGGATCCGGTTCGGGATCAGGCAGTGAATATACGGGAGGTGTACTGGCCTGGCCGGTTCCGGGATTTTATAGAATAACATCGTACTTTGGGTACCGTATTCATCCGGTTTACGGGACAAAAAAGCCACATACCGGAATTGATATTGGTTCCAACGGTTCCCAGGGTATATACGGGCAGAATTTTGTTGCTGGTGCAGACGGAACCGTGATATTTGCAGGTTGGTTTGGAGGATACGGCAATTGTGTAATAATTGAGCATGGTGGAGGTATCACTACGCTTTATGCCCATGGTTCTGCAATTCTGGTGTCAGCCGGACAGCAGGTAAAACGGGGACAAGCAGTGCTCAAGGTAGGAAGCACGGGAGTGTCTACAGGACCTCATGCCCACTTTGAAGTGCGTAAGGATGGTGTGCCGGTAGATCCCCTGCCGTATTTAGGACGTTAAGTTTTATTTGATGAATATTATGGAAGCCGCCTTGCGGAAAGGCTTAGAGCCTGTTAACGCAGCGGAAGACAGCCGGAACCAATGTCTGAGCATAAGCGAGTTTTGGTGGAGGTCTGGAGTGAGTTTTACTTATTTCTGGCCTTGGAACACCAGTGATTGAAATTATATTTTTCATAGCGTACTATTCATGAGTTTTTGAAGTATATCGGGTCGAGCCAGTAAACACTTGATGTTTTGCTGGCTCAGTATTTTTATTTTTGGAAGCCTGGCGTTTGTTTTGCCGATATTTTGCTCATCATTTATATAATACGGCTAAAATGCGGATGCGCAAAAGCGTTTAAAAAACTTGTCTATATATTCTGTAAACTTATCTGTAAGTATGGTATAATAAAGTGAAATTTTATCCTTAACGTTTTTGTGGTATATACCGGCGTATTAAGGGTTAGGAGGAGGAAGCCTGATTAATGATTAGCAAAAGAACTGCAGCACTTGGTGCGGTTGTTATAATCCTTGTAACTGCTTTTTTTTCATCCTTCTTGACGTTTGAAGTGAGTAAATACCTTGATATACAAAGCGGAGACAGGTTTATAGTAAAACGGGAAGTATATGAGCTGCTAAAGAAATATGAGAAACTGGAACAGGTAAGGCAGGTTATCGAAAGGGATTATATTGAAGAGCCTGACTGGGATGAACTTTTTGTTGGTGCCATAAAAGGAATGACGAATGCCTTAGGGGATCCATACACGTCATACTTTACCCCGGAAGAGTATAAAAATTTTATAGTTCAGACCCAGGGAAGCTATGCTGGAATTGGATTGTATGTTACTGTGGACGAAGAGGATAACCTTATCCATGTTATAAAAGCTTTTAAGGACAGTCCTGCAGCCAAGGCCGGGATTCAGCAGGGGGATAAGATCGTCAAAGTGGAAGATACTGATGTGGACGGCAGCAAGCTTGATCTGGCTGTAAGCATGATGAAAGGTGAGCCCGGGACCGTTGTCAATATCACCATTTTGAGAGGTGAAGAACTTATCGACTTTACCTTGGAGCGGGCGATCATCGAAATACCCGATCTGGAATATAGAATGCTCGACGAGAATATTGGTTATATATGGCTGTACCAGTTTGATGAAAACTCACCTAAAAATTTCGAAAAAGCGGTTGAAGATTTAAAAAGCCAGGGGATGAAAGGGCTTATTATGGATTTGCGTGGGAATCCCGGCGGTTTGCTTGATGCCTGTACCGGGATCGCGGACATGCTGCTTCCCGAAGGTTTGATTGTGTACAGCGAAAACAGGCAGCAAAAACGGGAGGAGTATTATTCTAAACAGGATCATTTGGGGTTGCCCTTAGCTGTGCTGGTTAACGAGTACAGTGCCAGTGCTTCCGAAGTCCTTTCCGGTGCAATCCAGGACTACGGGATTGGAACCATTATTGGTAAAACCACCTATGGAAAAGGGCTTGTCCAGGGATTAAGAGGGCCTTTTGATGATGGCTCGGCCCTGAAAATCACAACATCCAAGTATTTCACACCAAAGGGAAGGGACATTCACGAAAAAGGGGTTGTTCCGGATATTGAAGTTGAGATGAGTGAAGAGGCTAAAAAGTTTATGACCGAAAATCCTGATAAAGAGCTGCCTGTGGAACTTGATGACCAGTTGCAGAAGGCAATTGAAGAGATAAAAGCCAAGCTGCAATAAAAGTTTGAGGAGGGCTTGAATTTGGCCTTTATAAAAATGCTTTTTACCTCGTTTGCCCATTCTATAACCAGTCTGTTCTTTATTGCCGTAGTTATGCTTGCATATATGCATATTCGAAGAAATGCCCAACTGGAGGAATATTGGTTGGGCATTCTTCGCAATCCTGTCGGAACCCAACTGGCAAATGTAGTTTTTTTCGGAATGCTCATTGGTCTTATGGCCAGTTTTCTAATAGTGATTATCGGTATAACGATTGACTACCAGGCTATACTGTTTATCTGGCCTCTGGCGTTGATATTGATGTTATTTAACCAGCGATATATGTGTTTTTCATATGCCGGAGGCATTGTCTCATTGCTGAGTCTTATAACCGGATGGCCTAAAATAGATGTGTCTGCTATAATAGCCCTTATAGGGATATTGCATCTTATGGAGAGCGTGCTGATAATGCTGGATGGGCACAGGGACGGTGTGCCGGTATGGATGGAGCACAGCAGATTTAAACCGGTTGGTGCGTACCTGTTTCAGAAGATGTGGCCTATTCCGCTGGTGGTGCTGGTTATCCCATATGCCGGTGCTCAACTGGCTGCAAACGGCGGTGGGGTGAGTATGCCGGACTGGTGGCCCCTGTTCAGGCCTCAGAATATATCCCAGGTATATGCCCTCTTTCCTATTGTTGCCGTGTTGGGGTATGGGGATATAGCTGTCACCCAGCTGCCTCATGAGAGAACCCGTGAATCGGGTTTCTGGCTGGCGGTATACAGTATATCCATATTGATACTGGCTATTATCTCATCCAGAATTTACTGGGTAAAATACGTGGCCGCGGTGTGCGTCCCTTTATTTCATGAGTTGTTAGTAGTTTTAGGAAAAAAAGGACAGATGAATGGTAATCCGGCCTTTGGCGTTCCGTGGGTGGGGCTTAGGGTTCTTGAAGTACTCCCCGAGTCACCTGCCGGGAAGATGGGAATCCAGCGGGGAGATATTCTATTGAATGTTAACGGAAAGAATATCAGCAGTGAAGAGATGCTGTACGAGGCATTGGGTGAATACTCCTATATGGTTTGGGTTGACGTAAAGCGAAGCGATAAAACCCTTACTTTTGAATATACTGATTATACCAATGGGATTGAAAGCCTGGGCATTGTCTTTGTTCCGCGATCTACTGGAAAGTATTACCGGATGGAGGAGCAAAAAGGGGTGGTACTCAGGCTATGGAGAAGAATCATGAATAATAAAAACAAAAACACTTCAGCATGACCAGGAGGCTTTTTATCGTCAATTCCGATTGCGGTATACCTGCGGGTTGTACTTTATGTTTCGGAAGCCTGTACTAAAAAGGTGTTTCAAAATACCGCGTCGGTAGATATCAGGCTCCCCGGCTGGAGCCCGTGTCTATTACTACAGGATGAAGTCTGGGGAATTCATAAACGTCCAGTGGTATATCCTGCAATATTTTTATAGCGCTTTCAAAATTGTTTACAAGATCTACCTTGTATCGGAAGAGTACCTCCTTTAAGGATATGTTTTCCCATTCAATCCACCGTACATATCTTTCACGCTCTTTGATGTAAGGTTCAAAGCAATCTTTGGTTTGTATTTTTTGAATAACTTCATCGCATAAAAAGAAATTACATACATATGTGCGGTAGCGCGGTGGTAGAGAACATCCGTAACCGCTTTTTACAAAAGGACAGGCTTTGAAGAATATGGAATGATCCCGTATATTGCCAGCATTGATCCTGTTCTTTCCTGTCATGTAGTCATTGTAACCCTGCTGGTCGAAGTAGCCTTTGGCAAGTATTTGATAACTTTTTACTTCTTTACCCGGCAGTTTCATTATAGCATTCAGATATTTTATACCCTCGAGAGTCTTGGCCATTCTCTGTATATCCAAAAGGGTGTATTTTGGATAATAGTAGCAGCATCCTCTGTTGGTAATACTGCACATGCTTATTCCCATGACACTGGAGCAGTTTATACATCCGGTATATACGTAGCGGGGTATTCCATGGTCGAAATCAACGTAAACCATTTCCATTGCTTAATCACTTCCAGACATGTCTAATATATTATAAAATACTTTTTTATTATATTTTTTGGATATAATTGATGCAAGTTTTTTTTAATATTTGAGTGTTATTATAGAGCCCGGATGACATATATGGTATAATTAAGTCCCAAAGGAGTGTGGATGTGTAATGCGTTTTAAGCTGAAATCGGACTTCAAACCACAAGGTGACCAGCCACAGGCAATTGATGCTCTGGTTGACGGCTTGGAAAAGGGCGAAAGATACCAGACGCTGGTGGGTGTAACCGGTTCAGGCAAGACCTTTACCATGGCCAATATTATTGAACGGTTTCAACGGCCGACACTGGTACTTGCCCATAATAAAACCCTTGCTGCCCAGCTGTGCAGCGAATTTAAAGTCTTTTTCCCGGATAATGCCGTTGAGTACTTTGTCAGCTATTATGATTATTACCAGCCCGAAGCATATGTGCCTTCCACCGATATGTATATCGAGAAGGATGCTTCGATAAACGAAGAAATAGATAAACTTCGTCACTCGGCAACGTCTGCCTTGTTTGAACGGCGGGATGTTATCATCGTGGCCAGTGTATCATGTATATATGGTCTTGGTAATCCTGCAGAATACCGGGATCTCACTCTTTCGTTAAGACCGGGAATGATAAGGGACATGGACGAGGTTTTGCATAAGCTTGTGGACATTCAATATCAGCGTAATGATATAAATTTTGTACGTGGAACATTCCGGGTCAGAGGCGACGTGTTGGAGATCTTTCCGGCGAGCTCATCCGAAAGGGCTGTCAGAGTCGAGTTTTTTGGTGATGAAATTGACAGAATTACGGAAATTGATGTTTTAACCGGAGAGATTTTAGGCTATCGCAACCATGTTGCCATATTTCCTGCTTCACACTACGCTTCATCCCGGGAAAGGCTGGAGCGGGCTATTGCCCAGATTGAACGGGATCTGGAGATCAGGGTTAAAGAATTGAGGGATCAGGACCGTCTGCTGGAGGCACAGCGCCTGCTTCAACGAACCAACTACGATATCGAAATGATGCGGGAGATAGGTTACTGCAACGGTATTGAAAACTATTCCAGGTATATGGACGGGAGAAAGCCCGGCGAACCTCCTTATACCCTGTTAGATTATTTTCCTGAAGATTTTCTTATGTTTATCGATGAATCTCATGTAACGATTCCCCAGGTGAGGGGTATGTATGCAGGGGATCGTTCCAGAAAGGATAACCTGGTGGAGTATGGCTTCAGACTGCCTGCTGCTTACGATAACCGTCCTCTTACTTTTGAAGAGTTTGAAAAGAAGATCTGCCGGGTCATCTATGTCAGTGCAACTCCGGGACCATATGAGTTAAGTAAATCAACACGGGTTGTGGAGCAGATCATAAGGCCTACCGGTTTGGTCGATCCTGAAGTGGTGGTACGGCCTATTGAAGGTCAGATCGATGATTTGATAAGTGAGATACACCGTTGCACCAAAAATAATGAGCGGGTGCTGGTTACAACTCTGACGAAAAAGATGGCTGAAAGCCTTACCGAATACTTAAGAGAGATGGATATAAGGGTAAGGTACCTCCATTCCGATATTGATACCATTGAGAGGATGGAGATAATCCGTGATCTTCGGAAAGGAGAGTTTGATGTCCTTGTCGGGATAAACCTGCTGAGGGAAGGACTGGACCTTCCGGAGGTTTCTCTTGTAGCTATACTTGATGCTGATAAGGAGGGTTTTCTCCGTTCTGAGACTTCCCTTATCCAAACCATTGGAAGAGCGGCAAGAAATGTGAACGGAAAGGTCATCATGTATGCTGACAGTATTACCGATTCAATGAGAAGGGCAATAAATGAGACCAATCGAAGGCGCCGTCTTCAAATGGAGTTTAACAAGAAGCACGGGATCACACCGAAAACCATTGAAAAGGGGATACACGATATTATTGAAGCCACTAAGGTGGCTGAGCAGCCTGCTGATTATCATGTGGATACCAAAGAGAAACTGTCAGCTGACGATATTAGAGCCCTTATTGAAAAGCTGGAGGCTGAAATGAGAGCTGCAGCTGAAGCTCTTGAGTTTGAGAAGGCTGCCAACTTAAGAGATGAAATATTGAGCCTTAGGGAGCAGTTGAAGTAAAAGAACTATGTGAGTAAATCCGCCGCTGGTTATTTTAGTGGCGGGTTTTAAATTATGCGAACAGGTGTATCTATAGTATAGTTACAAATAATAAGCAAAAGATATACCGGGAGGTGCTCTTATGTCACGAAAAATAACCGATAAAGTAACATGGGTAGGCAAAATAGACTGGGAACTGAAAAGATTTCACGGCGAGGAGCTTTCAACTCACAGAGGTTCAACTTACAACGCATATCTTATCAGGGACGAAAAGACGGTGTTAATTGACACTGTTTGGAAGCCATATGAAAAAGAGTTTGTGGAAAATCTGAAAAAGGAAATAGACTTAAAGGAAATCGATTATATCGTTATAAACCACGGCGAGATAGATCACAGCGGTGCTTTGGAAGCGCTTCTCAACGAGATCCCCGATACTCCCGTATACTGTACTGCCAATGCCGTAAAATCCCTAAAGGGGCATTACCACAAGGATTGGAACTTTGTGCAGGTAAAAACAGGGGATACACTTGATATAGGGGAAAGTAAGCTCATATTCGTTGAAGCAAGAATGCTTCACTGGCCGGACAGTATGTTTACATATATGACCGGTGAAAATATACTTTTCAGCAATGACGCCTTCGGACAGCACTATGCGGCGGAAAAGCTGTTTAACGATAAGGTTGATAATGATGAACTTTATTATGAGGCAATGAAATACTATGCCAACATACTAACGCCTTTCAGTGGGTTTGTGAAGAAAAAGATCTATGAGCTGTTGGATATGAATTTATCTATCAATATGATATGTACCAGCCACGGTGTGATATGGAAGGACAACCCTCTTCAGATTGTAAACAAGTATTTGGAATGGGCGAATGATTATCAGGAAAACCAGATAACAATTGTTTATGATACCATGTGGAATGGAACCAGAAGGATGGCCGAGGCAATTGCAGAGGGAATAAGGGAGGCTGACAGCAGCGTTGTGATCAAACTGTATAATGCTGCAAAGTTTGATAAAAACGACATCATTACCGAAATCTTCAAATCAAAGGCTATATTGGTGGGTTCTCCAACCATAAACAGAGGCATATCATATTCCATAGCCGGGCTTCTGGAGATGATAAAAGGATTGGGTTTCAAGAATAAGAAAGCAGCGGCATTTGGAGCCTATGGATGGAGCGGCGAAAGCGTCAAGATTATAAACGAGGCATTGGAAAAGGCCGGTTTTACCGTGGTAAATGATGGCATAAGAGTAACATGGAATCCTGATGCACAGGCTGCGGATGAGTGTAAAGAGTTTGGCCGTACGTTGGTTAAACAGATATAGTATATAACAGGGGGGAGCGCCATGGACTGCGGATGCAGACATTCAGGCGAAGAACAGAGCTGTATAGAGTTGGTTCCCATATTCTGTGGTTTGAACCGTGAGGAAATGATTGAAATAGAAAATATTACATATAGTAAAACTTACCAAAAAGGCGAAATGATCTATATGGCCGGTGAAGAAGGCGATAAACTGTTTATTATACACAAAGGCAGCGTCAAAATAACCAGGTATTCTGAAACTGGCAGGGAGCAGGTGATCAGGGTACTTGGACCTGGGGATTTTATGGGAGAGTTATCCCTGTTTACCCACGGGCTTTTGGTGGATAATGCCCAGGCTTTGGAACACACTGAGGTGTGTATTGTGGATGGTGATAGACTGAAAGAACTGATGATGAAATATCCTACCATAGCTGTCAAGATACTGGAAGAGATGGGGACCAGACTGGGCAGGGCTGAAAAGATGATTGAGAATCTGGGGCTCTACAATGTTGAGGCAAGAATTGCCAGAACAATTCTTGACCTGGCTGATGATGACGGCAGGGTTGTTTTGAACTTAAGCAAGCAGGACCTGGCATCCCATACCGGTATGACTCAGGAAACGTTAAGCAGAAAATTGTCTCACTTTCAGAATATGGGCTGGATAAAACTGGAGGGTCAAAGAAAGATTATCATACTGGATAAAGAGAGCCTGGCATCCCTTATATAGGGATGCTTTTTTTGTAATTAATTCTATTATAAAATCAAAAAGCCGGAGGAATATTAAATGTAAGTATATTAAACAAGTATTATTAACGGAAGGAATGGGTGTCAGCTGTGAAAGGAAGACTACCTATAATTGCTGCTATTACTGTAACATTTATCGTTTGTATTATAATGATAACCGTTTTTGCTGACGATAGTTTTAAGCATGACATAAAAAAACAAACTCAGAAACTGGAAAGTACAAATTATACAAACTTCGGGAGAAATATCAATTATACTCGGTTGAGAAATAACCCTGTCGTGAGAGATACTCCCGAAGAGGTATTGACAGCTTATTTTGCTGCGTTGGAAACTGCTTCTAATCTGACCGATAAACAGATGGGAGCGGTGGGAGGTACCGTGGGAGGCGGGTTGGAACCATACAAACAGGCATATCAATACTGGAGCAGGGAATGGCGGGACCAAAACAGTTTTCAGGAGTTTCTGAATTTATGGCAGGGAACGGCTCATGTACAGTTATTAAAGCTCCTTCCTGCCGGCGAGGAAAAGGATCAGAAAAGGTTTTTTGTCGAGACACGGCATTTAGAGGTTACGGCCGATAAACCCCGCAGCGGAATTTTTTATTATACCGGATTTTTTACTGTTGGAAAAACAGAGGAAGGATGGGGTATTACCGGTGGAAGCCTTGAGCCTCAGAACCTGGTATGGCAACTGGGCGGACACCAGCCATGGCGGTCTGATCCTGTTTTGGCAGCTGTTGTAGATGGTCTGGGACTCGGTCTCCAGGCCGTGGTTGGCAGCCCTGTAGTCCGGGATAATCCGGATGGTACTGTTTCGGTGATTTTTTCGGATGATAACATCGGTGAAAAGTGTGCGATAATATTGTACCGCCCTTATGACGGCATGTGGCGGGTGCTTGAAAAAGTAGCTGCTGAACAGTAAAATTAAGGTGTTTCACATCGATAAACCTGTAATTATAAAAACATTGATTTTCATTGATTTGAGCACTTCCCTTATGCTCTTTGAAAGCTCAGCCTTCATCAGTAAACAAGGAGAATAATAATATAAAAAAAATTTAAAAAAATTATATTGACATATTTTTTTATTTATGCTTAAATTATAATTGTTTTAAGGTTTAATACCACTAAACAAAAAGTTTAGCGTTTTAAAACCATTTTATAGGAGAAAAATTGTATGAGAATTGGTGAGAAAATAAGGCAGCTAAGGTTGAAAAACGGCTTGACTCAGGAAGAACTGGCAGACAGGTGTGAATTGACCAAGGGATTTATCTCACAGGTGGAGCGGGAGCTTACATCGCCTTCCATTGCTACATTAGTGGATATCCTGGAATGCCTGGGGACTGACTTAAAGGGCTTCTTTAGTGACAATATACAGGAAAAAGTTGTATTTAAGACTGAAGATGTATTTGAAAAGCAGGACTGTGAATTAAATCACACAATCAGATGGCTTATACCTAATGCCCAGAAAAATAATATGGAGCCAATACTTATGCACCTGGAAGCCGGTGGAAGTTCCGGGGAGGATGATCCTCATGACGGTGAAGAGTTTGGCTATGTAATATCAGGCAGTATATATCTTTACCTGGGCAGCCGTAAGTACAGAGTTAAGAGGGGAGAAAGCTTTTACTTCAGACCAACTGTAGCACACAGGATTGAAAATGCCGGAAAGAGTAAGGCGGTTGTTTTATGGGTATCATCTCCGCCCAGCTTTTAGTTGCAGTGCTTTTACTATAAAAAATGCAACAGTGAAAGCTTACTCTAATCAGGCCGTTACAGGCTTTTTATTATGTTATAAGTTTATTTCCGTACTATTTATATAACGGGAGGGGAGGACGGCATGTCAGAGCCTATTATCAGATTAGTAAATATATCAAAGGATTATGATGGGACAGAGGCACTAAAAAATATCAATCTGTATATACGAAAGAATGAATTTCTCACGTTGCTTGGCCCAAGCGGATGTGGAAAAACCACAACTCTTCGTATTATTGCTGGCTTTGAACAGCCTGATAGCGGCGAGGTGTACTTTGAAGGGAAAAACATTACCAATTTACCTCCCTACAAAAGAAAGGTGAATACGGTATTCCAAAGGTATGCTCTTTTCCCCCATATGAATGTAGCCGAAAACATTGCCTTTGGATTGAAGATAAAAAAGATGGACAAGAAAACAATAGACAGAAAAGTTGCTGAAATGCTGGAGCTTGTCAATCTAAAGGGCTTTGAGAAAAGATATGTTGATTCACTGAGCGGTGGTCAGCAGCAGAGGGTTGCCATAGCCAGAGCACTTGTAAATGAACCGGAGGTGCTGTTGCTGGATGAACCTTTGGGAGCTTTGGACCTGAAATTAAGAAAGGGTATGCAGATCGAACTGAAAAAGATCCATAAGTATCTGGGGATAACCTTTGTATACGTAACCCATGATCAGGAGGAAGCTCTTACCATGTCTGATACTATTGTGGTTATGAAGGACGGGACCATACAGCAGATTGGTACCCCCGAGATGATATACAATGAACCTAAAAACTCCTTTGTCGCCGATTTTATAGGTGAGAGCAACATAGTGCCTGGAAGAATGATAAAAGACAGTCTGGTTTATTTTGCTGAACGCGAATTTAAATGTGTAGACAGCGGGTTTAATCACAATGAGGAAGTGGACGTGGTTGTAAGGCCTGAAGATATAAAGCTGGTCCCTGAGGATCAGGGAATGCTTCAGGGGCGGGTGGAATCGGTGACCTTTAAAGGGGTGCACTATGAGATGATGGTCCGAAGCGCCGGATATGAATGGATGATCCACAGCACCGTTATGGAACCCGTTGGCTCCAGGGTTGGGCTTTCTATAATGCCCAATGATATTCATATAATGAAAAAGGTGAGTACGGAATGAAAAGAACATGGTATTCCTATCCGTATATCGTCTGGATGGCAATTTTTATAGTTGTACCCTTTCTGCTGCTTTTGTTTTACAGCTTCACCGTCAGTACAGATGAGGGTATAAAATTTACTCTGGACCATATTAAACGTCTGTGGGATCCCATATACCTTATGGTGTTGTTACGATCCATCAATCTTGCAATCATTTGTACAGTTATATGTCTTGTAATAGGGTATCCCGTAGGTTTAATACTGGCCAGTAAGGAATACAGCAGTAAAAAGGTTCTGGCATTGCTGTTTGTAATCCCCATGTGGATTAATTTTCTTTTAAGGACTTACGCCTGGATGACCCTGCTGGAAAAGGGCGGATTGGTATATACCATCCTGGAATTTCTCCATATTCCCAATTCCCAGTTGCTGTATACTGATCAGGCTGTAGTGCTGGGAATGGTATATAACTTCCTGCCTTTTATGGTACTTCCCATTTACTCTGTTTTAACCAAGCTGGATAAGAGTATCGTAGAGGCAGCAGAGGATTTGGGAGCAAACTATATTACCGTGCTGAGAAGGGTTATTATTCCCTTAAGCCTTCCCGGAGTTATCTCAGGCATTACAATGGTGTTTATGCCGGCTGTAACAACCTTTATAATATCGAGGCTACTGGGAGGCGGGCACTATATACTGGTTGGAAACCTCATCGAACAGCAGTTTATGGTTGTAGGTGACTGGAATTTCGGCTCGGCAATTTCCTTTGTTTTGATGGTTATAATACTGATAAGCATGGGTGTCCTGCGTAAGTATGACGAAGGGCATGAGGGGGGTGCCATATGGTAGCGCGCATGTTAAAAAGAATATACCTTTATATAATATTTGTGTTTCTGTATGCCCCTATAGTGGTATTGGTAGTATACTCCTTCAACGAGTCGAAGTCCAGGGGACATTGGGGTGGATTTACACTGAAATGGTATCTTGAGCTTTTTAAAGATACCGAGATATCAAGAGCCCTTTACAACACCCTGATGATAGCTGTTTTATCTGCCATTATTGCTACAGTTATTGGAACGGCCGCTGCCATTGGTATCCATAACATGGGCAGGATAAAGAAGGCAATAGTCATGAACCTGACATATTTACCGGTATTGAATCCCGATATAGTCACCGGCGTATCATTAATGCTGCTGTTTGTTTTTACCAAGGCAATAACACAGATGGGATTGGGTTTTTTCACCATGTTGCTTGCTCATATCACGTTTAATATACCCTATGTAATACTATCTGTGCTCCCCAAGCTGAAACAGCTTAACAAACATGTATATGAAGCTGCACTGGATCTTGGGGCAACTCCTTCTTATGCATTGTGGAAGGTGGTTATCCCCGAGATTATGCCGGGAATTATTACAGGTTTAATACTGGCCTTCACACTATCCATAGATGATTTTGTAATAAGCTTCTTTACCACCGGTTCGGGAGTGTCTAATCTTTCGATCTATGTTTACTCAATGGCCAGGAGAGGTGTAAATCCAAAGATAAATGCATTGTCAACTATAATGTTCCTTACGGTTCTTATATTGCTGCTTATTGTAAATAAAAGAATGTCAAAGGATAGTTCAAACGTAAAGGAGGGTGCAAAATGACAAAGACTGGTAAGTTTTTATTGATGATTTTGGTTGTGGTGGTGTTTGCTGGTGTTTTGGCGGGATGCGGCGGTGCTCCCAAAGCTCAGCTAAAAGTGTATAACTGGGGAGACTATATCGACGAAAGTGTTATTGAGGAATTTGAGGAGAAGTATAATATCGATGTAATATATGATACATTTGCCACAAATGAAGAGATGTATGTTAAGATAAAGGGCGGCGGAAGCGATTATGATATTGCTTTTCCTTCCGACTATATGATAGAGCGTATGATCAAGGAAGATATGCTGGAAAAGATCAATTTTGACAACATCCCGAACTACAAATACATTGATGACCGCTTTAAAAATCTTGCATATGATCCGAACAACGAATATTCCGTACCCTATATGTGGGGTACCGTGGGAATCATATACAACAAAACAATGGTAGATGAACCGGTTGACAGCTGGCAGATCTTATGGGACGAAAAGTATGCAAAGCAGATATTCATGCTCGACAGCAGCAGAGACTCCATAGGTATAACCCTCAAAATGCTCGGATATTCTCTCAATACAAGGAACATGGACGAACTGGAGCAGGCAAAGCAGAAGTTAATTGAACAAAAACCTCTGGTGCTGTCCTATATGGGCGACGATATCAAGGATGCCATGATCGGCGGTCAGGCTGCGCTGGCGGTTGTATGGTCAGGGGATGCCGTATTTATGAAGCGGGAAAATCCTGATCTGGAGTATGCGATTCCAAAAGAGGGCAGCAATCTGTGGTTTGACGCTATGGTACTTTTAAAAGGAAGCAAAAACAAAGAAGCGGCCGAGAAGTTTATCAACTTCCTGTGTGAGCCTGAAATTGCATTCCGGAATACCGATTATATAGGTTATTCAACTCCTCATACCGAGGCAATGAAGATGCTGGATGATGAAATTCTGAACGACAGTACTGCTTACCCAACGGATGAAGAACTGGAAAGATGTGAGGTGTTTGAAGCCCTATCAGACGTTATTAAGGAGTATGACAGGGTGTGGACCGAGATTAAGGCTGCAAATTAAAGCAGCGCAGAATTGCGGGGGCAACACACATTCTCTTTATAGATGACATAAGGATTGGGCAGCAAAAAACAACCCGGATTGAATATAACAAAAAAGGGTGCGCCATATGATGGTTGCACCCTTTTTATAGTTCTCTGTATACATTACCTGTGCTGCTCTGGCTGTTTATGCCATACCCGGTATATATCAGCCGGACTGTCCCGGTGGTTGGCGCTATACCTATAGGGTTATTCAGAAAAAGTATTTATTCCCACTTGCTTATCCGCTTTAGTACCAGATCTGCCGTTTCCTTATCCTCAACTCCCCGGATCTCCGCGAACCAGACTCCTTCAGGACGCAGGGTTTCAAACACCATTGGCAGCTCATCCAGGGTGATGTTTAGCTGAATACCTTTACCCGCCTGCTGGATTTTCTGATACACCTTTATCCATTTTGCATAACCTTCATTGCCGGCTCCGCACACCCATTGGATGGCATTCAGTTCCTTGATTTCAAGCAGGGAGTCTAAATGGTGCAGTGCTCCGGGGCCATCCAGGTGGTAGATGCTTCTCTCATAGAATCGGCATTCTTCAATGAGATCCGGTAAGAAAATCTCGTCAAACATCTTTTTGCTGATCATACACGAGAAATCATTTGAGGGGATGTAAAACCGGCCTTCATGGATAAGGGGGGTCCAGGACGTAATGGGCATGCCCTCGTTCCTCAGTATGTTATAAAATATATCATACACCTGAAAATACTCCTTCATGGAGCTTTTTAGTTTTGCCTTTACTTTGTCAGTGTTTTCAATCATGTCTATGGCAAGTGTTTGAGGATCTCTGAGAGCAGCTATGTGATCTCCTCCCGGATGGAAGTCGGTAAGCCCTACAATAAAGTTCCCTCTGCCGTAATCAAGCAGCTTATGGGTAAAATCAAGAGTCGCTTTAAACAGAGGGTGTTCGGGGTTGAAGACAGCCTTATCTGCATCGGCATCCCAGTCGTGAATGCATGGAGAGCTCCAGGCTGTGGTTTCACCGAATTCGTAACCGCAGCCGCACCAGGCACTGAATATCTCTGGTCCCATATTAGGCCAGGCTATTGGCAGAGCATCGGCATAGTATATATAATTTGACATTGAGATGGCTGTAGCCTCAGCCCGAAAATCCAGATCCAGCCATTGTTCCTGATAGGTTTCATAAGTTTTTGCGGGAACGGGTTTGGGATTTTCTACAGGAAGGATGATACTGACAGGCGGCCGGTCGATGATTTCACAGTGCCAGAAGGCGTCATATCGCTGCTTTGATATTTCGTAGTCAGGTTTCAGAGAAAATTGCATTTAAATATTCTCCTTTCCAAGGATTTCGATTGCCCGGCTTTTATGATATACTTTAGCTGATTGATGATTTTCAATCGATATGTTCGGTTGTTTTTTCATAAAACGTATCAAGGCTATTATATTTTATTGCAATATTTTTGTCCAGAATTTTTGCCGGACGGTATATATGCTTATACGATACTTGACGCAATTTAAATAAATATATATTATAAAATCGAGTTGTTAAAATACAGGGGGTAATATTTATGACGTCAAGAGAACGCTTAATCAAAGTTTTAAATGGAGAAATTCCCGATCATGTTCCTGTTGCTCCGGATACTTCAAACATGATACCTGCCAGAATGGTGGGTAAGCCTTTCTGGGACATTTATCTGTACCAAGATCCTCCCATTTGGAAAGCATACATAGATTGTGTTAAATACTTCGGTTTTGATTCTCTTATGGATGGCTATGTGCAAATACTGTTCGATGATTTGGGGGAGATAGACAATACCTGGAAGGAAGCCATCATATATAAAGATGCACGGCGAATTATAACCCAGAAATACCGTATAAAAAACGGAGAGAGGGAATGGGCTTCCTCAATAACCGTATATTACGATGACAACCCGCCTACCGAAGGACTGAACCCGCGTGCCTTAGGTTTTCCCATGGTACCGGATACCTATGAAGAAGTGGAAGGAGTAAAGGAATGGCCTCAGGGAGAACAGCTTCTTAAACTGGTAAAACAGGAACTGGGGGATCATGGGCTGGTAGGCGTTTGGTGCGGCACATCCAAACTGCTCAACAACGAGAAAGACATATACGATTATTATGATAACCCTCACAAATACCGTAAAAAAAGTGAAGAACTGCATGAATACTATATCAAACGCTTCTATAAACTCATGTCACTGGAAACAAAACCCGATTTCCTATGCGTTGGGGGTTCCGGCACCCTTATTCATCAGACACCGAAAATTTTCAGGGAACTGGCTCTTCCTATAATTAAGGATATAACAAGACTGGCAAAAAAACATGGGATACCGACTCATATCCATTCCTGCGGACCCGAGAAGGAGCTGATCAAAATTGTAGCTGAGGAAACGGATCTTACCGTCATAGACCCTCTGGAATCTCCGCCCATGGGTGACTGTGATCTTGGGGAGATAAAAAGGCTATACGGTGATAAGCTGGTCCTTAAAGGGAATCTTCATACCACTGAGGTTATGTTAAAAGGATCGGTACAGGATGTTGTTGAAGCCTCCAAAAAAGCAATAGACGCTGCTGCTGCGGGAGGGAAGTTTATCCTTTCCACAGGTGATCAATGCGGCAGGGATACCCCTGATGAAAACATATTTGCAATGATAGAGACTGCAAAAACCTATGGGAAGTATTAATGGCCGTGTGTGCAAAGATAAAAATACATGTTGTTGCAATACATGAAAACCCTGACACGGCACAATGTATGCACTCCATTAAAAAAGAATACGGCAGACATCTGTCATTCTGGGGAAGGATTAGCACTCAGCGGCTGCTGCCCTTTGGAACAACTGACGAGATTAAGGCAAAGACGGCAGAGATAATACGTATTATGGGAAGGGGAGACGGATATATAGCGGCCCCCACCCATGCCATACCTGGCGATGTTCCATCCGAAAATGTGTTGGCCATGCTGGAAGTCATGAAGGATCAGCATCGTTATTTGTAACAAAAGTTGTATTTAGTACTAAAACAATTCATGGTTTACATCGTAACATAATAACAAAAAGAAAGGGCTGATGAAGAAATGGATAAATTAAGAATTGGAACATTGGTTGGGGGAAGAGATGCTGAGAGGGTAATTCCTCAGTTGCTGCCGCATGGTTTTGAATCTTTTGGCATTACTTTCTGGCAGACTACCGGCGATGTAAATCTGGAGGAGCTGGGAAAGAGGATTAGGGAAATTTTAGCGGAACATGATGTTATTATTTCGTGCGTTTCCATTTTCGGCAACCCGCTGACCGGTCATGGTGCTAATGCTGATACTCTTGCAAGCTGGGAAAGGCTTATTGATAATGCCCATCATTTTGGTACCGACCTGGTGACGGGTTTTACAGGGCGTATCGTGGATCAGCCTATTGATCAATCCATACCACGGTTTAAGGAAGTGTTTGGCGAGTTGGCGAAAAGAGCAGCTGATAAAGGTGTAAGATTAGCATTTGAGAACTGTAACATGGACGGGGATTGGTATAGAGGTGACTGGAATATTGCCCATAATCCGACTGTCTGGGAAATGATGTTTGATGCTCTTCCTATGGAAAACCTTGGTTTGCAATGGGAACCCTGTCATCAGATGGTCCAGCTTATAGATCCTATTCCGCAGCTTAGAAAATGGGTTGATAAGATATTTAATGTACACGGCAAGGACGCAACTATTGCATGGGATATAATCCGTGAGTACGGGATTGGCGGCCCCAAACCCTTTGTATGGCACCGCACTCCGGGATTTGGTGATTCTAACTGGGCTGATATAATAACTATACTCAGACAAGCAAACTACAAGGGTACTATAGATATTGAAGGTTTTCATGATCCGGTTTACCGGGGAGAACTGGAAATGACAGGCCAGGTTCATGCGCTTAACTACCTGAAATGGTGCCGCGGTGAGGATTTCATTCCAAACCCCCGATAAACCCTATAGAGTTTGCGCTGAATGACTAAAAAACCGAAGAATATGGAGCACCGTATGTTGTGTAAAACAAAGGTTTGGCAAGGGAGGAAAACTTCTTATGAAGCATTTTAGGATTGCTGTGGCCGGCTGCGGCGGGATGGCCAATACCTGGGTTAAATATGCGTTGGAACGGCAGGATGCCGAGATCGTGGCACTGGTTGATATTAACGAGGAAAATGCAAAGGCTATAGACCAGCGCTACGGATTAAACTGCGGTATATACAGGGAAATAGATGAAGCCATCAGAAATTCGGGAGCTAACCTGGTGTTTGATGTTACCATCCCCGAAGCTCATCATCACATAGTGACCACCGCTCTGAAGATGGGGTGTCATGTATTGGGTGAAAAGCCTATGGCTTCCTCCATGGAGGAGGCAAGGGATATGGTAGCCGCCGCCGACAGGTCGGGAAAGATGTATGCGGTTATGCAAAACAGGAGATACTTAAAGCAAATCCGTGCATTCCGCCAGCTTATAGAGTCGGGGGTCATCGGGAAACCCGGGTTTGTATGTGCTGACTTTTTCCTTGGGCCCCATTTTGGAGGGTTCAGAGAAATAATGGAGAGTCCGCTGATACTGGATATGGCAATACATACATTTGACCAGGCAAGGTTTATTACAGGTGCTGATCCGGTATCTGTGTATTGCCACGAGTTTAATCCTTCCGGCTCATGGTACAGTGGAAATGCTGCTGCTATATGCATATTTGAATTTTCTAACGGTTCGGTGTTCTGTTACAGGGGATCCTGGTGTGCCCAGGGGGCACCTACTTCCTGGGAATCTAGCTGGAGGGTTACTGGAAGTAAGGGAACCGCTGTTTGGGACGGGATCAATCCTCCTTACTGCGAAGTAGTGAGTCCGGAAAAACAGGATAAGTTTATTTACGACGTGGAAAGGGTGGAAACTTCATATTCATGGGACGGCAGGGAAGGACACGAGGGCTGCCTGGATGAAATGTTTAACGCCCTTTTACAGGAGAGAAAGCCCGAAACCGACTGCAGAGATAATATAAAGAGTATGGCAATGGTCTTTGGAGCGTTGGAAAGCGCCAAAAAGGGCCGGAAAGTCATGCTTTAGGCTCCAAATTTATACGCTTTTTAATGAAGGAATTTGTTAAGCTATATAGAATATTATATATTGAATTATTAACGAGTGTAGAATATCAAAATAAATTATAAAGAGAGGTGTGTACATATGAAATTAGGGGTATTTACAGTACTGCTGGCAAATAAAAGTTTGGAAGAGGCTCTTAAGTACCTGAAGGAATCAGGTGTGCAGGCAGTAGAATTAGGGACGGGTGGTTTTCCCGGTAATGCACATGCCAATCCTGATGAACTGCTGGCTGATGAAGGCAAGCTGAATGAGTTCAAAGATCTGATCAAAAAATATGACATGGAAATCAGTGCATTAAGCTGTCACGGGAATCCTGTACATCCTCAGAAGGAAATCGCCGATGCTTTTCACAAGGATTTTGAAAAAACGGTCTTGCTGGCTGAAAAACTTGGTGTGGAAAGAGTTATTACTTTCTCGGGTTGTCCCGGAGATTCACCCGGTTCAAAGTATCCTAACTGGGTAACATGTCCCTGGCCGGATGATTTCTTAAAGATTCTGGATTACCAGTGGAACGAAGTACTTATTCCCTATTGGGAGAAAGCTGTTAAATTCGCCAATGATCACGGCGTTTACAAGATATGTCTGGAAATGCATCCCGGATTCTGCGTATACAATCCGGAGACATTGCTTAAGCTGAGAGCGGCTGTAGGTGATACCATTGGCGCCAACTATGATCCCAGCCACTTGTTCTGGCAGGGTATGGATCCGGTTGCACCTATCCGTAAGCTTGGCCCGGCTATATATCATTTCCATGCAAAGGATACGAAGATTGATGAAATTAATACCGCTGTCAATGGTGTATTGGATACCAAGCATTACGGCGATGAGATAAATCGTTCCTGGATCTTCCGTTCGGTCGGATACGGAAACAACTACCAGGTATGGAAGGACATCGTAAGCAACTTAAGAATGGTAGGATACGATTATGTAATGAGCATTGAGCACGAAGACAGTCTGATGTCCCCCAATGAAGGCTTGCAAAAAGCTATTGCTTTCCTTAAGGAAGTTATGGTTTTTGAAGATACCGGTGAAATGTGGTGGGCTTAAAGCAGAATATAGTCACCGGTAAAACTTTCGGTTTGGAATAGCATGAGAGACGGTCCGGTTATATACCGGACCGTTGAAATAATACCTTCGGTTTATAAAAACAAAATGGGGGGATGAAGAGTGAAAGACACATTAAATGTAGGTCTGGTTGGTTATAAGTTTATGGGGAAAGCCCACAGTAATGCCTTCAAGAAGGTAAACATGTTTTTTGATCCAAGCCTGAAAATTGTTATGAAAGCCATATGCGGCAGAGACGAAGAATGGGTTAAACAATCAGCTGAAAAATTCGGATGGGAAAGCTATGAGACTTCATGGGAAAAGCTGGTTGAACGGGACGATATTGATATGGTGGACATTACCGCTCCCAGTAATGTTCATAAGGAGATCGCTATAGCTGCAGCTGAGGCAGGCAAACACGTGTTTTGCGAAAAACCCCTGGCTCTGAATTTAAAGGATGCCAGAGAGATGCTGGAGGCGGTGGAAAAGAATAAGGTTAAGCATCAGATAGGTTTCAACTACCGTTTTGCTCCCGCAATTCAGCTGGCCAAACAACTTATTGAACAGGGGAAGCTCGGGGAGATCTATCATTTCAGGGCTTTGTACCTGCAGGACTGGATCATTGATCCCGATTTCCCGCTTGTATGGAGGCTGGATAAAAAGATAGCAGGCTCCGGTTCACTGGGCGATTTAGGTGCTCATTCCATCGATCTTGCCCGGTTCCTGGTAGGGGAGTTTGATAAAGTTATTGGTATCAACAAAACCTTTATAAAGGAAAGGCCGATTGTTGAGAGGATGGAAGGGCTTAGCGCCGATGCTAAAGCCGATGGTCCCAGGGGAGAGGTAACGGTAGATGACGCTACCTTATTCCTGGTTGAGTTTAAGAACGGCGCCCTTGGTTCGTTTGAGGCAACCCGCTTTGCAAATGGTCATAAAAACGGTATGTCCTTCGAAATTAACGGCAGCAAGGGCAGCGTAAAATTTGAGTTCGAGCGGATGAACGAGCTATGGTACTACTCTTCAGAGGATCCGGAAGGTCTGCAGGGCTTCAGACTTATCCAGGCTACAGAACCGGTTCATCCATATGCATCGGCCTGGTGGCCTGTAGGGCACGTGATAGGCTACGAACATACCTTTGTCCACGAGTTCTATGAATTTGTGGAGTCGATAGCCCATGACAAACCAACAAGTCCCAGTTTCTACGACGGAGTAAAGTGTTCACAGATACTTGAGGCTGTGGATCTGTCTATTGAAGAACGTCAGTGGATTGAAGTAGACAGTCTGTAACAGCTGTAAAGATTAGCTGATTAAAATGACAGGAGAAGATCACACAACACAGCATTTTCCGGGTTATATTGACTAATGCCTGTAAACGCATGGGTGGTCTGGAACCGTCAAACATTTTACCGGGCCACCTGTGTGTACGGTTATCAGTTCACCCGGGTATGGGAAATGAATAAAGGCCGCGGGGATATCCGTGGCTGTTTTATTCAAGCCGGAACAGCAGGAGGAATGCAATTGGACATAAAGATAGGCGATTTAAATATACCAAACAATGTGTTTCTGGCACCTATGGCGGGAGTTACCGATATGCCCTTTCGTTTATTGTGCAGGGAACAGGGATGTGGCATGGCGTATACCGAGATGGTAAGCGCTAAAGGCCTTTATTACGGCAGCCAAAAAACTCAGCGTCTGCTTGAAATTCATCCCTCTGAACATCCCATAGGTGTACAGATATTTGGCTCAGAGCCATGTATCATGGCAGAAATGGCCCGGCAAATATCCGAAACAGAAGCTGATTTAATCGATGTTAATATGGGATGCCCGACTCCAAAGATTGTTAAAAATGGTGAAGGTTCTGCGTTAATGCGTCACCCGGAAAAGGTATATCAGATTGTAAAGGCAGTGGTTGAAGTATCTGCAAAACCTGTTACGGTTAAGATAAGAAAAGGATGGGATGAAGAAAGCGTTAATGCAGTTGAGATAGCCAGGATAATCGAGGATGCAGGGGGATGTGCTGTTGCTGTACACGGCCGTACCCGCCAGCAGTTTTATTCGGGCACTGCTGACTGGGACATTATACGAAAGGTCAAGCAGGCGGTATCAATTCCGGTTATAGGCAATGGGGATATCTTTACCCCCGAGGATGCCGGCAGAATGCTGGAGGAGACTGGTTGCGACGGTATAATGATAGGACGGGGAGCTCAGGGAAATCCGTGGATTTTCAGAAGGATAACTCATTATTTGTCAACCGGGGAAGTATTGCCCGCACCCACGCCCCGGGAAAGGATCCTTATGATTCTCAGGCATATGGATATGATGACAGAATATAAGGGGGTTGAGGCGGGTATCAGGGAAATGAGAAAACACATCAGCTGGTATCTTAAGGGATTGCCCAATGCCAACCGGGTAAAAAACTCCGTAAACAGCCTCACCAGTGCAGATGCAATTTGCGACCTGCTTAACAGCTATTTGCTTGAGATTGAAAAAGGAATTATATAATATTTGTATAATATAATATAAGAGCCATAATCTAAAGGGGTATATACCTTCAAATGGTATGAAACGATGAAATGCCGAATATTAATGATTTTGGGAGGAAGATATGAAGAGGATTGTGAGCGTCAGTATAGGTGCCTCTTCACGTAATCATAGGGTGACTATGAACATCTGCGGTCAGGATTTTATCATCGAGAGGATAGGGACCGACGGAAATATAGGAAAGGCTATCAGCCTTATAAAGGAGCTGGATGGCAAAGTTGATGTATTTGGCATGGGCGGGATCGACTTGTATCTTTACGGCAGGAATGGCAGGAAGTATATAATAAGAGCAGCACTGCCTATTGCCAGGGCCGCTATAAAAACCCCGATTGTCGATGGCTCCGGATTAAAGAATACACTGGAACGTAATGTAATAAATTTTATAAGCCAGCAATGTAATATATATCTCAACCAGAAAAAAGTGCTTCTGGTTTCGGGTATGGATAGGTTTGGAATGGCTGAGGCTTTTACCGATATGGGATGCAGTATGATATTCGGTGATATAATATTTGCTTTGGGGCTTCCTATTCCCATTCACAGCCTCAAAAATCTGCACAGGTTGGCTGCTGTATTAATGCCTGTGATATCACGTATGCCCTTTGAGTTTCTTTACCCTACGGGTAAAAAACAGGAGGAGGTAATGTCGAGATACAGCCGGTATTATCATATGGCAGATATTATTGCCGGGGACTTCCTGTATATAAAACGGTATCTTCCTGATGATCTGAATGGCAAAATCATAGTAACCAACACCGTTACACTTCAGGATGTGCAGCTGCTTAAGGAACGCGGCGTTAAACTGCTGGTTACTTCAACTCCGGAATTTAACGGACGGTCGTTTGGAACCAATGTTATCGAGGCTTTGATAGTCAGCCTTTCAGGGAAGAGACCTGAAGATATTACGCCCGATATGTATACAGATATGATACGCGAGTTTGGGATAAAGCACAGAGTGGAATATCTGAATTGAATGGGGATTGGTTAAATGGGCAAGTTTGCCGTTATGACCCTTAAACACAGCGATAAAAGCTCGTATGACGGCAGTGAAAAAAACGATGGTTTTCTGCATAAGACTACCACAGCTTTTAGACGGTGGATTGCTGACAGGCATATTAAAATTCTCACAACGGTTCAACATCGGGAGCAGCAGCGGGAACTGGGGTACGTAGTTGATTTTCCCGATTTTATTTTGCGATGGGATGAGCTTTCACCCCGCAGGCGTAAGAAAAGATTGTTAAGATATAAACAATTAATAAGGGAAGCCGGCGTTCAAATAGTGTGTGTCCCTTATTTTTACGGCATGCTGCCGGGTGAAGTGGTTGAATTATTAGGCGATCAGGTGTTTTTATGCTACGGAAATAATTTGCGCTTTCTTACACTGATCGATAGTATTAAGCATTTAATTGGGATACTAAAAAACCGGTTATCCGGAATGGAAGCGGGGATCTGGTGTGCCGATACGGATATGGGACGTTTAATGGCCCGGATGCTGATGCCTTCCATTAATTTTATGACGCTGGGCGGCCATACAGCCGGCAGGCTTTTTCGGCTGTCTGATGAGATTATGAATGAAACCGGTCTGGCCTGTCCCGTTACAACTGATTTGGAAGAGTGTCTTAAGAAAAAACAGTTTGTGGTTTTAACCCAAAGATGTGACGTCAGTTTGCTGAAAAACGCTTCAATCGTTGTTTATACGGGCCCCATTGATTTAGAATATATGGAGGAGATTCGAAGCCTCCGGGGACCTTTCTGGATACTGTCGGGATGGACGGAATTGCCCGAAGACTTGGAGGCCGGTGCAAAGCTTTCCCCCTGGGAAACGATTGGAGTGCTGGAATCGGTGCTGGGCCTTTATGAAAAAGATTTGTCGGCTGAAAAAGGATTGGAAGATAACTTTGGAGAAATAAAAGTGCAGGGCTTTATATCGGTTGACGGAGAGGTATCATATGACCGGTTTCGAATGCACTACTTTGCCGGGAGCAGACCGGCAAAGAATACTTACTTAAGGAAAATACAGAATAAATGAAAAAACCTGGCTTATTTCTTGACAAAGAATCTACAATTAAATATAATGTATGAAATGAAAACAAATAGAAAAATTTCTAAGCACTGCCACAGAGGTTTCTTGTGCCAGTGCTTATTGTTATTGATATGAAAGCCAAACAGGTGTAGTTTATTATGATGAATAAAAAAGTGTGACTTAAACATATATTATCATCATATTAAATCAAAGAAAATAAAAAGGGAAATTAAATGAAGGGGAGATTTTAGTATGACAGATTATAAAGACACTATACTAACACCCGAAGGCGTTGCAAAATTGGAGGAAGAACTGGAGTATTTGAAGACTGTAAAGCGTAAGCAGATAGCGGAACGAATTAAACAGTCCATAGCATTTGGGGATTTAAGTGAGAATTCGGAGTACGATGAAGCAAAGAACGAACAGGCGTTTGTAGAAGGGCGGATTGTCACACTTGAGAACCTTCTCAGAAATGCAAGAATAATCGATGAAGAGGATATAACTACTGATGTAGTAAGTGTTGGTTCCAAAGTGAAATTGCAGGATGTTGAAACTAATGATATTATGGAATATACAATAGTTGGTTCCACCGAGGCTGATCCGGCGAAGAACAAAATATCCAATAAGTCACCGGTTGGCATGGCTCTTTTGGGTAAATCCGTTGGAACCGTTGTAGATGTATATGTTCCGGATGGAGTTATTAAGTTTAAAATATTAGATATAAGTAAATAAGGATGTGAGATGCGAATGAATGATTCAAGAGTAGAAACCCATGATGAGCAACAGAATCTGAACGAAATTTTGCTTGTACGAAGGGAAAAATTAGAAAAACTTCGGCAGGAAGGTAAGGATCCCTTTGAGATTACTACGTACAACGTCACCCATAAGGCCCTGGAAATAATTGATAATTTTGAAAATATGGAAGGGCAGACGGTTTCAATAGCCGGAAGAATAATGACTAAAAGGGTGATGGGAAAGGCAAGTTTCGCACATATCCTTGATGGAAGCGGTCAGATACAGATATTTGTCCGTATCAATGAGGTAGGGGATGAACTGTATCAAAGCTTTAAATCCTATGACATTGGTGATATTATCGGGTTGACTGGCGTTGTTTTCAGGACCAAAATGGGTGAGATAACGGTAAATGCTCAGGATATAATCCTGCTTACCAAATCTTTATACCCCCTTCCGGAAAAGTGGCATGGTCTTAAGGACCCTGATTTGCGGTACAGGCATCGCCATATGGATTTGATAGTAAATCCTGATGTGCGCCGTACCTTTATAATGCGGTCAAAGATTATCCGCGGTATTAGAAATTATCTGGATAATAAAGGTTATCTTGAGGTAGAGACACCAATTCTTCATACAACGGCGGGAGGGGCGACGGCACGGCCGTTTATCACTCATCATAACACACTGGATATTGATATGTATCTGCGTATTGCCACCGAACTGCACCTAAAGCGTTTGATTATAGGCGGATTTGATAAGGTTTATGAAGTAGGAAGAATATTCAGGAATGAAGGTATGTCAATAAAGCACAACCCCGAGTTTACTTCTGTTGAGATATATAAGGCTTATGGGGATTATTATGATATGATGGAACTCACCGAGGATATGATAGTAACCATAGCCAGGGAGACGTTAGGCACCACCAGAGTTATGTATCAGGGGGTTGAAGTTGATTTAACACCCCCATGGCAGAGGATGACCATGGTTGAGGCTGTTAAAAGGTACACCGGATTAGATTTTTCCGTCATATCAACGGATCAGGAGGCAAGAGAAGCGGCTCAAAAGGCAGGCGTTGAGGTGGACAAGGACTCTACATGGGGCAAGGTGTTGAACGAAATTTTCGAGGAGAAGGTGGAGGAACATTTGGTACAGCCCACCTTTATAATGGATTACCCTGTTGAAGTTTCACCCCTTGCCAAGCGGATGAAGGACGACCCCAGGCTGACCTACCGGTTTGAGCTGTTTATAACCGGACGTGAAATGGCTAACGCCTTCTCGGAGCTGAACGATCCTATTGACCAAAGAGAACGGTTTATGGAACAGGCCCGGCTGCGTGCTGCCGGAGATGAGGAAGCCCATATGATGGATGAGGATTTTGTTCATGCTCTCGAGGTAGGAATGCCTCCAACGGGAGGTCTGGGTATTGGTATAGACAGACTGGTTATGCTGCTGACCGATTCATATTCAATTCGTGACGTAATACTGTTTCCGACAATGAAGCCAAAGGAATAAAGGAAGATTGTATCCAAAAACCAGCATCGAGACGCCGTATTCAGATGATTTATAGCCGGGACTTTCCCGGCTATACTTGTTTATTAAAGGTGTTTCATTTATAATATAAATGTACAATGTTTTATATAAAGGGATGATGCGGTTAATGTATCAGGTGACGATAAATAAAGAAAGGCTGCAGAATCACCTCAGTTATGACTGGTGGAAGTATCTTTTGGCCATACTTATCACCGTTATAATGTGGAGTCTGGTGACGGCGATGACCAGGCCTCAGACCCCGCCGGATAAGAAGGTGGATATTTTTCTTGTAGGTGATTATGCACTGGATGAATATACGGAACCCGTCAGCCAGCGTATACTGAAAGAGTTTCCCGAGTTGCTGGAGGTAAATATTATTAATATTCCAATAGGTGAAGGTATAGACCCTCAGCTGGATATGGCCAGCCGGCAGAAACTGATGGTTATGCTGGGAAGTCAGACAGGGGATATCTTTGTATTTAATAAACAGGATTACGAGCAGTATGCTAAACAGGGAGCTTTTATTCCTCTCGACGATGCGATCGATGAGGATATACAGCAGTATGTATCCATGGAAGAGCTGGAAGATTATAAAGTAGCTGCTGACCCTGATTACGGTGAAAATACTCAGCCCCGTATATACGGAATTCCTTTGAAAGGAGTTACTCTGTTTAAAGATTCAGGATACAAAACCGATGACAAGGTTATAAGCGTAATGGTTTACAGTCAGAACATGGAAAAAGCTGTGGATGTATTAAAGTGGATACTGACAGAAGGAAGATAATAAACGAAATTGTATGTATAGACGAGAAAAATGAAGCATTAATGAATAATCTTTTAGCAAACACAAAAAATAAGATAGCCAGCGTTATTTAATTAACTTGATTGCGTTATATATTATGTGATATATTATTATT
>ERZ773359.25-NODE-25-length-153335-cov-20.353706_pt1 | contig 153335 bp, 147 predicted proteins | sample MGYA00374955_ERZ773359 | MGnify/ENA primary metagenome ERZ773359 (study PRJEB29098, sample SAMN04486028) | biogas fermenter metagenome | study: EMG produced TPA metagenomics assembly of the Biogas fermentation microbial communities from Germany - Plant 4 DNA1... | reverse complement strand
TGAGGGCCAGTGCCGCCACGGCGGCCGGTATGAGGATGTTGACCATGGGATCTCCGATGGTCTGGGAAAGGAACAGGGATTGGAACAGCATCCATTCTCCCACGAACCCGTTCAACGGCGGTATGGCGGATATCGACAGTGCTCCCACGAGGAACAGTGCCCCGGTGTACCGCATCCGTCTTCCGATCCCGCCCATCTCCTCGATGTTACGTGTATGGGACGAGGATATCACCGCCCCCGCGCCCATGAACAGTAGGGACTTGAACATGGCATGGCTCATGACATGGAAGAGGGCCGCCACCAAGGCAAGGGCGGCTATGTCGCCCAAGTATGGAGAGGTCGCGGGGCCTTCATTGGCGAACGCCTGGAACACCATGGCCGCCCCGATCCCGATGAAGATTATGCCCATGTTCTCCACCGTGGAGTACGCCAGCACCCGCTTGATGTCCGTCTCCACAATGGCGTACAGCACCCCGATCAAGGCGGAGATGCAGGCGATCAGCAGGACAAGGAGTCCCCACCATACCTCGGTCACCCCCAGGAAGCCGAAGCAGCAACGGACGATCATGTAGACGGCCGTCTTGACCATGATCGCCGACATTAGGGCGGAGATGTTCGACGGGGCAGCTGGATGCGCCCTTGGGAGCCAGATGTGCAGGGGGACCAGGCCAGCCTTGGTGCCGAACCCGACCAGCAGGAGCAGAAAGATCGCCGAACGCATGGAGCCCGAGACCTCTTCCATCTCCCTGATCCCTGCGAAGGACGAGAAGTCGAAAGAACCCGTCTGGGTCCACATCAGCATGAAGGCCGCGGCTATGAACGCCGTGCCCACGTGGGTCATGACCAGATAGAGCAGTCCCGAGGACACGCTGTCCTCCTTCCTCCACTCGTACATGACAAGGAGGTACGAAGAGACCGACATGATCTCCCATACGATGAGGAACAGGACGGCGTTGCCGGCCGTGAACACCATGAACAGGGACAGTACGAATATGTTGAACAGGAAGCCCATGCGGCCCAGGCTGTACCGGCCCCGATATTCGCGAAGGTATCCTACGGAGTATGCGGAGACGCACATGGTGACGATGGCGGCCACCAGGAGGAAGTACGCCGAAAGGTTATCGACGCGCAGCGAGAACTCACCGAGGCGCTGAACATACGTCGGCAGGGAGAGCACGAAGTCTTCATGGCCGAGCAGTACGGTCAGCGACATGATGATGGCCAAGGCTGAGCTGAGAGCTGCCGCGGCGTAGGGGACGAGTAGGCAAGAAGGCCGTCTGTCCAACATCACTGCCAGCGCGGCGCCGGCAAGTGAAGTCAGTATGATGGATACAAACAACATGTGGCTGATCATTGGAAGGACTCCGGTGGCGTCGAGCTGTCGAAATACAAGCTAATTCTCGTGGTCGGGACCTTCCGAAACTAGAGGAGCATTGGGCTCCGAAACATAAACGTATCGGAGCATATCTAAAGTTGGTAAGTAATATATGAATCAGTATATCCTTCGGCGATTCGTCGACGAACGTCGATAGTTATTTAACACCCCTCAACGTTCAAAATCCAGACATGCCTATGGGACAAGGTTGAACGGGCGAAGGGACGTTCCACGGACTTCCTTCGACGGCTCCCTGTCAAAGCCGTATGGCGGCCATGGGCACCTTGGCATGAGCGAGGCGCCGTCAGAGCATGTGGAGACATTTGATGAGACGTCCATGAAATTGTCTGGTCAGGAGGACATGGATCGGTCAGGCCTGGCTGGGAAGAATGATGGCACGGCTTACCGTCCTGTCTGAAATGGGAAGGGGGGCATGTGCCATCTGCTGATGGGTGCAACGCCAAATCGGCGGTTCCGTTCAATAGATAAATATATGTGAAATCGTTCCATACACAGTCTCCATTCATAACTTAACGGCATGAATTCGGTTTGCTGTCACGAGGTGCGCTAATGGTAAAGATGCCTGATATCAAGAGAGAACTGCTCGCATGCTTGCAGTGCGGTTACTGCGTGAGGGTCTGCCCGTCCTACGAGCAAACGCCCTGGGAATCCATAACTCCTCGCGGAAAGGTCTATTATCTCAATCAGCTGGCCAACCGTTCCCCGATGGACACCATACTCCGCAGGGGCGTCAAGATCGACGATGAGTTCGTCGAGGCCGTATTCAAATGCACTGGCTGCGCCCAATGCGAGACCGTATGCCACGTGAACATCGAGTTCGCCGACTTCTGGGAGAAGGTCAGGGAGTGGCTGGTGGAACAGGGAAAGGGACCCATGCCAGCCCATTCCAAGCTGTACGAGAGGATCAAGCAGACCAAGAATCCGTATGGAGAGCCCGCCGAGAAGCGCGGCGCCTGGTGGCCAGAGGAGATCCCCCGCAGTCCGCAGGCGGACGTCGTCTTCTTCGCTGGCTGTACCGCTTCATACCGCATGCAGAGGATCGCCAGGGCAGGCGCGCTGGTCCTGCACCGCGCCGGCGTGAAGCTGGACATCATGGGTGGCGAGGAATGGTGCTGCACCTCTCCCGCCCTCCGTACGGGCCAGACGGACATCACCCACGAGTTCGCCCAGCACAACATCCGTGAGGTGGAGACGAGGGGCGCCAAGGCCATGGTCATGACCTGCGCGGGATGTTACAAGACCACCTCCCACGACTATGGCACGTACTACAGCAACCCCACCTTCCCGGTCTACCACTTCACCCAGTACGTGTTGGACCTCATCAAGAGCAGGAAGCTCAAGTTCACCAAGGAGCTGAACCTCAAGGTCACCTACCACGACCCTTGCCACCTAGGCAGGCATGGTGGAGTGTTCGAGGAGCCGCGTGAGGTGCTCAAGAAGATACCGGGCGTGGAACTGGTTGAGATGCCCCGCAACCGCATGGGCTCCCGATGCTGTGGCGCGGGAGGCGGATATAAGAGTGCCTTCAATGACCTGGCCGTCAACATCGCCGCCGAGAGGGTCAAGGAAGCGCTGGCCACTGGGGCCGATATCCTTGTGACCACCTGCCCCTTCTGCGTCCTCAACCTGCAGGCCGGAGCCAAGCAGATCGGCTCGAACATCCGTGTCCTTGACATCTCCGAGCTGCTGCTGGAGGCCACTGAGCCCGAGGCCGAAAAGGTGCCTGCCGCGACGGTCGAGAAGGCCAAGGCGGCCACCAACGCTTAAACTCCTTCCCATTTCCCTTTTCCAGAAAGATTGAAGTAGCGCTGAGACCTCGGAAACAGGTCAATGTCGTTCGAGCTGCTGGACCCTCGCATCAGAGAGGTCCTGAGAGAGAAGAACATCAATGAGCCCACGGGGGCTCAGCAGGAAGCGATACCGCGCGTACTCGACGGCAGGAACGTCCTCGTGGTGGCGCATACCGGCATAGGCAAGACCGAAGCGGCCATGCTGCCGATCTTCGATCGCCTCCTGAAAGATGCTGGCAAGGGCATCAAGTGCATATACATCACTCCTCTCCGCGCCCTTAACCGGGACATGTTGAAGCGCCTAACCGAGTTCGGGGAGGCGCTTGACCTGAACGTCGCGGTCCGTCATGGAGATACTTCACAATCGGAGCGCCAGGCTCAATCCAGGAACCCGCCGCACGTGCTTATCACCACACCGGAGACGCTGCAGGTGCTGTTCACCGGCAAGAGGCTGCGGGAGCACATATCCAGGGTGAAGTGGGTCGTCATAGACGAGATACATGAGCTGGCCGGCAACGAGAGAGGCGCTCAACTGTCTATAGCCTTGGAGCGGCTGGCGGAGCTGGCGGGGGAGTTCCAGAGGATCGGCCTATCGGCCACGGTAGGCTCGGTCGAGGAGGTGGCCAACTACCTGGCTGGCGTCGGACGAGAGGTCGACATAGTCCGAACCCATGTCTCCAAGGAGCTTGAACTGAGGGTGGAGGCCCCCCAGGTCCTGGACGAGGACCGCGACCTGGCCGGGCGCTTGCTCAGCGATCCCCAGCTTATCGCTGGCATGCGAAGATGCCGCACCCTGATTGAGCAGCACCGTTCAACCTTGCTGTTCGTCAATACTCGCGACACCGCCGAAGCATTGGGAGCGCGCTATCTCATGTGGGATGAGGAGTTCAAGGTAGGCGTTCACCACGGTTCACTGTCCAAGGAAATACGGATAGACATGGAGGAGCGGTTCAAGGAAGAGAGACTGAAGGGCCTGATATGTACATCGTCGCTTGAGCTCGGCATAGACGTGGGCTCGGTCGACTTCGCCATCCAATACAACTCCCCAAGGCAGGTGTCCCGCCTGATCCAGAGGATGGGCAGATCCGGCCACCGGGTGGGCGAGAGGACCAAGGGTGCAATCGTGGCCACCGATCCTGATGAGATCGCAGAAAGCTTGGTGGTGGCCCGGAAGGCCATGGCGGGCGAGCTTGAGGAGCTGCGCGTGAGGGAGAATCCCTTGGCCGTCCTGGCCAATCAGTTGGTGGCCATGACAATGAGCGGAGCGGCGAATAAGGAGATGGCATACTTCCTGGTCCGTCGCTCATATCCCTTCCGGAACCTGTCCCGCGAAGAGTTCTTCGGAGTGCTGGACCAGCTCGTCAGGATAGGTCTGTTGTTCGACGATCAGGACAAGTTCCGCCGCACCAGCCGGGGCATGAGGTATTTCTACGACAATCTGTCCATGATCCCGGATGAACGCACCTTCCTCATCCGTGAGATCGGCAGCCGTCGCATCGTCGGCTCCCTGGATGAATCGTTCGTGATCTCCTTCGCCGAACCTTATGCCACCTTCATCACCCATGGCCGCTCGTGGAGGATCGTCGAGGTCAGAGAGGACGAGCTGCTGGTGGAGCAGGTGGCGGACCTGGGCTCCATCCCCTCATGGGTAGGGGAGGATATCCCCGTACCATATGAGATAGCCCAAGAAGTGGGCCGGTTGCGGAGGACCGCAGATGTGTCACCCTACCCTGCGGACAAGGATGCGGCAGATGTGGTGCTGAACTACCTTGAGGAGCAGAGGAAGGAGGGTGCGGTGCCGTCCGATACGACGGTTACGCTGGAGATGGGGAAGCGACTGGCAGTGCTGAACGTGTGCTTCGGCACCAAGGTCAACGAGACCCTGTCGAAGATCATATCCGTGCTTCTATCTGCGAGGCTAGGCGAGTCGGTGGGGGTGCAGACCGACCCGTACCGCATCATTCTGGAACTGCCTCGCGACGTGTCGCCGTCGGTCATCATCGATACCATGCGATCCATGAAGGCGGAAGGGGTGGAGAGCCTCGTCCGACTTGTCCTGAAATCATCAAGCTACCTGCGCTGGCGGTTCGTGTTCGTGGCCAAGAAGTTCGGGGCCATCGAGAAGGATGCCGATTATCGTACGGTCAACTTCACCAGGCTGGCGGAGGCATTCGAAGGCACCCCCTTGTTCGAGGAGGCGGTGCGCCGGGTGCTATGGGAGGACTTCGATGTCGAGGGCACCATGGACGCCGTCAGGCGGATGGAGGCCGGAGAGATCTCGTTCGAGGTCACGGCCCTGTCGCCCATTGGGCGAGCGGGCTTGCAGCATTCACGAGAGATGATCATGCCCCAGCGTGCGGACCACAGCATCCTGATGGCGCTCAAGCGCCGGCTGGAGGATGAGTCTCTGCACATGTCCTGCCTCAACTGCCGGACCCAGTGGAAGATGAAACCTCGCAATGCGCCATCCAATATAGTGTGTCTGAAGTGCGGGGGCCTCATGATCGCCGCGCTGGCTCCCTACAATAGAGAGGACATAGCATTGTTGAAGAAGAAGGAGCCGACCGCGGAAGAGGTGAAGGAGATCCGCCGGCTGTACAAGAACGCCAGCCTGGTGAAGGAGTTCGGCCAGCGGGCGCTGATGGCGCTGGCCGGCCGTGGCATCGGCCCTGACACCGCGTCCCGCATCCTATCGTCCCTCTACGACACCGAGGATGAATTCCTGCGCGACATACTGACAGCAGAGACGACCTATGCCCGGACCAAGCGGTTCTGGGACTAGACGCGCCTCACGCGATTGGTGACCTTTCCAACCCCGGGGATGGACGCTTCCACGATGTCGCCGTCGTTCAGCCCTGACACCCCCTCCGGAGTTCCCGTTGCGATGATATCTCCTTCCTCCAGGGTCATGTACGCGGTGATGTAGGATATGAGCTGCTCAGGCGAGAACAGCATGTCGCCCGTATGTCCGCGCTGGCACACCTCGCCGTTTACACGGAGCTCGAGTTCCAGCTGGTGTATGTCCATCACGGAAGAGCGCGGAACCGGCGCCGACATGGGGGCAAAGGTATCGAGGCCTTTGGAGAGCGCCCATGGCTGGCCGGAGCTCCGAGCTTCCGACTGGATGTCCCTTGCCGTGATATCGTTGAACACGGCCACCATGGATATGTAGGAGAGTGCGTCCTCCTCCGATACGTTCCTGGCACGCTTCCCCATTATGAGCGCCAGCTCCACCTCATGATCCACCCTCCCAAGTTCCAAGGGAGCTTCGATGACATCGCCATCGGCTATCAGGGACGATGGCGGCTTCAAGAACAGGACCGGTCTTGGAGGCGGTGCGAAGTTCAGCTCCCGGGCGTGGGCAGGGTAGTTCTGCCCTATGCAAACTATCTTCGAACAGCGCAAGTTCATCACGGGTAATCGCTCACGGTCTGCAGCTTGAACAGCACGTGCTTCCCCTTGAGGGTCAGGAACACCTTGTCCGCAAGGTATATCGCATCCTCCACCGTGGCCTGGTTCCCCCACCGATAGATGAAGTCATAGCTTCCCGTGGTGGGTTCGAACCCAAGACCATGCAAGGCCTCCATGACCTCGGACGGCCTTGCGCCTTCAGTGCTGAATGTTACCGTGAGATAGGTAATCATCGCTGGAATAATGGGATGGTGACGTTATAAGATTTATCGGCCAGCCAGGCTATGTTTCCTTCTCCCGGTCCTCGCCTTCCGCCTCTCCCCCTTTGAATCCGCGTGCGATTATATAGATCTCGGAGCTGCTCGAGCGTGAGGCCTGGGGAGAGTGGAGCTTGACGGTGGAGAAGCTTTTCCTCACCTCCCCCAGGAAATCGCCCATCATGTCACCCTCGAATATCTTCATCACGAGATTGCCGCCCGGTTTGAGCGTTTGCCTCGCGAAGTTGAGTGCATGAGTGCATAGCTCCACCGAACGGGCATGGTCCAGGGAGTATGAGCCGGAAATGTTGGGCGACATGTCCGAGAGTATGGTGTCCGCCTTACCGCCCAGAAGCTCCTTCAGACGTTCCACGGTCTCAGGTCGAGTGATGTCCCCCCTGATCGTCGCCACACCCTCCAGGGGCTCGATGTGCTGGAGGTCGACTCCCACCACCCTACCCTTGGGCCCGACCCTTTCCTGGGCCACTTGAAGCCATCCTCCCGGGGCCGCCCCCAGGTCGGCCACCGCTCCCCCCTTCGGGATGATGTGGAAGCGTTCATCGATCTGCATGAGTTTGAACGAGGCCCTGGAGCGGTAGTCCATCCGCTTTGCCTTCCTGTAGTAGAAGTCCCTCTTCCGCTCCCTAAGCCAGCGCTTGCTCATGCCCTTGCGATTTGAAAGCCCGTCCTTATAACTTTGGTCAACACAAGGATGCGTAGGCAAGAAAAGTTACAAAGCTAGGCTGTGGATACAGGGGCGATTGACCATGAGCGACAGGAAGGAGGGAATGACTTATGCCGGCTCGGGCGTCGACATCGACATGAAGTCCCGGGCCATCGCGGCGCTGGTAAAGCAGCTCAGCTTCCGACGGAAAGAGGGGCCGCGTATGATCGATCTCCCCGGGCAGTTCACGGGGCTGATCGACTTCGGGGAGACCATCCTTACCCTGGCCACCGATGGCGTAGGTACCAAGCTCCTCCTGGCCAAGGCCATGAACAAATGGGACACCGTGGGCATCGACTGCGTGGCCATGAACGTCAACGACACCATTTGTGCCGGTGCGGAGCCCATAGCCTTCGTAGATTATCTTGCCGTCGATGTTCCAGACCCTGTTCTGCTGGAGCAGATCGGCATCGGCCTCAACGAGGGGTGCCGGCTGGCCAATTGCGATCTTGTAGGTGGAGAGGTAGCCGTCCTCCCGGAGATCGTGAAGGAGGTGGACCTCTCGGGCGCTTGCCTGGGCATGGTGCGCCGGGACCGTCTGGTGGACGGCTCCAGGGTGAAGGCGGGCGATGTAGTGGTCGGATTGCCATCCTCAGGCATACACTCCAACGGCCTTACCCTTGCAAGAAAGGTGCTGGAGGCTGCAGACGTATCATTGGATGAGAAGTTCCCATCACTGAGGGCGACCATCGGCCTGGAACTCCTTACTCCCACCGAGATATACGTCCAGAAGGTGCTGCGCGTAGTGGCGGAGTGCGACGTGCATGGCATGGTGGACGTGACCGGCGGAGGGCTGCGTAACTTCCTTCGCCTTCGCGAGGGAGTGGGCGTGGTGATCGACGATCCCCTGCCAGCGCAGCCCGTCTTCGATATACTGGCCAACCTTGGCAAGATCTCGGTGGAGGAGCAATATCAGACCTTCAACATGGGCATGGGATTCGCCATCATCCTCCCGGAGGAGGAGGCGGACAAGGCAAAGGCCATCTGCGGCGACGGAGCCCGCGTGGTAGGTCATGTCGTGGATGGCAGCGGGGTGAGCGCGCCGTCGCTGGACATCAGCTACGCTGAGTATTAGTGGCCCCGCTCCCGCAATCTATGCGCAATGACGCCGGCCACGGCCCCCATGGCCGTGCAGGTCTCCAGGGAGAAGCCTCCAGGAGTGATGTCCAGATGCATACGGCACATCTCGAACACTTCCCTGGGAGCTCCCCTTGGCCCAAGGCCGAAGACCACGAGCACGCTTCGGCCAGAGCGTAGGGCGGCCACGACGTCGTCCATACCTACCTTCCGATCCGCCGCGGGCTTGCTGGTGGTCAGGATCGCCTCGCCCAGCTGGGGAGGGAAGCCGCGATTGGGATAGGGGAACGTCTGAAAACGCCCTTTCCCCGTGAGTTTCTGAAGAAAGCCGCCATGCTCTCCGATCGAAGTGGTCGTGGCCACCCAATCCGCTATCTCGCGAGGAGTCTGCAGCTCCGCTGGAAATGGGAAGCCGAAGGTGGCCAGGTTGAGGTCGAAGGCCAAGGCCAGAGGCCCCGCGCGAGCCAGGGCGCGGCGATGGGCCTCCCTGAACTTGGTCGGATCGTAGGAGTTGTAGAGGGCGATGGTGGCCCGACCCAGGCGTGACATGGGATGCGGCAGATGAGACGGTTCCACTAATAGTTTGTGTGATGGAAGGAAAAGGCCGCCCCGTGGGGCGGCGATTTGTTCTCAGTTGCCGTCAAGCATCTTGGCCCAACGGAACCTGGGCCGGTCCTTGAGGTCGGCGTTATGGTATACATAACTGAAGATCAGCGGGACGACGGTGGTCGCCTCTGCGTACACCATCTGCTCGTAGGTCGTCTGCACCTTGCCCCATGAGCTCGCCTCCTTCAGGGTTGAGGAGGAGCAGGCGCCGTCGCGGACATCCGCCACGGTTATCTGCACCGCATATTGGTGCATTGGCACCTCGGAGCCAAGGACCTCGGCGCACACGACCGTATCCTGTGCAAAGTTCTTCGGCACCCCGCCGCCCACCATGAACAGACCAGAGGTCTTTGCCGCCATCTTGATCTTGGTCAGTTCGTAGAAGTCCTTCACGGAGTCGATGGACAAGTGCCTCTCGGGATTCTCATGCTGATGCATGACAAGTCCGAACCCGGCGCTGCAGTCCGAGAAGGCCGGGCAGAACACTGGAACGTCATGCTTGAAAGCAAGCTCCACAAGTGACTCCTTCTTCTTGGCGTTCTTTGTAAGCCACCGCCCCATCTCCCGGATGAACTCCCTTGATGAATACGGCCTCGGCTCCAGGGAGTCGGCGATCTCCTTGATGGTGGCGTCGCACTTCTGGAGCTCCTCTTCGTCGATGTATGTGTCGTAGATCCGGTCGACGTAGTTGTCCCTCAGCATATGGTCGTCCACGAACTGCGTGCCGTGATAATGCTTGAAGCCCAGGGCTTCGAAGAAGTCCATGTCCACTATCGAGGCGCCCGTGGCGACCACTGCGTCGATCATGTTGTGCTTGATCATATCAGCATAGACCTTCATGCAGCCGCCGGCGCTCGTGCTGCCAGCCAGCGTCAGCATGGTGGTGCAGTCCCGGTCCTCCAACATCAACTTGAAGATGTCGGCGGCGCGAGCGGTGTCCCGAGAGCTGAAGGACATCTCGCGCATGCTGTTGATGATCGGCGTGGAGTCAAAGCTTGTCGCATCTACATGCGTCACGACTTTCTTGAGGAGGTCTTTCTTGGTCATGGACACTCACTTAGACGATGGTGGAATGTTGGCATGGCTTAGGGGCCTCTGAGGCCTTGGCGCCTCCCGCCATCCACAATGCGATAATATCGAAGCTAATAAGCTTAGCCCAAGAACGTCCCGACCCGACCCAGGTACCGTCGAGGTTACGACGGCTCATGGTTCTTTAACGATCTTCCGGGGTCGGCTGCATATGGAATAGGAGTCGCCGTCGAAGAATACATCCCGCTCAGGGTGCTCGGCCTGTATCTCCTCGATCTTCCGCAACACCTCTCGCAGTGTCATGTCGCTCTTCTTATCTATCTTGACATGGACCTGCTTCTCCATTAGAACACCTGGCGCCCTTCAAAATTATAATTATTGAATGAGTGAGTCGGTATTTATCATTATCCAACTAAGTGGCACTGGCGACGCATGCTGGGGCCAGTCATGGGCCGTGGCACGACCGCATGGGCTGGCGATGCCGGCATGCGGCCGCCATGTCCGCGCCGCTCTTGCTGGATCGTGGCCGATCACTCGCCGTCGGCGGAGATCGTGAACGTCGCCCGGCCTCTTCTCGTGCGACATCGAAGCAGCTCAGGCGAACTCAGGGCCTGGCTGCGAGCGCTTGGAAGCGTCGCCTTTCTTCTGCACGTTTATACGTGGCATGGGAAAGGGCGGGGGCAGGCGTATGTCGCGGGCGATCAGCAATGCGGTCGGTATGCAGTTGCCCACGATGGCATTGTGAACGAGATTGGCCACCTGGCCCGGCATGGAACCGGTGGAGCTCCATTCTTCGATCAGAGGGTCTACCTCGCCCTGGAGGAGCAGGGAGCCTTCGATCCTTATGTAGCCCATCCCAGAATAGTTGGCGGTGAAGCGGAACTCCGCGGAGGCGGTCTGGTCGGATGCCTTGCTGATCCTCGTCACGGTACTATTGTGATCGATCCGAATGTTGACCAGGTGCTCCCCCTGTTGAGAGAACCGCTTGGCCTCTATGGCCGAGGCCTCATAACCGATTACCTTCATGTCCCGATCAGGGCGAGCAATGACCTGCCGAGCTATTAGACATTTTCCAGAGAACAGGATGATTAGAGTGCCGCAGGCCGGGCTCGAACCAGCGACTTCAAGATCTTCAGTCTTGCACTCTCCCAACTGAGTTACTGCGGCGTCCGAGGTCAGTAAAGTGGATTCATATTATAAAGTTTCCTAGCGGCATCCAGCGGATGAAACGTAACGTCGGCATGGTCTCCCGGTTCGGCCGTTTCGGCTCATCAACAATTCTTCTAGAAGCATTTAATAGCTAACTGGATGTTTCCGTCGAAGGGTCGGGGAGCAAAGTGGCGCATATGTTATCGAGGAGTCATGGAAGAGCCATTTCCTGGAGGGTCAAGGCTCGTTCCCTCAAGAAGGACCGGCAGGGGGTGGCATCCGCCGTGGGCACCATCCTGGCTCTCCTGGTGTTCCTATCATTGATGGCCCTTGTCGTCAACACGTTCGTCCCGGCATGGATGATGGACAACGAGCGGGGGCACATGAACCAGGTCTTGGATCAGTTCGGAGGCCTCAAGGGGAAGGTGGATGGCATGATGCTGCAATGGACCATCCGAAGAAGCCCTTACGGTCCCATGTACGCGCCCATCAGCCTTGGCTCGCCAGCAGTGCCGCTGTTAGCATCTCCCACGATCGGGATAATGAAGACGGTGCCCAACGGCTCCGCCATCTCGGCCGTCCAGATGACGGTGACGTTCGGTGACCCCATCGCCAGGGAAGAGGAGACCATCAGGGGCGGTGGGAAGATAGAACTGTACTGTCCCAACCGCTACTATGTCCAGCAGTGGGTGGCATACGAGAACGGCGCCATCATCTTGAAGCAAGAGGATGGACAGGTCATGCTCGCATATCCTGGCATGCTCATCGAAAAAACCTCTGATGGAGTGCAGGTTCACTTCACCTTGATAGACCTGGAGGGGACGGGCATGATCGTATCCGGCAGCCACTCCATGGGATTGAACCTGGAGATGCGCCATGCCAGCAACCGAACCTACACCGGCGTGGGCAGCTGGACCCTCGAACTGAAGACAGAGTATGGACAGGCCTGGAGGACATACCTGGACGATGCGCTCTCACAGTTGGATAAGGATGATTACACGATAGAGCCGCCCGATGACGAGAGCGGCGTGACGACGATAAGACTGACTATAAACGACGTGGACACCCTGACCGTGGACCGTGTCGTCATCGGCATGACCGTGGTCAATTCTTGAGGTGAGAGATGCAAGAGGCCGGGCCTCGGAAGACTGGTGACCTGGACGGGAACGAGCGTGCAACCAGCCCGATAGGGGGCCTAAGGGGCAGGCTGAGAGGGAGCTACGTCAGGGCCCTGCAAGGGCTGACCTCTCGATCCGCCGCCGGGAGGACCTCAGACGATGGAGCGACCGAACGATCAGGTTGGGGCGATGAAGATGACCTGCCCATCACCGAGGTCCCGGAGATCGAGGGACAAGCTGTCCGATCCGTGGAGACCTACGCGGTGATGGAGCCGTACAGCTACGTCCGCATCACATATGATAAGGACATCAGCGAGTACTTCCTGGAAGTGCTGGAGCCTCGACTGGAGCAGGATGAAGAGAGGTTGCTGGCCGCGGCCAAGGAAACCATGGGGAGAGCGCTTCGCTATGAATGGGATGAGCCGAACGCCTCAGACAAGAGGGATCATCTTCTGAGGAACTTCGATAGCTTCGCGCGCAGCCGCGGGTATATGATAAGCCCCCTATCCAGGAAACGGATAGGCTACTACATCCTGAGGGATTTCATCGGATATGGAAAGACGGACGTCCTGATGCGCGACGGCAACATAGAAGACATATCCTGCGACGGTGTTGGCGTGCCACTGTTCGTGTACCACCGCAAGTACGGCAGCATGAAGACCGGACTGGTCTTCAACGACGAGGAGGAGCTGAACTCCTACGTTGTGGCGCTGGGACAGAAATGCGGGAGGCAGATCTCCGTGGCCAATCCGATCCTTGACGGCACCAGTCCAGAAGGGCACCGCGTCCAGGCTACGTATGCCCGGGAGGTCACGACGCGGGGGTCGACGTTCACTGTCCGCCGATTCCGAGACCATCCCTTCACGCCGGTGGACCTGATCAAGAACGGGACGGCCAGCCCGGAGATGATGGCCTACTTCTGGCTGGGGGTCGAGTTCGGTTCCTCCACCATGGTCTGCGGCGGCACGGCCTCCGGCAAGACATCCACCCTCAACAGCATCGCGCTTTTCATACCGCCCGGATCGAAGATCGTGAGCATGGAGGACACGCGTGAGATCAACCTCCCACATGAGAATTGGGTTCCCAGCACCACCCGCTCAGGGGTAGGTGAACGGGGGCCAAAGGGTAAGGCCCCGGGTGAGATCGACATGTACGACCTCATGCGCGCCTCACTTAGGCAGAGGCCCGACTACATCATCGTCGGCGAGGTCAGGGGGAGGGAGACCTATACCATGTTCCAGGCGATGGCCACCGGGCACACGACATACTCGACCATGCATGCCGACTCGATGCAGTCCATGGTCAACAGGCTGGAGAACGAGCCCATCAACTGCCCCCGCATGCTTCTTACATCCCTCTGCAATGTGATCTTCCAGTCACAGGTCAGGGTTGGGAACGACCTCGCCCGCCGGATGAGGCAGGTCATCGAGATCATTGGCTACGAGCCAGATACCAACGAGCTCATATCCAGCACCGTCTTCGAATGGGACCAGGCCAATGACCGCTTCGTGTTCAAGGGCCACAGCACCCTGATCGACCACATCATGGAGGTGCGCGACCTCACATACAAGGAGATGATGGCCGAGTTCGACCGGCGGATGGACGTGGTGAGATACATGGTGCATCACGACATCACCGACCATCGCCGCATCTGGGAGATCATCAACAGGTACAGCAAGGATCCAGAAGGGGTCGCCGAACGCATGCGCAATGAGCTACGGGAGGAGGGGTGAATGATGGCATCTAGGCTGTCCAACGGCCCATCCAGGCAGGATGTGCGCAAGAAAAGGCGCATGAAGGCCGGTCAGGGTCAGGATGCTGGCTCCCATGATGTCGGCCGATCCGGCGGGTCGGCTCCCAAGTATATCGATCTGACCAGGTACCAGATGTTCTGCTGGAAGGTCATGGGCGGGGCCGTTGTCAGAAGAGCGAAGCTGGATTCCAGGCTTGAACTGCAGCTTCAACAGGCTCATGTGCGCATGAGGGCGGAGGAATACACCGCGTATGTGTGGACGACCGTCCTGCTGGTCCTGTTGTCTTCCCTGGCGATCGGCCTCTTGCTCGCCATCGCCATGTTGTCGATGCTTCAAGCACCGGCGGAGATCGTCATGATGGTGTCCGTCCTCATCATCCCTCTGCCGCCGGCCATCACGTTAGGGATGCTCATGGCCATGCCCTCGATCAAGGCCAAGGAGAGGGGGCGGGACATAGACAAGCGCATAGGTCCGGCCATGAGCTTCATCTCGGCCATGGCTTCCGCCGACGTCAACATCGACGTGATATTCAAGGAACTGGCCAGGCAGGACATATATGGTGAGATCAAGAACGAGGCGGAATGGATCGCCCGCGACAACGAGCTTCTGGGCTTCGACATACTCACCGCCATCGGCCGCGCCGCCCAGAGGACGCCGTCGGTGAAGTTCCAGGAATTCCTCCAGGGCGTGGTGACGATCTCTACCTCGGGCGGCCGGCTGAAGCCATACTTCCTGCAAAAGGCCGAGCAGTTCGAGAAAGAAGGGAAACTGGCCATGCGCTCCCAGTTGGAGACGATCGGTCTCATGGCGGAGACCTTCGTCACGGTGGTGGTGGCGTTCCCCCTGTTCCTAGTGGTGATCATGGCCATCATGGCCATCATCCCGGGAGGCGGGAGCCCTGCCCTTACCATGTTCCTGTTGGAGGTGGTCATTGTAGTGATAGTGCCGTTCTCACAGTTCGGCTTCATATTCCTGATATGGAATACGACCAAGGAGTCGTCGTTCTGAGGTGGGCATGACCGAGGAGATATTGGACCTGGACCAACTGAAGCGAAACCGCCTCGACCATGGCAAGGCCATCCTTATCGCCGGCATTGCGGTCGCCGCGCTCATGTTCATTCTCGGATCCATGGACCACGTGGGAGGGGTGGCCCTGCCAGGGGAGTGGATCGACTACCTCATCTTCGGTCTTATGGCCATATCCGGCCCCTATGGATTCTACATGACCTATCAGAGGATGAGGGTTCGCGACATAGAAAGACGTCTTCCCGAGTTCCTTCGAGATGTGGCTGAGGCAGGCCGCTTCGGCATGACCCTATCGCAAGCCATCGTGGCCGCGTCCAAGGGACGCTATGGGAGGCTGACTCCGGAGATCCGTCGAATGGCGGCCCAGATCGAATGGGGCGTGCCTGCATCGGACGCGATACGGCTGTTCGCCGACCGCGTCGACACCCCAATGGTCCGCAGGATGACGGCCATAATAATCAAGGCGAACGATGTTGGAGGCAACGTGGCGGACGTGCTCACGATGGTGGCGCACGATGCCAGAGAGGTGATGCTCAACCAGAACGAGAGGAGGATCACCATGGCCACCTACACCGTCGTGATATACGTTGCGTTCGCCGTGTTCATCGCCACCATATTCATCCTGAACACGACCTTCCTGCCAAAGATGGTGGAGGCGGGCAGCCAGCTGACGGAGGCGGCCGAGAGGGCGGGCGCCTCGGGGTCCCTGGTGACCATCCAGACCGATGTCGTCTCCACGGTGCAAACCCTTCTTGTGCTGGCCGTCGTCATACATGCCTTCGGCGACGGCATATTGGCAGGGGTGCTGCAAGATGGACAGATATCAAGCGGGCTTCGTCACAGCTTCATCATGCTGGCGATAGGGTTCGTGGGAACGAGGCTGATATGATGCGGTCGACCATGCCTGAGGACGATGTCTTGCGATCGTCAGAGGAGTCACCAGATGATGTTTCGACGAAAGCAGGTCGTCAACATGCTCCTCCGCAACCCCTGGAGGGCCGCTCTCCGCGCGACCGGTCCGGTCATGGGAATCATGACGAACCCATCATCGACATCGAACACATCGTCTCGAACGGTGCGGGGACGGTGGAACTGTCGGTCATCGAGGAAGGCCGCTCGTACGCTCGCATCACCTATGACGATGCGACGGCCGAGCACATGTACGAGGTCGTGGAGCCAAGGCTGAACGAGGATGAGCTCGCCGCATTCGAGCTGTTGAAGAAAGCGCTGATCATCTCACTTAACGCTCCATCGGATCCCTCCCCGGAGCATCGCAGGAAGATGCTCGACAAGGCCGTCGATCGGCTGACATCCACTCTTGGTCTGACCTTGCGGCCTGTCTCCAGGGAGCGCATCCTCTACCATCTTCATAGGGACTTCATCGGCTACGGACCGATCACCGTGATGATGGCCGATCCAGACATCGAGGACATATCCTGCAACGGTGTCGGCGTGCCACTGTTCGTGTACCACCGCAAGTACGGCAGCATCAGGACCAATGTCATCTACGAGGACGAAGCGGAGCTGGACAGATACGTGATATGGCTGGCCCAGAGATGCGGCAAGCACATCTCCCTGGCCAGGCCCATGTTGGACGCCACCATCCCGGACGGCTCCAGGCTCAACGCCACGCTTGGCAGGCACGTCACAAAGCGTGGCTCCTCCTTCACCATCCGTCGGTTCAAGGATGATCCGTTCACCCCCGTCGACCTCATCGGGTTCAATACCATGAGCACCGAGATGATGGCCTATCTCTGGATCTCAGTGGAGTTCGGTTCCTCGATGATGGTCTGCGGCGGCACGGCCTCCGGCAAGACCTCCACCCTCAACGCCTTGATGTTGTTCATTCCGCCTCAAATGAAGATCGTCAGCATCGAAGACACCAGGGAGCTCAACCTTCCGCATGAGAACTGGGTGCCTGGTCTGACCAGGGAAGGCTTCTCGGGCATGGGTGACAATGGCGGAAGCATAGACATGTTCGATCTACTGACGGCGGCCCTGAGGCAGAGGCCACAGTACCTGATGGTCGGCGAGGTCAGGGGGAAGGAGGCATACGTGATCTTCCAGGCCATGGCCACCGGGCACACGACATATTCGACCATGCATGCCGATTCGGTACAATCCATGGTCAACAGGCTGGAGAACGAGCCCATAAACCTCCCCCGATCGCTGCTGTCCTCACTGGACCTGGTGCTGCTGCAAGGCCAGGTCAAAGTAGGTTCAAACATGGCTCGGCGGGTGAGGACGCTAACCGAGATAGTGGGGTTGGACCCCGAGACCGGGGAGCTGATCGCAAACACCGTATTCTACTGGAACCCCGCCGACGACTCGTTCACCTACTCCGGCCATTCCTACATCTATGAGAAGGTGAGAGCGGTCCGCAATTGGAGCTCCCTCGACATGGAACGAGAGGTGAAGAGGCGCATCGACATCCTGGAGTACATGAAACGTATCGGGGTGGAGAACTACCGCCAGGTGGCCAAGATAGTCTCGGCGTATTACAAGGAGCCGGATAAGGTCATCGAAGAGGTCCGGGCCAAGTTATCGGAATGATGTTCGCAATGGCGATATCGGCCCGATATTCGTGAAGGAGGATCGTCCTGGGATCACAGACGCCACGCATGGCCATGAAAGGACAGGGCATGTGGGGACCTGAACGGCCCTCCATCGGCGGCCAATGTCGAGATGTGTCATTGGCGGTGCAGGCCGCGGGATGCGCGCCCGAAGCCTGGAGGAGCCCTTTCGCCGTCCAGATGACGGAGTCCGGAGCTGCCGTGCCCTCGCGACCGTCGCGCATCCGGTCAGGGCACGGTGGGCCCTCTCACTCGTCGTCCGCTTCAGTGAGGTTCTCCACCACCAGCTCGCTCTCGTGCACCTCGATCTTGGCGATCTGCTCCTCCTCGTTGGCCCCTACGAGCCGGGCCACCGCGGTGATCTTGTCGCCCTCCGCCAGGTCCATGATCTTCACTCCCTGCGTCGAGCGGCCCATCGTCCGTATCTCTCCGGCGGCCACCCTTATCACCTTGCCCTGCTGGGTGGTTATGAGGAGCTGGTCGTCGTCACCGATGGTGCGGACCGAGACCACGCCGCCGTTCCTCTCGTTCGTCCTGATGGTGATGACCCCTTTGCTCCCGCGGTGGGTCTTCCGGTAGTCCGATACCAGGGAGGTCTTGCCATACCCGTTCTCGGTGATCGTGAGAAGCTTGTCCTCCGGCCTCACCACCGCCATGCTGACCACTTCATCGCCATCGTCCAGACGCATGCCCTTGACGCCTATGGATGCGCGGCCCACCGAGCGGACCTCGGAGACGCTGAACCGCGCGGCCTGCCCGCTGCGGGAGGCCAGCACGATCTCGGAGTCCTGCCTGGCCACTCTCGTCTCCACCAGTTCATCGCCCTCCATCAGGCTGATCGCTATGATGCCGCTGGCGCGGATGTTGCGGTACTCCTTGAGCGGGGTGCGTTTGACTATCCCGCGCCTGGTGGCGAACACCAGATCAAGGTCGTCATCGAAGCCGGTGATCGATATGTTGTCCTCCAGCCTCTCGCCCTCCTCCAGCCGGGGAAGCAGGTTGACTATGGGTCGCCCCTTGGAGTGTCGTCCTGCCACGGGGATGCGGTATGCCTTGAGCTGATAGACACGTCCTCTGTCGGTGAAGAAGAGGATGTTGTTGTGCGTCATGGTGACGAACAGATCGACCACGCTATCCTCTTCCTTGGTCTCCATGCCAAGAAGGCCCTGGCCGCCGCGATGCTGTTTCTTGTATGTGTCGAGTGGCAGACGCTTGATGTAGCCATCGTTGGAGATCATGATGACCATCTGCTCATTGGGAATGAGGTCCTCGATGTCCAGCTCCCCGTCGTCGATCAGGATCTCGGTCCTGCGGTCGTCGCCGTACTTCCCCTTAATCTCCAGAAGCTCCTCCCTGATAATGGCCATGATCTTGGCATTGTCAGCGAGGATCTCCTGCAGTCCGCGCATCCTCTCCTCGATCTCGACGTACTCCTTGCGAAGCTCCTCGATCTCCAGGCCGGTGAGGGCGCGCATCCGCATCTCCAAGATGGCCTTGGCCTGTTCCTCATCAAGTTCGAAGCGCTCCATGAGCCCCAGGCGCGCCTCCTCCGTGTTGGCGGCCTCGCGGATGATCCGGATGGTCTCATCTATGGCGTCCACGGCCTTGATCAGGCCTACTAGGATGTGATGCCTTTCCTTCGCCTTGCGAAGGTCATACTCAGTGCGCCTTATGACCACCGATTGCCGGTAGTCAAGATAGGCCTGTAGCATCTCCTGCAGGGAAAGGACCTTGGGCTGACCGTCCACCAGGGCAAGATTGATCACGCCGAAGGTGACCTCCAGCTGGGTGTGCTGGAACAGCTGGTTCAGCACGATCTCTTCCATGACGTCCTTGCGCAGCTCGATGACCACGCGCATGCCGGACCGGTCGCTCTCATCTCGGAGGTCGGTGATGCCCTCGATCCTTTTCTCCTTGACAAGGTCAGCTATGCTCTCCACGAGATTGGCCTTGTTCACCTGGTAGGGGATCTCGTGGATGATTATGCGTTTCTTGCCGTCATTGTCCTCTATGCTTGTGCGGGCGCGGACCTTGAGCCTCCCACGGCCAGTGGAATACGCCTCCACGATGCCGTTGGTGCCGTATATGATGCCTCCCGTAGGGAAGTCGGGCCCCTTGATGAAGCTCATCAGGTCCAGGGTGTCGGCCGACGGGTGGTCGATCAGGTGCACCAGGGCGTCGCACACCTCGCTTAGGTTGTGAGGAGGGATATTGGTCGCCATGCCCACGGCGATGCCCGACGATCCGTTCACCAAGAGGTTGGGCACCATGGAGGGGAGGACCTCCGGCTCCTTGAGAGAGCTGTCGAAGTTGTCGACCCAGTCGACCGTGTCCTTGTCTATGTCCCTCAGCATGTCCTCCGCTATCTTCTCCATGCGGCACTCCGTGTACCTCATGGCGGCCGCCGAATCGCCGTCCACGCTGCCGAAGTTGCCGTGGCCGTTGACCAGCGGATAGCGCAGGGAGAAGTCCTGGGCCATGCGCACCAATGCATCGTAGACGGAGCTGTCACCATGCGGGTGGTAGCGGCCAAGGCAGTCACCGACGACCCTGGCGCTCTTCTTGTGAGGCTTGTTTGACATGAGCCCCATGTCCCACATCGAATACAGTATGCGGCGATGCACCGGCTTCAGTCCGTCGCGGACGTCCGGAAGCGCCCTCCCGACGATGACGCTCATGGAGTAGTCGAGGTAGGATTTCTTCATCTCCTGCTCGATGGGGCTCCTTATCTCGCGCGCCGGCGTCGCCTCGTTGCTCTCGTTGATGTCTGGTTGAATGTTATCGGTCATGTGAGATCACCTCAAATGTCTAGGTTCTCGACCTCTCGGGCATGGGCGGTGATGAACTGCCGCCTTGGCTCCACCTGATCCCCCATCAGGATGGTGAACAGTTCATCGGCCCGCATGGCGTCATCGATGGTGATCTTCTTGACCATGCGATTGGCCGGGTCCATGGTGGTCTCCCACAGCTGCTGTGGGTTCATCTCTCCGAGACCTTTGTACCTCTGGACGGTGGCGCCCTTGCCAAGCTGCGCGAGCGCTTCCTCCAATTCCTTATCGTCGTAAGCGTAGATCTCCTTCCCGCCCTTCGACGCCTTGTACAGCGGGGGCATGGCCAGGTAGACGTATCCCGCATCGATCAGTTGCCGCATGTAGCGGAAGAACAGCGTCAGTAGCAGCGTGCTGATGTGGGCGCCGTCCACATCGGCATCGGTCATTATGATGATCTTGTGATAGCGTACCTTCTCCACATCGAAGTCCGGTCCCACACCACCGCCTATGGCCGTGATGAGGTTCCTGATCTCCTGGTTCTTGAGTATCTTGTCCAGCCTGGCCTTCTCCACGTTCAGGATCTTGCCCCTGAGAGGCAATATGGCCTGGAACACGCGGTCGCGGCCCTGCTTTGCGCTGTTGTGGACGAACGCTCCCGCGGCAAGAGCGAAGTTGTGGGTATGCGGAACCTCCAGGTCATAGACGTCCGCCCGTTCATCGAGCCTCTCCACAGAGACGACCTTGTGGTTGAAGTTGGCCACCGCTTCCTCGAGCATGCATTGTTCTCCGGCCACCGTATTGTTGACTCTGGTCCGAAGTTCGAAGCGGCCCGATACCATATGGGTGAACGCCCAGTCCTCAGAGCTGGGGTCCCAGACCATTTCGCATCCTTCGATGGCGATCCCCGGCTCGCTCATGTCAGATGTCCTCCTGTACAGGGGCATCAGCGAATCCCCGGCGCGGAGATCCATGGCCTGACGATAGCTGCCATCACGGAGCATGAAGCGGTGGTCCGGCGTGCATTCGATGGTCTCGCCGTTGTCGAGGGTGACGCGGACCAGTTCGGCATTCTTCTTGGTCATGCGAGCGTTGATCGCCCTCTCGATGCCGACCTTTCCATCATTCCGGATGGTGTAGCAATAGTGTTCCTTGCCCTCGGCCTGTTCGGCCACCAGCTCCTTGAACGACAGTTCGCGGCCGTCGGCCAGCGCCACCTTCGTATCGCCGGTGAAACACCCGCCGGCCGAATCGCCCTCCACGATGTACAGCTCGCACTTGGAGGGATCCTTCTCCTGGCAGTCGGCCAGCTTTCCAGGGAGTCCACCGCCTTCCAGCAGACCCTTGCGCCTGGTGAGCTCACGCGCCTTCTTGGCGGCCTCCCGGGCCTGGAACGCCAATATGCCTCTCCTTACGCAGGCCTCAGCGACCTTTGGGTTCTCATCCAGGAACGTGGTGAACCTCTCGTACACGCAGGACTCCATTATACCCTTGATCTCGCTGTTGCCCAGCCGGGTCTTGGTCTGTCCTTCGAACTGGGGCTCCGGGACCTTCAGGCTTATGATGGCCGTCAGGCCTTCGCGGACGTCCTCGCCGCTGAGGTTCTCCTCATTGTCCTTGAGGAGCTTGTTGCCCCTCGCATAATCGTTCATGGCCCTGGTCAGGGCGGAGCGGAAGCCCATGACATGTGTTCCGCCTTCGATCGTGTTGATGTTGTTGACGTACGAGAACACCGATTCGGAATAGGCGTCGGTGTACTGCATCGCCACCTCGACCATCACGTCGTCGCGCTCACAGCTCAGGTAGATGGGCTTCTCGTGCATCACGGTCTTGGACTTGTTGAGGTGCTCGACGAACTCCACGATGCCGCCTTCGGCATGGAATACTTCCTCCCGCTCCTTCCCCTCACGGAGGTCGCTGAAGGTTATCTTCACTCCCTTGTTCAGGTACGCCAGGTCCTGGAAGTGATGTGCCAGGATGTCGGCGTCGAAGTTCACTTCGTCGAATATCTCGGGGTCGGGCATGAAGTGTTGCTTGGTGCCCGTACGATCGGTCGTGGCGACCTCCTTCAGGGGAGAGGTCATGACGCCCCTCTCGCATCGCATGGAATAGACCTTGCCCCCCTGGCAGACCGTGGTCTCAAGATAGAGGGAGAGGGCATTGACGACGCTCAGGCCTACGCCGTGCAACCCACCCGAGACCTTGTAGCTCTTTCGATCGAACTTTCCACCAGCATGCAGGGTGGTGACGACCAGTTCCACCGCCGGCCGCTTGTACTTCTCATGCATGCCGGTGGGAATGCCCCGACCGTTGTCCCAAACCGTGCAGCTTCCGTCCTTGTTGATGGTGATGCCGATCTCCGTACAATAGCCGGCCATCACCTCGTCTATGCTGTTGTCGACCACCTCATAGACCAGATGATGAAGGCCCCTTGCATCGGTGCTACCGATGTACATGCCAGGCCGCTTCCTTACAGCTTGCAGCCCTTCCAGGACCTGGATGTTATTCGCACTATAATCGCCGTCTTCCATTGAATCATACCTCTTTGAACAGGAACGCGTTTATGGCGGATCGGCTAACCGACATCGATACTCGCCACTGAATTATGTGCATCCCTAACGCTCTCTCTACGGCCCGAGGTAAGGCTTCTAAGTATTAATATGCTTCTAGGCATGCTGGCTATATAAGCAGGGCCCCCCTTCGGAGCGCCCCATTCCGAGGGGGTCTTTCACCATTGTTTTTGCATCGCCTAAAAATGTGCCACACAGGGAAGGGTCTTTCTATCACATCGGTTTTGGAAGGAGAGAGGAAGATGAGCGTAATGGGCGTTTCAACGGACCTTCTGAAGGAGATCTCCAGGAACGAGCGTGTGGACATGGACCGGCTCCGCCGTGGCGTGGAAGCGGGGCGCGTTGTGGTACCCTTCAACCCTTTGCACTCGCCGAAGCCGTGTGGCATAGGAGAGGGATTGAGCGTCAAGATCAATGTCAACGTGGGCACCTCTCGTGACCGAGCGGTCCTGGAGGAAGAGCTGGAGAAGGTGAGAATCGCCCAGCGCTACGGCGCTGACGCCATCATGGACCTGAGCACCGGAGGCGACATAGACGCCATCAGGCGCCGCATCGTAAAGGAATCGTCCATGCCGGTGGGCACGGTGCCCATATACCAGATCGGTCTGACCATGGCAAGGAGGAGCGCGGTCGTGGACATGGATGAGGACGACATGTTCAACGGCTTCGTCCAGCATGCCAAGGATGGCGTCGACTTCATGACCGTGCACTGCGGCATCACCAGGGAGGTCGTCGACCGCCTGAAGAGGTCCCCACGCGTCACGGACGTGGTGTCCAGGGGCGGCTCCTTCCTGGTCGCATGGATACTGCACAACGAGAAGGAGAACCCGTTCTATGAGAACTTCGATTACCTGCTGGAGCTGGCAAAGGAGCACGAGGTGACGCTGTCGCTTGGCGACGGGATGCGGCCGGGCTGCATCCACGACGCCACCGACGGAGCGCAGGTGCAAGAGCTCATCGTCCTGGGGGAACTGGTTCAGAGGTGTCGGAAGGCAGGCGTGCAGTGCATGGTGGAAGGTCCAGGCCACGTCCCCCTGGACCAGGTGGAGGCGAACGTCAGGCTGGAGAAGAGCATCTGTGACGGGGCGCCCTTCTACGTGCTCGGTCCCCTGGTCACGGACATCGCGCCAGGCTATGACCATATAACCTCGGCCATAGGTGGCGCTCTGGCGGCATACCATGGCGCCGACTTCCTGTGTTACGTCACCCCGGCCGAGCATCTATCGCTGCCGACCCCCGATGATGTGAAGGAAGGAGTGATCGCTTCGAAGATCGCCGCCCATGCCGCAGACGTGGCCAGGGGGCGCGGGCGGGAGCGGGACATGCGAATGGCGGAAGCCCGTAGGGAGCTTGACTGGGAATCCATGTACCGTGAGGCGCTGGACCCCGATAAGGCCAAGGAGTACCGCGCCAGGGGCAGTACTGCCGAATCGGACGGTTGCTCGATGTGCGGAGATGTATGCGCCATCAAGCTGGTGCAGAAATATCTGAGAAATGAGTGACGTGGAGCCACTGGAGGGAATCGAACCCCCGACCTACGGTTTACGAAACCGCCGCTCCTTAGCGATGCGCGCCTGAACGGAGCGCATGACCGCTGAGCTACAGTGGCATCGAGAATCCACCAAGAGATACCCTAGTCTTATATTTTTCTTCTCCTCCCGGCAGGTCGGCGGCGGCCCAGGCCTGCCGCGGCATCGCACATGCGCACAGCTGGCTTGGACGGGCCATCCGGTTTGCCGGGAGCGATCGCCTGCCCATCCCGATGGGGTCCGAGGACGACGGTTTCCCGATGGCCATCTCGATCGATGGCCGCGACTTGGAACGCTCATGACAACATGGCCAGCATCCGTACGGCGTCCTCCGTCGGAGCGGGCGTCTCGGAGATGATCGTCATCTCCCTCCGTTCATCCTGGATGATGGATGCGAGCAGGGCGAAGTCGGGCTCCTTCTCCTCGAGGAGGAGATGCCGCTTCTCGCCCTTGGCAGTGTACTCGATGCAACTGAAGTGACAATGCAGTCGTCCCTGATGCATCTCGGAGCAAGAGTCCAGGACCTTGCGGAAGTCATCCTCGGTGCGCAGCTGGCCTCCATACCGGGCATGGATGTGGCCGAAGTCAGGGACGGGTTCTATTCCATCGACCTCGGCCATCACGGAGGCGATCTCCTGCAGAGTCCCCCAGCTGGCCGATTTGCCCATGGTCTCGAGGCCGATGATTGTATGCAGGTCCTCCGATTCCATCTGCCTGCGGATGCGCCGCATCGCCTCCACGACCTTCCTGGTGGCCTGTTCCGACGTATGGCCCATGTAAGAGGCGGCATGCACCACCACGATCCTGGCGCCCATGGCGTCGGCCGCCCGGACGGCACGCATGAGCCAATCATGGCTCTTCTCCACGGTCTGTTCGTTCGAGTTGAAATTGATGTAGTAGGGCGCATGCGCACTGAGCGCGACCCCTAGTTCCCGTGCCTTCGCTCCTATCTCCCTGGCCTTCTCATCGGACAGGTTCACGCTCCTTCCGAATTGCACCTCCAGGGCGCTGAGGCCGAGCGCCTTGGTCCTCTCGACGGCGTTCACACCCCCCTTGCTGCCCGGCGGATATCCTGCGGGGCCTACGAACAACATGCTATGCCCAACGATGTCATGGATGATAAGCATGTCCGGCAAGAATTTTTATCTCGGCGATAGGCTGTTCCTGATAGGATACTATGCATACCGAGAGCGTCAGGATAATGAAGCCGCAGGAGGCCAACGTGATCATAGGCCAGGCTCATTTCATCAAGACCGTGGAAGACCTGTACGAGGCGCTGGTGTCGTCATGTCCAGGCATCCGTTTCGGGCTGGCGTTCTGCGAGGCTTCGGGCGACCGCCTGGTGAGGGCGGACGGCAACGACGACGCGCTGAAGGCCGCCGCCGTGGACAACGCCCTCCGCATTGGAGCGGGGCATAGCTTCATAATCCTCATGATGGACGCGTACCCAATCAACGTGATGAGGAGTGTCAAGGACGTCCCCGAGGTATGCACCATATTCTGCGCCAGCGCCAATGAGGTGGAGGTGCTGGTAGCCGAGACCGAACTAGGCCGAGGCATCATTGGGGTCGTAGACGGCCAGACCCCGCTTGGAGTTGAGAACGATGAACACGTCAAAAAAAGGAAAGAGCTCCTCAGACGCATCGGATATAAGCGCTGACAGAGAGATGCTGGACCCCTATGAGGCGTCCGCCAGATACTACGATCTGTGGCATGAGGACTTCAATGATGACGTGGAGTTCTACCTGCGGCTCGCCGAGCGCACCGGAGGGCCGGTGCTGGAATGCATGTGTGGCACCGGGCGCGTCCTGATACCGTTCGCCCGGAAGGGATACGAGATCGCCGGAGTGGACCGCAGCGCCACCATGCTGGACCGTTGCACCACCAAGGTCAGCTTCGAGCGCCCAGACGTCCAGCATCGCATCGAACTACATCAGGGGGATGTGGTGGACATCAAGCTGGATAGAAAGTTCCGGCTGGCCTTCATGCCTTTCAACTCCTTCCTGCACCTGCTCACCACGGCGGAACAGGAGAAGGCGCTCCTGAACGTGCGCGACCATCTGGAAGATGGAGGGCTGTTCAGCTTCGCGGTGTTCTCCCCCCGCCTGGACCGCCCTGAGCACCTGGTCCGTCACCGCGGTACCAGAGTGACCACGCAAGGAGAGATCATCTCGTGGTTCGAGGCCCAGGTTTTCGACCAGGGCAATCAGAGGACCACCGTGACATACTTCTACGACATATCGAAGCAGGACAAGCCAGTGCGCCGAGTGACCACGGAGTTCACACTTCGCTATCTGTTCTTCCGAGAAGCGTTGGAACTGCTGTCGCGTTGCGGCTTCGAGGTCATCGAGACCTATGGAAACTACCACGGCGGAGGGTTCACGGCCACCAGCCCCATCATGGTGTTCGTGGCCAGGAAGAGATGAGAACGCCACTCTTCAACCTGGACCACACCCTGGACAGCGGACAGGTGTTCCGCTGGCGGAAGGAGGGCGAGTGGTGGCGAGGCGTGGTCAAGGACCGCTACATCCAACTGCGCCAAGACGGCGACCGGCTCGAGGTTAAAGGGACCTCGGAGGACATGATCGCCCATTACTTCCGCTTCGACGACGATCTCGAAGAGATATATGCGGAGATCTCGAGGGATGAGTGCATAGCCTCCATCATCGATCGCTTCCGCGGACTTCGATTGATCAGGCAGGATATATGGGAATGCTCCGCATCATACCTGCTGGCCACATACTCCAACGTGCCCCGCATCAAGAAGATGATAGATTCGTTGTGCCGCACCTATGGGCGGGAGATCGAGAACGGCGTGTTCGCCTTCCCCACGCCGCAAGAGATACTGGAGGGGGAGGCGGACATCGCCTGCTGCCGGCTTGGGTACCGGGCGGACTGGCTTCGAAACTACGCGGGCATGGTGTACAGCGGCGAGTTTGACCTTTACGAACTGGCCACCAAGGATTACCAGGGAGCGGTGGAGTACCTGAAAAGGGTGAAAGGCATAGGGAGCAAGGTCGCCGATTGCATCGCCCTCTTCTCGCTCGACCATCTGGAGGCATGCCCAGTGGACGTTCGCATCGCGAGGGCTATGCGTGAAATATATGGGGTGACCGGCCAGTACGATAAGGTGGCAGGCTTCGCCCGCCGCCACTTCGGCCGGTTCGCCGGGTATGCCCAAGAATATCTTTACATAGCGGAGGACAGGACGCGGAAGACCATCAGATCATGCCCTGGGAATCCGGACACACACAGCTAGGCGCCTTGACGCCGGTATGGGCCTCATAGACCTTGACGAGCATGCCGCTGTGCTTGACCATGTTGCATATCCGGCAGGTCTCGGTCACTATGTCCGAACCGTCTATGATGCGCTGCGCCGCCCTCTCGACCTCTTCCTTGAACTCTTCGTACCTTCCGCTGCTCTCCAGTTCCTTATTCGTGCCGCGTTTCGACTTGAGATACTGGGAGACGGCCGCGTCCGTTACTCCGAAACGGCGGGCAACCTCGGCCTGGGTGAGGTTGTGCTTCTCCACGAGAACCCTAGCCAATTCCCTCCGGATGGAGGGGAGGACATACCACACGATGAGCTCACAGGGAATCTTCATTAACAGGGGTAATGTCTTAACAATAATAAAATGTTGCTAGGTCGCAATCAAACTTCTCCCGGATGCGTCTTCTCGTAGAACGCCTGCACCTCCCAGTCGGGCATCTCGTCCACCGCCGAAGGCATGCGAAGGGTCAGGCCAAGGGAGCGAAGGTGCGTGGCCAGAACCGCCCTGGCCTCCGCCCCTCCCTGGAGCTCCTGCAGTTCCAGGTCCCGGGCCTTGACCTTCCCGCGGAAGGAGCCAAGGACGCGCGGCCCGCTCATTATCAAGCTGTAGTAGCTGCTGCCGAGCATCTGCTTGATCCAGGGATGCAGATAGCTGTGCAGATTGTCATCGGGGCTGAGAACGAACTGCTCTTGGACCTTCACAGTACCGATCCGGCCGACGTCCTCGGAGAGAAGCCAGTGCACGGAATCATCGTCCTCCATGAGGAAGCCCTTGACCAGGAAGCCTTCGTCCTCCAATTCTGCAAGGATGGACCGCAGTTCCTTCTTGGGCATCTCATATCTCATGTACCTCTGGAGGTTGTCCGCGGTGAATATGCCGAAATTGCGGAACAGCTGACGGACCACCTCCTTTCGCGCCTCTGCTGTGCTCATCTCGATGTCTGGCACCAGGCGGACGCGCTTGTTCTGGTCCACGTATATGAAGGTGCCGTTGTTCAGCTCCTTCATGGCGTCATATGTCGCGCGGTGGCCCAGCGGGGAACGGTCGAAGACCTGCTGTCGGGTCATGGGCTTCTCATCACGGATCATCCGCAGGATGACATCCATGTCCGCCGTCACCTTTCTGCCCTTGGCCTTGCGGCATAGCGCCGCATACTCCATGCTGGTGTACATCACATAATCAGGGATCGGCTGGACCTTCACCACGAAGCCCATCTCGAACATCTTCTTCAGGGGGATCCTCATCCGGCAGCGCAGCGCCGCCTCGGCGTCGGAGCGCAGGCCGCCGACGGACTTGATGGCCGTCGCCACGCTGGAGAATCGGCGGGAGGCCTCGATCCTCTGCTTGGACAATATATAGGACAGAATGTCCTCCCAGGGATGGCGCTCGCATATCATCCTGCCCTTGGCGTACATGTCGCCCATGCGGACGTATCCATGTCGCCTCAGCACCTCGGCGTGCTCTTCGGGCAGGGCCGCGGGGCTGTGGCCAAGCACCTCCCTCAGACGCACCAGTTCGTAGCCCATCATGTGGTAGAAGCGCATGAACTCGTCCAGGGCGTCCAAGGCCTGCGGCAGCAAGGATGGGTCCGTGAGGTCAAGCTCCCGGATCTCGATGCAGCCGCTCATGTTCCACTTCTCCACCCCTCCGACAAGTTGACCGTCCGCCACGATGGGGTAGATCCAGCGGTCTCCATAACGGGCGGCGATGGATGCCCACATGCTCTGGACCCCGGGATCGTAGAGGGATACCAATCGCATGCTGGAGTCCGGAGAGTGCTTCTCATCCAGGAGGAGCAGCTCATCCCGGAAGAGGTACATCTCCTCCCGGGACGGGCCGACCGATATGGTCACCACGTCCAGGGAATCAAGGGCCCTGCCTATCTCCTTCATGGGCACCTTCAGGGCCTGAGCTATGGAGTGTAAGGAAGCGGGGGAGTGGGCGCGGAGGAAGCGGGCGACCACACGCTTCAGCGGATCGTCGGCGGCGGGAGGCGCATCGTAGGCGAGATACACGTTCTCAGTGGACCATTCCTCCCTCTCCTCGAACCGCCGGACCAGGTACATGTTCCTGTCCAGCCGGTCGATCGATTCCTTCAGCTGCTCCTTCGGGATATCGAGGACCGCCGCCAGCTGACGCATGGACATGCCATCCTCACTTGCCCGCACGGCATCCAGCACCATCCTGTCCAGGGGGCCGGGGGAGTCGTTACGGTACAGCGCTACCAGATCGGCGGCGTCCTCCGCCCGGACGTATCGAACGCGTCCGTGCATGAAACGGCCCAGAAGCAGCCGACCAGAGCGGCGCATGTCCTCCCAATCGGAGAGCTTGAAGCCGTTCACTCGATAGAAGGCGTCCAAGGGCGTGCCTATGGTCCACAGGGCATCGAACAGTCGATCGATGCTGTCGAACGGCCCGTCCTGCTTCTGACGGCGATATGACTCCACGGTGCGGTGGTCGTAGGCTCGCAGGTCGTTGGTCCTCAGACGCAGGTAGTCCCTCTCCAGCATGTATTGCTCATGCTCCGACACGAGGAAGCGTCCCTTGGCCACCAGGCCCTCCTGGGTCAGATCGTTGAGGGTCCGCCTGACCTCTTCCTCCGCCAGCCCCAGAGAGAACGCCACCTCCTCGGCTGTGGCGGGAGCGTAGCACTCCAGATGGCGGACCAGTACCTCGTCCAGTGCCTCCTCCCTCGCCCCCTCATGGAAACTGCGGGCGCGGTATACCCACTTGCCGTCACGGTATCCGATGCGTCCCACGCGGCCCGTGGCCTCGAGGCGCCTGAGGGCCTGATGCACCGTGCTGGACGGCAGCTCGAGCGCGGACGCCACCTGGGCGGGGGAGTGCGGTTCTTCAAGAAGCGCCAGAACACGCTCCTCGTCCTTGCTCAGTCTGCGGGGCTTCGCCATCACCGTAAGATAGGTGTCCAGGTCCTCGGCCGGGACGAAGTAGGCGTCGTCTATGTACACGGAGGCTATCTTTCCCTCGTCCAGCAGTTCGATGCACCATCCGTCCACCTCCTCGCGGTCGGCTACCGTGTACGGATAGATGGAACGGCCCTTCTCCTTCAACACTCGCAGCGGCCCGGCCCTGCCGATCAGGGAGAGGACCTCATCCTTGGAGGCGGCCATGCCTATGCGGCGGCGGAAGAAGGGGACCACCTGGTCCTCTGTGAACTCGAACTCCGAGATGTCCGCTCCCATGACCTTGCTGAGCACCTTGCGATGCAGCTCTCGGAGCAGGGCGCCGCGGTCCTCCATGAGCACCATGTCGCTGATGCCGGTCAGGATGGCGTTGTGGGCGAACGGCGAGGGCGTGGAGGTGTAGTCTATCGGAACGACCCTCATCGAGCCGTTCTCAATGCTCTCCAGCACGAACCTGGCGTTCTTGATGTCCATGACATCCTCCATGATCTCGCGGTACGTCTCATCGATCACGGGAACGCCCTTCATATCCCCCAGCGCGTCGAGCAGATACTGGGAACGGACCTGCTGCCTTCCCACCGATACCTCGCGACCGCGGTAGTTGCGCAGGATCATGAAGGACCTGGAGGCGGTGTGCCTGAACCGCTGCTTGAACAGCTCGCTGTCCTTCACGGCCCGGACCAGGACCGGCTCCAGCATGCTGCTGGTTAGCACCCTCTCTATACCCTCCAGCTCGATGCGCTTTGGCGATGTGATCATGAACGTATCGTCGGTGACGGACACCGAGACGTTGCAGCCATATTCCTGGGTCAGGATGAACGCGTATGCACGAGACAGGGAATCGTTGACACGGCGGCCGAAGGGGAAGTGGAACACTACGTTGAAGTTTCCCGACATGTCGATGTAGCCCTCCACGGCCAGTTCCCGGTCGGTCGGTATGATGCCGCAAGTGGCCTGCTGCTCCTTGAAGTAGGAGAGGATGGAGCGCGATGATCCATGATCGATGCCGAAGGTGGCCAGCCAGGATAGGATCTCGTCCTCCGGGTCTCCCCTCTCAAGCCTCTCCCTCATCTCCCGACGGAATATGGCCACGTCCATGCTCAGGTCGAAAGAGCGGGGCAGCATCTCGCCGCTCCATGACGGAACGGTGGGCTTGCGCCCGGCGGCCTCGCGCACGAAGACCTTCATCCCCTTGGTCCTAACGTACTCATACGAGCGGCCTCCTAGTACGAACACGTCCCTGGCCGACAGCCGTTCCACGAACTTCTCCGACAGGTCGCCGATCAGTCCGCCCTTGTCGGTGAAGACCTTGTAATTGGCCTCCTCCGGTATCGTTCCGAGGTTGAGGAAATAGATCATGCGCGAGCCGCCGCGCTTGCCGAAGCGCCCCTCCTCCTCATCGTACCACAGCTTTGGATACACGCCCTCGAAGGCGTCCTTGCTGCTCAGGTACCGGAGCACCTCGAAGAAGCTCTTCTCGTCCAGGTTGCGGTAGCAATATGAGGAGCGCACCACCTTCAATGCATCCTTGACGTCCCACCTTTGCTCCAGCGACATTCCCACCAGGCTCTGGGCCAGTACGTCCAGTGCGTTCTCGGCGATGGCCACGCGGTCTATGCGCTTCTTATGAGCTGCGCGGCAGAGCACGGCGCACTCGACCAGGTCGTCCTTCTCGAACACCAGCATTCGGCCCTTGGACGTCAATCCCGTAGCGTGCCCGGCCCTTCCCACGCGCTGAAGTCCCTTGGCCACCGATTTGGGTGAGCCTATCTGCACCACCAGGTCGACCGAGCCGATATCTATCCCCAGCTCCAGCGAGGTTGACGAGACGACACACTTGAGCTCTCCCCTTTTCAACCGCTCCTCCACATCCAGCCGCGTCTCCTTGGCCAGGGAGCCATGGTGGGCCTCGACGTCCTCCAGACCGCGCTCCTTCAGCTTGAACACCACGGCCTCCGTTCCCGAACGGGTGTTGGTGAACACTATGGTGGTGCGATGCTCCAGGATCATCTGGTAGAGCAGGTCGTACATCTTCGAATTGACGATCTCGTACGGCAGCGAGGTCATGTCCTCGGTGGGGCACAACACCTTGAAGTCGAGCTCACGCTGCCGGATGATCTCGACCACGTTTACATCGCGGGGCTTCCCGTTCTCGTAACCTACCAGGTAATGAGCCACATCCTCTATCGGCGCCAGCGTGGCGCTCAGTCCGATCCTCGTTATGGAATGGTCGCAGTAGGCCTGCAGCCTCTCCAAGGTGAGGGAGAGGAACACTCCTCGTTTGGAGTCGCACACCTCGTGTATCTCATCCACGATCACGTACTCCACCCGGGCAAGGCTGTTGCGGAACTTCGGAGCGGCCAGCACGAGCGCCAGAGATTCGGGCGTGGTGATGAGTATGTGAGGAGGCTTTCGAAGCATCTTCTGCCTTTCCGCCTGGGACGTGTCACCGGTGCGCACTCCTACCCGTATCTCGGGGAAGTCCACACCCTCCGCGGCGGCTACCTCTCTGATGCCTTCGAGGGGCTCGTTCAGGTTCCTGTTGATGTCATTGGCAAGTGCCTTGAGAGGTGATACATAGATGGCGTACACGCGGTCCTCGAGCCTTCCCTCCTTGGAGTACTTGAACAGTTCATTGATGATCGAAAGGAAGGCGGTAAGGGTCTTGCCGGATCCGGTTGGAGACGATACCAGGACGCTCTTCCTCTCATGGATCAAGGGGATGGCATACGATTGTGGCTCCGTGAAGTCATTGAAACGGGATTGAAACCATTTTGCAATGAGCGGATCGAGGAGTTCGATCAACTCCTCCTTGGTGCAACGCTCTTTGACCTTCTTCATTAGATTTCTCCTGATAGTGAAATCACGTTCGATTACCCCTAGCTATATTAGTCATTTTCGGGAGGCGGTCCGAAAAACCAGAGTGGATGTTGCTCTGAAAGATTCATTAGAGGGTATGGCGTTCGTAATCTCGCATGCGGAGCACAAAGATAGTCACCCTGGCTCTCGCAATGATCTTGACCGCCATCGTCCTGGTGCCTTCAGCCGTTGCTGAGGGACCGGTCCAATCGGACGGCCCGAATGAAGATGCAGGAGCCACCTTGGACACCACCGAAAAGGTGACCACCGTGCATGGATTCGTTAGGAACGAGACAGGACCGGTAAATGGTACATTAATACTCCTCAGTCTTTCTTCTGGACTCCCCCTCTATAACGCGAGCACCGACGTAAGCCGTGGTGGTGAATATCACCTCAAGAACGTTCAACCAGGTAGCTATCGGGTGATGATAGTGGTCTCCACTGGTTTTCTTTTTCTAGAAGAGAATAAGGAGGTCCACGAAGGAGAGAACGTATGGAACTGGACCTTGACGGCGAGATATGCCCTGCAAGGTGTCGTCAGGTCTGGTCAGAATCCCATGCCGGACGTCACTGTCACGCTTATTTCGGAGAGAGGAGGGGACAAACACACCGTCACGACATCCGGCGATGGCGGATACGAGTTCAACGACCTTCTAGCAGGTAACTACACCGTCACCTTCTCCAAGAGCGGATATCGGACGATGGAGAAGGCGATCAGCCTGCCCGACGACAGCACCCTGGACATAGAGATGGAGCGCATGGGGCTCCCGGCCAGGGACGGGTTCCTGGCCGGCTATGACCTCGGCCATTCGCTCATGGTCGTCGCGCTCGGACTGGCCGTGGCGACGCTGATCGTCGCACTGTTCGCTCGATACCAGGTGAGGAAGAAGCCAGAGCTCCTGAGCAGGGATGATTCAGAGGCCTAGGCGCAGCCTGACCGCGGGCAGGCTCTCCTGCACACGTTCCTCTACCATCTCATATAGGGAGTTGCCATGAGCGTCGATGGCGACGGTCAAGGGGCCCAGGCCTTTGGCCTCCACGATCCATAACGCCTCTGGCATCCCGAGGTCGAGCCATTCCACGCCCCTGACCCTGCTTATGCCCTGGGCCGCCAGGACGGCCGCGCCACCGGTGAACGCAAGGTACACGCAGCCATGTTCCCTCATCGCCTCGACCGTGGGACGGGACATGCCGCCCTTTCCGATTATGGCCCTGATCCCGAACTCCCTGATGAAGTCTGGCTCAAGCGCGTTCATGCGCGCCGAGGTCGTCGGTCCGGCGGCGATCACCTTCCACCCCTTGGAGTCCCTTTTCACGATAGGACCGCAATGATAGAGAATCCCGTCCTCCAGGTCCACCGGCAACAGCTTCCCCTGACCATGGAGTTCGAGAGCCCTCATGTGCACCTCGTCCCGGCCGATGAAGACGGTACCGTCCACGCTCACTTGCTGTCCCACCCTGAGAGAGCGGACCTCTTCCTCGGAGAGCGGCGCCTTAAGGATCAAAGGGAGACCTCCCGAATCTCACTCTGCCGTCAGGATATATCCTTGCCGTGGCCCTGCGGGCGGCCCAGCACTGGAGGTTCACCGCCACCGGGAGCGATGCGGTGTGGCAGTATGCGGTGGAGACCCTTACACCGAGGACTGTGGTGTCTCCCCCCAGCCCCATGGGGCCAATGCCGGTGAGGTTGAGCGCCTCGGTCAGTTGGTCCTCGAGAGCTGCGAGCTCGGGGTCGATGTTCGGCAGGTCCAGCGGACGAAGCAGGGCCTCCTTGGCCAAGCTGACCGCCAGGTCCGAAGTTCCCCCTATGCCGACGCCGACGATCGTGGGAGGGCAAGGCCGCCCGCCGGCCCTGACCACTGTATCGAGGATGAAACGCTTGACCCCGCTGATGCCGTCGGCCGGAGATAGCATGGCCAAGGCGGTCATGTTCTCCGAGCCAGCACCCTTGGGCAGCACTGTTATCTCAAGGAACTCATCGTCGGTCGGATAATGCACGATGTGCGGCAGGCCAACTGCCACGTTCGTTCCCGGGTTCTCCCTGGTCAGCGGATGTACGGCGTTGGGCCTCAGCGGTATCTCCTCAGTGGCTCGCGCGACCCCGCTCCTTATGCTCTCCTCTACGGAGGCGTCGACCGGCCCAGTGACATAGAAGACGTGGACGCCGGTGTCCTGGCACATGGGAACGGCCAGACGGTCGGCGGCATCGATGTTGTCCAAGATGGTGCGCAGCTGGGAGCGCGCCACCTCCGACGTCTCGCGAGACTCGGCGCGACGCAGCGCCTGGACCACGTCAGGCGGCAACGTCGTCACCGCGTCCCGGAGCAACTGGACGACTACCTCCTCTATCAGATTTCCGACCATGGTGGCCAACATCGCGCCGCCGTTAAAATAAACTGTCGGGGGCGCGCCATTTTTTATATAAACAACTCCTTGCTTTCCCCCTATTAGGGGGAATCATTTGGAGCCCATCGTCATAAAAGACCTCGTCAAGGACTTTGGGGGATTCAGGGCAGTCGACAACCTCAGCCTCACTGTCCGTAGCGGCACCTTCGTCGGCTTCCTCGGGCCGAACGGCGCGGGGAAGACCACCACCATCAAGATCCTGACCAACATGCTCAGGGCGACCAGCGGCTCTGCCTTCCTCAACGGCGTGGACGTCGTGAAGGACCCCAAGGCGGCCATGGCCAGCCTGGGAGCTGTTGTGGAGACGCCTGAGTTCTACCCATATCTGACGCCAAACGAGACGCTTGCATACCTCGGAGAGCTTCGAGGCATGAGCCCCGAGGACATCCGCACCCGCACCAGAGAGGTGCTGGAGACTGTCAAGATGACCGAATGGGCGGACAAGCGCATAGGCAGCTTCTCCAAGGGCATGAAACAGCGCATAGCCATCGCACAGGCCATACTGCACAGGCCAGCGGTGGTCATTCTCGATGAGCCGACCTCGGGCCTCGACCCGCGTGGCATGGCGGAGGTGCGGAACATATTGGCAGGGTTGAAGAAGGAGGGATACACCATCTTCATGTCCTCCCACTTGCTGAACGAGGTGCAAGAGGTGTGCGATGAGGTGGCCCTGATCGACCGCGGGAAACTGCTTCGCTCGGGGCCGGTGGACGCTCTTCTAGGCTCTGTGAACGTTCATCGCATGGAGGTCCGGACCCTGCAGCAGATAGACGGCGCCTGGCTGAACAAGATATCGCAGCTGGAAGGCGTGCAGGAGCTGCGCGCCAACGGAGCCATGGGATTCTCCTTCACGCTCACCGGCGGAGACCAGGAGCAGGCCGAGATGTTGCGCAAGCTACAAGGCATCGAACTGGATGTGGTATCGTTCAGGGAGTCGGGCGTGGCGCTTGAGAATCTGTACCTTTCGATGATAAAGGAGTCGAGGTGAGCACATGAGCGAAGTAGCGCACACTGGCACGGGCGCGGCCCCTAGCGATATGCAACAGTCCCTTACCGTGATGAAATACGACCTGCTGAAGCATATGCGCAGCCGCCGCCTCCTAGGCATGTTCGCCATCGAGGCGATCCTTCTCGTCCTGATCGCTGGCCTTACTCTCGGGGAGACGGCAAGACCGTTCATCGACACCATGGGCAACTTCGCCTCGCTGGCATCGACCTTGGTCATCATCGCTGCCACGCTCTTCGCCGGCGACGCGATCGTGTCGGAGTTCCAGGGCCGCACCGGCTACCTGCTGTTCCCCAACCCGATCAGACGCTCCTCCATCTTCATGGGCAAGTTCCTGTCCGCCACCCTTGCCACCATGGTCGTGGTGGTCATCTACTATGCCGTGGCCATAGGCATCAGTGCCGCGGTGTCCAGCAACCTGCAGAATTTCGAGCTGGCGTTCGCTTCGCTCGGCCTTGCGCTGTTGTACAGTGTCGCCGCGGTCGGACTGGGCATGCTGGTCAGCTCCTTCATGAAGGGGAGCACCGGGTCCCTGATCCTGACCTTCTTCCTGCTGTTCCTCATCTTGCCATCGGTGGACAGCATATTCTCGCTGGTCGATTACCCGCCGGTCATCTCACTGACGTTCGCATCCATGGCCATAACGGCAGTGCTCAGGGTGCCCTATCCGCCCGCGACCGACAAGTTGATCATTCCCCTGGAGGGCTTCGGCGAGTTCGTCACCTATATCCACACCCCCCCTGTACTGACAGCGGTGACGGTCATGATCGCCTGGACCCTGGTGACGATCGTGCTGGCATACTTCCTGTTCCAGCGTAGAGAGATGTCGGCGTGACCGTAGCAGCGTTCATTCATGTCGGGGATGAACTGCTGACCGGTCGCATCGACCCCTATCCCAAGGGGATGCTCGAGCAGATGCGCCGGAGGGGCTCCAGCATCGCCTCCGTCACCATGGTCCGGGACGATGTGAGGGAGATAGTCTCGGCGTTCCGCTTCGCATTATCCCTGTCGCCCGACATCGTCGTGGTCACCGGCGGTCTGGGGCCGACCCTCGACGATGTGACAAGGGAGGCGTTGGCCGAGCTGATGGGGGTCGAGCTGATCGTCAGCGAGGATGCGGCAGGATGGATGGACGAGGCATTGGCTCGAATGCATGGGCGGCCAGGACGAAGCGGGATAAGGCTGCGGATGGCCCGCGTGCCCAGGGGAGCGACGGCGCTTCGCAACATCGCGGGAGCGGCGTGCGGGGTGCGCGCTACCGTCGACGGCGTCACCTTCTTCCTCCTTCCCGGGTTCCCCGAGGAGTCGATGCCGATGTTCGAAGCGTACGTCCTGCCCCTCGCGGATAGCGATGGCATGGAGGAACTGGAGACCAAGGTCTGGAAAGGGGAGAGTTCGCTGGAGCCCATCTTTCAGAAGGTCGTGTCCCGCTTCCAGGTGCGCATCGCCTCGCTTCCAGCGTCGGACTGGAAGGAGCGGGGCAACAGCGTGGTCATAAAAGGTCCGAAGGATGAGGTCATTAAGGCCATGGAATTCTTCAAGGACGAGGTCGGAAAGCTGGGACCAGACGTCAGTTGCCAATGATATATAGCTCCCCCTCGTGGAGGAAGACCTTGATCGTGTCGCCCTTCCTCTCGAAGCCCTGAGGCTTGCGGACATCCATCGTCTCGAACGTTACAGGGTGCATGAGCTGTAGCTCCCTCCTCCCTTCGCCTAGGACGACGGCCTCCTTCACATCCTCCTTGGTGCCCACCACCTTGACGTTCCGGAGGTCGACGTTCGTCATTGTGAGGTTGTCACCGTGCTTCAGGTTGCGTAGCTTGGCAGAATGTGGGCCGGTCGATTGTACCAGATACAGCTTGCCGCCTATCTCCACGATGTCCCTCACGCGGTACGGGGGAAGGCGGACCAGGTAGGTGACGCGATAGAGGTCCACCCCGTCCTTGCGGCCTTGCAGGGAGGACGATTCCTTGTACTCGGCGCCGTAGATCGATACCAGATTCCTCGCCAGCCCCTTCCCGAGGGCTATCGTGCTGAGATACAGGTCGTAGCCGCCATGGGCCTCCACGGCCTTGGCCATGAATGCGTCCCTGCTCTCCTTGGAAGCGGTTTCGACATAGGAGACGGAGCGCTTGAGGATCTCCGCCTTCTCATCGTCGGAGAAGCGCTTCCCCGTGGGGCGGATCTGCACGATGCTCTCATAGTAGTTGCCCTGGATCTTGTTGCACCTTGGGCAGGCGTCCCTCTTGAAGCGGACCACCGTCTCGCTCTCTTCCACGGTCTCCAGGTCTTCATGCGCCACGGTGGCCATGACGTGCACATGGTATGACTTGCGATCGATCTCCCTTGCATCGATCTCGAGGTCTCGCACCATGGCGTCCTTCCTCACCTTCAGGTTCGCCGCTACATGGTCGTAGACGGCGTCCAGATCGCTGTCGTAATGTACCCATCTCTTGTCCATCAGGTACTCATCGCAATGAGCGCATTGTTGCAGGTTCAAGTGATCGGGCAACTGGGTGAAGCGATTGCTCTGCAGGTAGCAGGACGCGCACAGGCTGTCGTAAGTCCTCCCTTCCTTTCCGCATCTGACACAGAACATGGGACCGATGGAGTGCCATAAGTGGTGAAGCTATATATTCGAATGCACGACGCGGTCGGGTCCGCCCCATCATGCCGGACGGGTCGGACGGGGCGCACCGTCACATCTTGGCCAGCTGGGCGTGGGGAACGCCCTCGATCATGAGCACGTTGCCGCGGTCGATGTAGCCCCCCTGTATCGCCACCTCGATGACCTTCTCCCCTACCAGATTGGCGACGGTGCACATGGATAGGCGATTGAGAAGCAACTCCTCGTCAGCATCCTCGCCCTCGTAGAACGAAGGCAGCACTTCCAGTCGAAGCTGGCCCTCCCTGAGCTTTCTTCCCAGCAGATCCTTGTCGGCGGCAGCCAGCAATAGATCGTTCCCACAGCGGTGCATCTTGACCGTGAACATGTTCATCCCTCCGAAGTGAGCTTGTAGAAGCCGCTGGACGGTGAATATATCTCCCCCTCCTGACTCAGTCTCCGGAGCAGGGTCTTCGCTCTATCCTCGGTGATGCCCCGGTCAGCGGCCGCCTTGAACAATGCCTCGGCGCTCACCCCGCGCCTGGGATCGCTGCCTTCGCCGCTGCGCTGCAGCGAGCCGATGAGGCTCTTCAGTATCGTGATCTGCTCCCTCTGGGAGTGCGAGGTGCCAGTGGCGATTATGTCGAAGTCCAGCCTGTCTCCCTCGCCGGCGATCTTGCGGAGATAGTATTCCACGATGCGCACCGCTCTTTTTGCGTCCTCCTCCGTGGCGATGTTCGATAGGCGAGCGCGGGCGCTCGCCTCTGACAGACGGACGAAGGCCTCTAGCTGACGGGCTGTGATCGGAACCGAGGCGCCCTCTCCCTCGCCCTGCTTCCTGATCTTCAGATAGAAGTCGGAGATTAGCTTCATGGCTTCATCGCTCAGAACCGGGTTGATCCTCTTTGCATATGCCACATACTTGCGGAAGAACTCACGGTCGAGGACCGGCTCCACGGTCTTAGTCTCGCACATGATGCTGGCGACGTCGACCCCTTCCAGCTCCATGGGGTCTTCATACTTCTTAATCTGGCCTCGTCGATGGGTCCTTAGGATGTGCGCGGTGATGTTGGCATCCCTCTCGGCGGACGGCTTGTCGGTCAACGCGAATATGAGGTCGAACCTGGACAGCAGTGCGGGCGGCATGTTGATCTGGTCGGCTATGTACTGGTTCTGCTCGAACCGACCGTACTTGGGGTTGGCCGCGCCAAGCAAGGAACAGCGACATTGCAGGGTGGCGGTGATCCCGGCCTTCGCGACGGATATCGTGTTCCCGCACCACACTGGCTTCCCATTGCGCCGAACGTATATGATGTGGTCGGGGACCTCCACGCAGTATATCTTGCCCGAATAGCGCTCCATGGTGATGCTGCCTGGACCTACGTCGAACGCCTCCATCCTTCCATCGTCGCTCATCCGCAGGAACCTCAAGCTCCTGTCGAGAGGGAGGCTGTCCATTCGCCGAAGGCCGAACTCACCCCATCCTTCGCCCTCCTTGATGGCGACGTACATGTTGTGGTTAGGAGTAATGGCCAGGTCGACCAGGGGCCCCCTGACATGATACATCGCTCCCTCGTGATACGCCTCCACGTACTGGATCGGCCTGACGAAGCTGAACTTGCCGCTGGCGAGCGATGCGACCAGATCGTTCTCGTCCAGGTCCTTGAAGAGCTTCCATCCGCCGTCGGTCAGGACCTCTGTACGGTCGTCATAGCACTGGCTCTCCATGGCCTCGTGCATGCTCGACCGGTCTTGATCGGTCATCTTGTCCATCTCGTCCACGCAGTTGTGGACTGTCCCGCCGGCCACGAGGAAGTTCGGCTCGCCGTCGATGGTCAGGTCGTACACCGGCCGAAGGTCGCCTTCCTCTATCTCTACCACAGGGTTGAGCAGATAGTTCCTCGGCGGATCCCTGAACGGCTCACCGGTGATCCTTTGCCAATGATGTCGGAGCGTCTCCATCAGGGCGGTGGTCACCTTCCGCTCCCGCACGGCGTCGTGGATGAGGGAGCGCAACCCGAGACCCTCGATCTCCGAAGGGATGAAATCGACCGAGGCCAGCCATTCCACGTATTCATCGTCAAGGAGGTCGTCGCACGCGTCCATGCGTCCGATGGCCACCATTGAACGGAGCACGTCCCTGTTCTCGCCTTCAACATATGGGCCGATGAGGCCGACCAGGCGATCGAAACCGCTCGGTGAGGCTATATGGATCCTACCCTCCCTCTTGATCGCCATTATGCCGAAGCGGTGGAAGATGGTCAGCAGCGTTTCCTGCTCCCTCTCCGTCCATCCCGATCCACTTTCCAGCCGGCGCGCCCCTATCTCGGCGATCGCTTCCCCATCATGAGAGATGCGGCAATCGGCGCTAACGACGCCGGCAAGAAGCCCTATGCAATAATCATCATCGCTCAGGGGGACGTGGGTACCGTGCGTCGGGGCCGCGACCGCCACCTCATGTCGGAGATATGTGAGATGATGCCCTGAACCCGGACCGGTCGCTTGATGACCGGCCATCTCCACAACCTCGTCCATCCCCTCCGTTCCGCCGTATTTCCTCAGAAGTCCGCCCACATGGGATTCGAGCCTCGCATCGTTCAGAATTGAAGAGGACTCCACGCATGCCGCCGTCGGCATCCCTTCTTCATATGTGCGGCATAGCGAGAATCCATGTAGGAAGCCCCTTTCGAAGCGCTCCCTGTCCATGAGCCGTGGAGTGGAGCGTTCCGCGGGGATGCGTACCTTGTCCTGACAGGTCAGCGCACTGGCCTCCTTCCATCCCGCGCTCGTCAGGATACGATGGTCCGGCGTGCATTCTATGACCTGGCCGGAATGAAGACGTATCCGGACCGTCCGTCTCAGGCCGTTCTGAATGACCTTTCTCACCACGCCATGGCTCGGGCCGTTCGAGTAGTTGAGGACGGTGTCGCCGACCCTGACCTCTCTGATCGGCACCAGCCCACGACCCGTGGCGACCAGCTGATTCTCCTCTATGCATGCCATACCCTTGTCCGCCAGGACCAGCGCACCGGCTTCCAGCGTCCATCGCCCTTCACCGAAGTCGTCCTTCACGGCGGCGGCGGTATTGTGCACCACGAAGCCATTGGCCAGGAAGGAGTGGGAATCGTCTACCGTAAGGTCGTACACGAAGGGGGGAAGCCCCTCGTCCAGCCTCCGCACCGATGAGACCTGGCTCCAGCGCATGTCGTTCGGCCCATCGGAAACGAGTATGGGCTGGCCCTCGCGAAGCTCCATCGCTCTCAGCCATCCTTCCCCTGCATCATCTGGCCTGCACCATACTTTGGTCTCCGGGGTGAGCGTCAGCCGCTTTCCCGAGCTTTCTACGATTTCCACAAGAAATGAAGGGGTCTTGATTCGCCATACCGCCGTCGCCCGATGATTGGCCTGGCGCATATCGGTCATGGTCGCGACCTCATGTTGGCCTTGGAGCGGTTCCATCCACTGCCCGGGCCTCACTTCCCGTGGTGAGGACATGTGCCGTTCGACGAACTCGCGGATCTCCATCGCCTTGCCGTCCACCGTTATCAGGGTGTCCGGCGCCACACACAGGCCGGCCGCCGATGACGATTTGCCCGAAGTGTATATCCCTCTCGGGGCCAGACGGCTCATGTACCGCAACATCTGGCTGTTGTGCGACATGATGCCGTTGGCGATATAGTTGTGGCTATCCTCGACCTCCAGGTCATAGACCCACTCCTCCTCGGGCTCGATCTCCTCGATCGATTCGATGACGTCGTAGCCGAACCCCAGGTTCCAGCCGTAAGAGCCGTCCTGGTCGTCGCCGGTGTACACCACGATGGACGTACCGACCTTGAGGTTGCAGGCCTCCCGAGGCATTATGCGGTTGACCCACGGAACGAAGAGGGGATGGGTCGGCGTCATGGTCAGCGTCCGTCCTTCCACGGTCCGGATGCGTATCATCCTGTCCGGCGCTGTGCGCTTCCACACCCTGATGGCGTGGCCCTCCTCCATCCGGCCGCATGCCGAGAAGGTGATGACAGACAGGTCTATTGGCGCGGTCAGACCGTCATCGATCTCCTCTGCACCGGCCGCCAGAGCTTCGTCCACTATGTCGCGGATCCTCCTGACGGAACCGTCGGACAGCGTCACCAACGTATCGGATGTGACGCATTTGGCCACACCAGGGTCCCCTACGAGAAGGATGTGTATGTCCCCCCTGATGCGCGTCCCATCGTCCAGCACCTTGGGCACGCCTCCGAACAACTGCAATGCCAGAGACTCCTTCTCGGTGCTGTAGCCATAGATGGTCGGCGAGATGGAGGCGATGATCTTCTCGAACAGGTCCGGCGAGGCGGCCACCTCTTTTATCTTCTCCTCATCCTCCTCGGTGATGTTGACCTCCTCGTACTCGTGCTGCTGAAACTCCGCCGATATGACGTCCAGGTTTATGTCGAACAGTGTGGACTTTGCCGGCTGGCCTTTCTGCACCGATCGCAGGATCCCATTGAGGATGACCCTGTCGCCCGGTGATACCGTCCCCGCGATGTCATCCTCCAGATAGCCGGTCAGACGCTCGGGCTGCGCCCCGCCTCGCAGTCCCTCAGGGCTCTCTTGCACCTCAATCTTCTGCGTATCGACGAAGCGGGACTCGTCGGTGAGCAGCTTGAACTTCGTGGTGCCAGGCGTCCGGCCGCAGCCGTCCTGCTCCTTGTAGCATTCCATCGGCTCCTTGAAGAACAGACCCTCCTGCGGCTCCTTTATGACCTGTCCGCATCGGAGGCATTGGAAGAGGGCGTCGGTGATCCTCGGCCGCACCTCGGTGGCCTTTCTGACCAGACCTTCCACGCATACGAGCTTGCCGACGTGCTTCGCTCTCAGGTCCCTTATCTCCACCTTCGAGTCGCGGGGCAGCGAGATTATCCGGAGGTTGATGTCGGCACGCCGCATCTCCGCGTGCATGAGGTTGTGAATGGCATGCTTGCCGGCCAGTAGCGCTAGGTCGGGATGCTCCAGGAGATATATGGCAAGATCTGCATCGAAATGGTCCAGGTCGGCATAGACGACGTTGATGCTTCTCACTTCAGGATATAGGTCGGACACCTCGCGGATCTTCTGTATGTACTCGGTCCCCTGGAAGAACGCTTCCCATCTGGACACTATGCTGATGTCCACTCCCCGGTGCTCGTTCTTGCCTCCCTCCGGAGCCTCGTTGACAGCGATATCTTCCTGAATGTCATCTACCGGCAATGCCTCACCTGTCGCCCGCCCCTGCGGTAGCGCGGAAGCTGACCCATTGTTTGGGACCTTTTGAGGGTTGTGCTGCTAACATCCCGCGCGATAATCATCACCTCCGGGGCGATGTCCCGCTGGTTCCTCCTGGGGCTCCCATCCAGACCTTTGCGGCAGAAAACCTGACGGACGTAACGAAGTACGGGAAAGGCGATTTAAGAACTTGATGCCGTGGTCGCGGTCAAGATACAGTTTTTTGAGTACCTAGCCGTACATCTTGGAGGGAACATGTAGCCCATCACGCTACAAGATGTTCGGCAGATATGCGAAAGGTTTTCGCATATCGTAGAAAAAACGACTTAAATATATTGAAGGCATTTTAACGTCCTCCAACCCATGCCTTCCCTGAAGGTCTGAACTAAAGGCGGAAACGGCTTAACGGGGCCCTTGCTCCTCCTCTTGAGGCTTCTCGTCCACCAGGTACTCGGACTGTATCGCCACGACCTCGGCGCTCGTCTGAGCTTCGGAATACAGCTCCAGCGGCTCCCTGTTCACCCGAAACAGCTCCTCGCCCCATGTGAACTTCGACATCGTCTTGTGAGCCTGCTCCTTGAACCCCATGATGTACAACGAGGCGGCCAATGCCTCGGCGCTCGTCAGCTTGCACGGTCGGCCCCAGTTCACCGGATTGGCGGCGACGAGGAACGGCAGCGACCTCTCGGCCACTCCCTTCATCTTCCTTGGCAGTGTGTCGATGTTCTTCCATGACAGGTCAAGGGCCACGATGCCGCGGGCGGCGGCTCGTGCCGCGTCCTCTCGAGACACCGCCTTCTCGGCCCAGGGAGTGAGGACGATCGCTCCGTGCGGGATGCGGCGCAGGGAACTTATCTCCTGGGCAAGGTTGAAGCGGACCAGTTTCCTGCCGGTGCACTTCTTCGGATCGCACTGCTTCTCGTCATAGATGTATAGCCTCACCGCCATGGCGCTGACCTACACTTCGCTCATGAATATATGTTTGGTCCCATCATCGGCTTTATTAGGCCGGCCGGCATGCCCTCGTCCATGGAGATCGGCGTGTCAGTACTGGTACTGGCCGTGGTCTTCGCCCTTATCGCGGTAAGACAGGTGGGCAGCTTCCGCCTCAAGATATGGCAGATCATGACGGGGGGTGCACTGGTCGTTCTGCTGACCGGACAGATCGGCCCGCTGGATGCGCTCCAGGCCATCGATGTCGACGTCATGCTGTTCCTGCTCGGCATGTTCATCGTTGGCTCGGCCATGCAGGAATCCGGTCTCCTGTATCATTTGGCTCACCGCCTGTTTCGAAGGGCGGCGAGCGTGGATCGCCTGGTCCTGCTGCTGCTGTTCTCCTTCGGCATGCTTTCGGCCGTCCTGATGAACGATACCATCGCCATCATCGGCACGCCGCTCGTCCTTCACTACGCCAGGACCCAGAACGTATCGGCGAAGATGTTACTTCTCGCCCTGGCCTTCTCCGTCACCATCGGAAGCGCCATGAGCCCCATCGGAAATCCCCAGAATCTGCTCATCGCCATGAACGGCGGCATACCCGATCCCTTCTCGTCCTTCCTGTCCGCGCTTCTCTTGCCGACCATCGTGAACCTTCTGATCGCCTACGCCATCCTTCGCATCTTCTTCCGGGGAGAGTTCGGGGAAAGACCGGTGTGCCTGCACGACGATGGTATCGCCGATGCGCGGCTGGCCAGGCTGTGCATGGCATCGCTGGTCATCATTGCGGTCATGATAGCCGCGAAGATCCTGTTGGCCGCGCTCCGTCCCGAGATGGACTTTCCGCTCACGCTGATCGCCCTGACGGCCGCGGCGCCCATCGTGATCCTGTCGCCTAGACGGGTCGAGGTTGTCAAAAGATCGGACTGGCCGACGCTGATCTTCTTCGCCTCCATGTTCGTGCTCATGGCCGCGGTGTGGGCATCCGGTTTCTTCCAGAGCATGCTCGGTGGCGCGGAGAGCCTGACGTCGGTGCCCATGATCCTGCTCGTCAGCGTGGTGCTGAGCCAGTTCATCTCCAACGTGCCGTTCGCCGCTCTATACGTGCCGCTCTTGCAAGACGCGGGGGCCGGGGCGACGGAGATGATCGCCCTGGCCGCCGGCAGCACCATTGCCGGGAACCTATTGCTGCTTGGCGCGGCCAGCAACATCATCGTTGTTCAGGGCGCCGAGAGAGAGGGCGAGACCCTGACCTTCCTGGAGTTTGCCAAGGTGGGCGTCCCGCTGACGGCGCTGAACTGCCTGGTCTACTGGTTCTTCCTCTCCCTGTGATCAGCGGAAGAAATCATCGATCCAGTTGGAGATCTGGTCTCTTAACGAGCGCATGTTCGCCAGCCGCTCCTCCTCTGTGCCGTAGTAGCGGGCGGGGTCGGCAAATGGCTTGTGGACCTGGTGGATGGCCGGCAGGAAGGGGCATTCCCTGGCGGCCTCCTCGCAGAGAGTGACGACATAATCGAACTCCAGACCGGGACGGATGAACTCGTCCACGCTCTTCGGCCTGCTCATGGATATGTCGATCCCCATTTCCTGCATGACCTTCACGGCCAGAGGGTTGAGCTTTCCTGGCTGCGATCCGGCGCTGCTGACCTCGTAGCGGTCCCCGTACTTCCTCTTCAGTAGCGCCTCTGCCATCTGGGAGCGTGCCGCGTTCTCCTTGCATAGGAATATAACGCGCCTCTTTGGTCCTGGAGCATCGATGGTCTGTCTTGCCATGTGGTCACCTGCGCTATGAGCTATGGCGCTCGTGGTAGAGAAGAATATGCCGTCGCAACGTTTATCTCCGTTCCCCATCTTCTACACCTCACAGATCTCTTGATGATGATACCTTCAGAGCTGAACTCTGATGAATGATGGGCGAGCTGAGAGAGATCTGGCGCCCTCACCACGGCGAGAAAGGGCCTGTCAGGACGTTTTGCATAAAAATAACAACCAAACTATTATTTGCCATTATCCCGATTTCCCACCTGGGATAGGATGTACACCGGGTTCGATCTACTGGAGAGCAGCGGCGCGCTCCGAAATCATTGGCTGAGACGGTTCGTCGCCGGCTTCATCGACATAGCGATCATCTTCACCCCCATATGGGTCCTGCTGTCGTATTCCGACGTTCCGAACAAGACCGTTGTCGCCGGGATCGGCGCTGGAGTTATATGGTTCCTCTATGCCGGCTTCTGCGAGGGGCGCTACGGCCGAACACTGGGCAAGGCGCTCGTCCGTCATAAGGTGGTATCGCGGCAGGGGAGGCGCTCCTATCGGCAGACGTTCATACGGTCCATCCCGAAATTGTTCTGGTTCATCTTCCTCCCCTTCGATGTGGCCGTGGGCCTGGCCATCGAGGGCGATCCTAGAAAGCGGTGGTCGGACACGGTGTCGAACACCCTGGTGATCGCCTATTATCCACCAACACCGCGTGCTAGAAGGGCGCCGGCGCCGCAGCCGAGGAGACACAAGGACCTAGGGCCAGAGGACTGAGCTATCCTCTTGACAGGAACCGGCCGAGTATGAGGTCGGTCGCGTCGACCGTCTTGGGATCGTGTTCACCGCCCATGCGGACACGGCCGCCTGGCCACACATGGCCAGCGTTCTTGACCAAGATGGACGTGACGCCGCATGAGGCACCGCCATGATGACGGACGACGGCGTCCGCCGTTTCATCCTCCCTCACGAATGAGCAGTCGTTGACCCTTGCCCAGTAGCGCTCCGCCTCCGCGGCCGGAGGGATGCGATCGTCTCCCCTCGCATGGTATGGCACCAGGTCGTCCTTCTCCCCGTGAACCATCATCACATCGACTGGCCGCCTGGGAGCGAGCTCAAGGACATCCTTGCCGAGCGTGGCCGCCACTGGAGCTATCATATCCACCTTGTCGGACAGGTTCACGCCGATCAGGTGTGCGAGCATGCCGCCTTTCGAGAAGCCGGTGACCAGAACGCGCCCGATATCATGCTCGTCCCGCAGCGCATCGATGAGGTCCGAGATGAACAGAACGTCATCGGCCCTTCCAGCCAAAGAGCGGCGGTCGCTGGAGCTGGCGTTCCATGAGGTCACGCCGCTCTCCGGCGAACGGCTTCCCTCCGGATAGCAAACGATGAACCCGTCATCGTCCGACCTGGACGAAAACAGGGTCATGGCCTCCATCAGGCGCGGGTTGGAGGCAAGCGCATGGAGGGCGATGACAAGGTCTGGATCGTCCGAGACATTTGCGGGGACGTGCTGGAGATACCGCCTCTCCCGGCCGCCAGAGTGAAGTGTCCGCATGGTCTTGTGTTGAGCGTTCAAGGGATCGTTCGTTCCTCGACCCACCATACCCAGGCGCCTTTCTCGGGAGAGGGCGCTCCGTTTATGAGGCCTTTGCGGCGCATTACGTTGAGCGTTCTGGCCAGATCGTCAGGGCACGGGGAGCCTTGCTCCCTCAGCACGGCGTCGAGTTCCAATGTGGTTAGAGGTTTCCTCGACAATATCTCTCTTATCCGCATCTGTTGACCGTTCGATACCGTCATCGTGATACGCTCGCAGCAAAGGCGGTCATCTCCTTCTAATTATCGAAAGGGTGGGAAAAGCGTTCCGGCATTGTCATCGATGTCAGGGTGGACGCCGGCGATGCATGACGCCATCCATGTGAGACATGGTGCCTAACGCGGCTTGCTTCCTCGCCATCCATCGATAGCGGCACTGCTCGACGATGTGCCATCATGGTGTAAAGAATGGGAAAGACGTTTATCAGCGCCGATCAAGCGCTGGGAAGTGTCGTTTTCGTGATCTCGCCGCCCGACGGCCCGTGCAAGATGGCGACCGTTGCGCCTTCAAGCTTCACGGTCGCACCATAGGCGAGCTCCACGGTGATGTAATCACCCTGGCTGACCTTTCCATCGCCTGCCTGGTCCGTCACGGTGATTTTATACGTATAATCCTTATCAGGCACCCACGTCTTGCCATCGCTGCTGGTGAACAGAGTACCGTTGACGTTGACCTTGATATCGGTCAACTTGGTGCTCGGGGAGAACGTGCTGAGGGTCAGCTTGTATTCGCCGGTCCCCGTCTTCTCCACCTTGGTGATCTGCCCATTTGGCGTAGTGGAGATGTCACCGAGGCCCATCACCATCACGTACAACACCGCGGCCAGTACGACGGTGATCGCGACCATCAGGATGGTCGCTATGACCGGCGACACGCCCTTGCGGTCCTTCCAACTTCTCTTCATATTAAGTCCTCAATTATTATGGGTAGACCCCATTGAAGCGGGATGAAGTTGCGAATTAGATAAAGATATCCATCTGGATATTTCAATATCAGAACTTTGCGTGGAGGCCGATCAACGGCCTTGCCAGTACAGCATTCGGCCGCGGTGAACGCTGGTCGCCGCTCCTTCGCCTGCGGCGCTGAACCCCGTTTTTCCATCCGGGATGCATGGGACCACCCGGCGATGTCGAGAAAAACATAACTACAGCGGATGTTCTCCGCCAAAACATGAGGCCCGTCCTCCAGGTGGCACTAGACCTTATGCATCTGAAGAGAGCCGTGGAGATCGCCTCCGAGGCGGTGGAAGGTGGCTCCGATTGGATAGAAGCAGGCACTCCTCTGCTCAAGTCCGAGGGTTCAGAGGCATTGCGCGTTCTGAAAAGGACGTTTCCGGACCGCGTACTGGTGGCAGACATGAAGACCATGGACGTGGGAGGGTTCGAGGTGGAGATCGCCGCCAAGGCCGGCGCAGACGTGGTATCGGTCCTGGGATTGGCGGACGACGGGACCATATCCGAGGCTGTACTGACCGCTCGCCAGTATGGCGCGAGGGTCATGGTCGACCTCATAGGCGTGACCGATAAGGTGGCCAGGGCCCAGAGGGCTGAAGAGCTGGGAGCCTCATACGTATGCCTGCATGTGGGCATCGACGAACAGATGCGCGCCGAAGGGTCTCCGATCGATGTTCTGAAGAAGATCGCATCCTCCGTCTCCATCCCCATAGCGGTGGCCGGAGGCATAACGTCGGAAACGGCCCCACAGCTGCTGGAAGCTGGTGCTTCCATCATCATCGCTGGGGGGAGCATAATAAAGAACAGGGACGTCCGCTCCGCGGCCGCGCGTCTCAAGACCGCCATGGAGGAGAGGAGGGCGATCGAAGGGGCCGCATCGCGCAAATACTCCGCCGATGAACTGTTCGAAGCGTTCTCCAAGACCTCGACATGCAACATCGCTGATGCCATGCATAAGTTCGGCGTGATGAAGAACATCCATCCGAGGATCGCCCATGGCACCAAGATGGTGGGACGCGCGTTCACCGTTCAGACCGCCAAGGGAGACTGGTGCAAGCCAGTGGAAGCGATCGATCGCGCCTCTCCCGGTGATGTTCTGGTGATCGACGCAGGGGGGAGCGATATCGCGGTATTCGGCGAGCTGGCGGCATGGAGCTGCCGGTCCAAGGGAGTGGTGGGGGTCGTTATCGACGGCGCCATCCGAGACCTTGACGGCATCTTTGCCATGGGGTTCCCGGCGTTCTCGAGACACGTCGCCCCCAACGCAGGCGAGCCCAAGGGATACGGCGGATACGGGCATGAGATCATATGCGGTGAGCAGCCCGTGCGCACCGGGGACTGGATAATCGGCGATGATTCCGGCGTCGTCGTGGTCCCGCAGGAGAGGGCCGTGGAGATCGCCAACCGCGCGGTCGACGTCGCCGAGCGGGAGGAGCGCATCCGCGAGGAGATCAAGCGCGGCGGCACGCTGTCCAGGGTGCAGGAGCTGGAGAAGTGGGAGCAAATCCGCTGATCAACCTGCATAATCACACAAGTTACTCGGACGGCGACTTCACCATCGAGCAGGTGGTGGACGCCGCTGAGCGCGGTGGCCTATCGCACATCGCCATCACCGACCACTTCGAGACCCGCAAGGTGTATTGTCTGCAGACGGCGCAGTTTGATGAATACCTTGAAGAGATCCAGGCAGCGGCCGAGCGCCATCCTGGAGTGGAGGTGCTGTCGGGGGTGGAGATAGATACGGACCCCTCGAGGTGCGATCTTGAAGACCTGCCGATCGACCTGCTGAACCGTCTTGACATCATCCTTTTCGAGTATGTCGACGATAGCGGCTCCTCGCTCGAAGAGCTGGAGCCCCTTCTGTCGCAACTGCGCCCCCTTCGAGGGTTGGCGCACATGGACATCGAGCGCATCTACTCAGGGAGGGAGCCGGATGAGGTCGCATCGAGATTTCGCGACTTCGGCATGTTCGTCGAGTTGAACAATGCCCTACCATACCGTAGGGATGGGGTGCCATTCTATGAACTTGCATCGAGATACTTCGAGGCGTTCCATGGCCGCGTGCGGGTCTCGGTCGGAGCGGATGCGCATCATTCGCTCGAAGCGGTCGTCAGGTTGGATCGGCCGTACCGATTCCTGAGGAACGGTGGGCTGACGAGGGACCTGCTGTTCCATCCATAAAATATGAAATGAAGGGAAAGGGGTTTTCAGAACCGGCCGAGGCCGGCCATCTCTTCAAGGCGGCGCAGCCTCTCCTCCATGGGAGGATGCGTGGAGAACAGCGTGACCAGGCTTCCGCCCCTGAAGGGGTTGACTATCCACAGCGAAGATGACGTGGGATTCCCCATGCGCATCGGCATCTGCTTGTTATAGCCATCCAGCTTCCTCAACGCGTTCGCCAGCGCCATCGGTCGCCCGATCATCTTGGCGCCTTCCTCATCGGCCAGATACTCCCGGGATCGGGATACGGCCATCTGCAGAAGCAGGGCGGCGATCGGTGCGGTGATGGCGGCGATGACGGCTATGATCACCGTTCCACTGTCGCGGTCGTTGCCCCCGCCGAACACGGTCCCCCAGAAGAAGTAGCGTGCGGCGAACGATATCGCTCCGGCCAGGGTGGCTGCCACGCTCATGACCAGTATGTCTCTGTCCTTGACATGGGCCATCTCGTGAGCTATCACGCCGGTCAGCTCATCATCGTTCAGCAGCTTCAACAGACCTTCCGTCGCCGCCACCGTGGCATGCTTGGGATTTCTGCCAGTGGCGAAGGCGTTGGGCGTCTGCGTGGGTACGATGGCGACCTGAGGCATCGGCATCCCAGCGGTCTGAGACACTTGACGGACTATCCTGTACAGACGAGGGGCCTCGGCCTCTGTCACCGGCCTTGCCCTGTAGGACATCAAGACTATCTTGGATGAGAAGAAGTACGAGATGAAGTTCATTAGCCCGGCTATGACCAGGAAGAACACCGCTCCCGTGACCCAATCGTTCAGGAACACGGTGCCGACCGCCCACCCTATCCCTACGAAGATCGCTGTGAGGGCCGCGAATATCAAGAGAACACGTGCATTCGCATCGACTGCTCCCATAGTTTTTCACCTTGGCTACACGACGCCCTTGTTGCTTTTAAGGTTTATCCAATGACAGGCAGTTGTTGACACAACGGTACACATGGCGGCCCTTGCTGTCCTCGTCGTGGGCGTCGATGCTATGGCATGATCGTCTTTCTCATCAGCCGATACACGATGGTGTGGCCGTTCTGCTCGGCCTCCACCGAGCCGTCCCTCACCATGGAGTCCAACGCGTTGAAGACCTCCTCCTCGGACGCATCCAGTGCCTCGCCGACCTGGTGAGCGGTCATGCCACCGGTGGCCCTCAGCATCACGATTATGTCGTCCCGCATCGCACTCCTCATCCTGCCGGCCCTCCTCTCCGCCAGTTCCTGCTCCCTCATGGCCGCCAATCTCTCCACTGCGATCTTGGTGGAGATGAGGGCGGCCTCCCTTAACGCCGCTGGATCGTCATCGAGGAGGTCCAGGGCCCTGTCGTCGATCAGTCCGTCCTCGCGCCAGTGCATGGCAACGTCCCTTGTGGTGCCGCTCCACTTCTCGGTCGGCGACGGATTGGGGACGATCGTGTAGCTGACGCCTGTGCCCCGGAGCGCATCGTGCAGTTCGGTCAGACGCATGAGGATGTCGCCCTCGACCACATAGTATATGCCCTCGCGTCGGAAGCCAGCCTTCGACACCGCCCGGTCCACCTCGGCCGGGGAAGGGCCATCCGCCGAGTATTCCACCTGGACATAGGCCCGCATGACATCTCTTCATTTCATCGCCGCCTTTAAGAACATTATCGAAAGCGTTAATTGATATAGAGGCAGGCTGTTGTTTTGCCCATGGGCCCGGATCAGGAGCTTTTGATGTCATGGTTCCATCGCTTCTACAAGGCCCGGCCTCCTTGCCCCCCGACGCGGCTGGACCGCAGAGAGTTCGGGTTCATGTTCTTCGACCGCGACTTCGTTCAGCGCCACATCGGATTCGTCACGCCGGGCGAGCTTCAATCGTTCCTCATCTCCCAAGTGCCATCGCACGCCTACCATTCCACCGCCTTCTACCGATTTCCCAACGCCCCGACCATGGACGAGAAGCGGTGGGAGGGCGCCGACCTCATCTTCGACCTGGATGCCGACCACGTAAAGGGTGCGGAAGGGCTGTCGTACGAAGACATGCTCGGCCGCATCAAGGAGGAGCTGCTTCGCCTGATCGACGATTTTCTGCTGGGCGACCTAGGGCTGGACCCTTCCAGCCTCAAGATAGTGTTCTCCGGCGGACGGGGATACCATATCCACGTCTCCGACCCGCGCGTCGCGGGTCTGAAGAGCCATGAGCGGAGGGAGATAGTCGATTACGTGTCAGGGACGGACCTGAACATGGACTGGGTCTTCCCGGAGCGGGTGTCGGCCTTCAAGTCCTTCCAGGGGCGGGCTCAGGAGAGCAGGGTGCGTTCCATTCCGCCGCCGTCCGCAGGGGGCTGGAAGCGCAGGATGCGTACCGGCATCGAGTGGCTGGTGGAAGACATGCGCGCCAGGGACATCCCCGACCTGAGGGCCAGATTCCCAACGCTGGCCGGCGTGCAGGACGGCATCATCGAAGGAATGCTTCGGGACCTATACGATCGCCGCAATGGGACCGAGGGCGCAAGGCTGACCCTGGAGAACAACGTGCTCGCCTATTTCTCCAACGATCGGCACCTCAACCTCTTCCTCTCATTGCTTGACAAGGAAGTGCGTCCAAGGTTCACATCCGAGATAGATGAGCCAGTGACCAGCGACATCAAGCGATTGATCCGCCTCCCGCAATCGCTGCATGGCAAGACCGGTCTGCGCGTAGTCCCCATGGACCGCGAAGCCCTCGACTCCTTCGATCCGCTTCGCGACGCGGTGCCCGACATATTTCCCGATGACGAGATCGAGATATTCGTCAAGGGACGCCAAGAGGGTAGCTTGAAAGGGCGAAGGTTCGACCTGGAAGGCCACTGCAAGGTGCCGTTGTACCTCGCCATATTCCTGGTCGCTCGTCGGTCTGCCACCCTGGAGATCCCGCCGGAGTAATCGCCTTCCTCCTGCGATGGGTCAGACCCTGCCCGCCGGCGTCCCGTGAAGAGCGCAGCAGACATCCTCCTCGACCATCTCGTAGCCATTCTCCCTAAGCCATTCTATCGTTCTAGCGGACGGGTTCGCCATTCCGGCAGCCCCCGCCTGAACGCATCGGACCTCGGTCTCCCACCGACCGCGCGGACGCATGCATCCCACCAGGACCGGGACGGGCATTTGGCTCGCCTTCTCCACGAAACGCACCAGCCTGTCGTCGAGGTCGGCGACCGGCCTGTTCCCGGGCGGCGGCATCAAGGCCAGCACCACGATGCTGGCGATGTCGATGCGCCCAAGCAGCTCCAGGCATCGGTCCTCTCCCTCGATCGACTGAAGCCCGACGCACACATGGGGGACCACCGAGGCTCCTTCCGCAACCAGCGACCGTATCGTGCTCTCATAGTCATCTGGACAGGCATCGAGATGCAATCGCGAACGCATGGTCTCCGCATCCTGCAAGAGGTCCACGGAGAACACGTCCGCCCCCGTCGCCGCAAGCTCCCTCGCACCGTTCTCATCCAGCAATCCGGTGTGGACGTTGATCCGTAGCCCCTCTGAACGGATCTGTGCTATCGCGGCGAGGAATGGCCGAAGAGGGACCGTGCCCTCCGCGTCGCAACCGCCACTGACGAGGATGCCTTTGGCGCCTCTCGACCTGGCCTCCCTGGCGACGCTCAGCAGACGCTCCGGGACATCGGCGGGGATCATGCTCCGGAGATACCGGCCGCCGCAGTGCTCACACTGAAGGGCGCATCTCTCCCCGGTGACGGAGACGGCGGGAAAGGCCCCAGGGCGATATATCTTGAACGTCTTAGGCATGGTAAGGGTTAAAGAGTAAGAGACCAAAAGATTTAATGATACGATGAGCTTGGAGGGGCAGGTTATCCACATGAAGGCCTTTAGAGCAACTGGTTCCTTTAAAACCGGCAAGTTCACCTGGCAGAAGTACAGCATCGAGGTGGCCGCGCTGGATGAGGCAGGCGCTGCGGAGAAGGTCATGTCCGACCTTGGAAGCCGCCACAAACTTAAACGCACCGAGATCAAGATCGACGAGCTCAGAGCCCTTGAGGCCAACGAGATCGAGAACCCCGCCGTCCAATATGTCGTTGGAGGGGCCCAATGAACGAGGACGAGCTGCGCCAGGCAATGTCCGCCCTGGAGGTCTACCGCATTCAGCTGCAGAGCATAGCGGAGAACATGCAGCTCATACAGGTATCCTTGGAAGAGCTAGCCAGGGCCCGGGAGACCCTTTCACAGTATAAGAGCGCGGAGATCGGTTCGGACATCCTTGTACCGATCGGCGGCAACTCCTTCGTCTTCGCCAAGGCCTCAGACAATACCAAGGCCATAGTGGGCATCGGCAGCGGCATCTCACTGGAGAAGAGCATGGAGGATGCCATAAAGACCATGGAAGAGCGCTCCAACGAGTTGACCGAGAGCATACGCAAGCTCTCCGAGCGCCGTCAGGCGCTGGAGGCCCAGGCCGAACAACTCTCTCGCACCATCCAGTCCGAGATGCAGGCTTTGCAGGGACAGTGAGGGATCCCAATGTTCGAGGCTCTCCGCAAGAAGCTTGCCTCTCTGCGGGGCAAGGGCGCCGAGGTGGTTGCTGAGCATGCGGAAGAGCCAGAAACAGAGGTCGCAAGGGAAGAGGTAGAGCAGGAGGTAGCGCAGCCGGCAGCACAGCCACCGGCCGCACCTGCGGAGAAGAAGAGATTTTTCTTCAAGAAGGAGCCCAAGGAGAAGGAGTCCAAGGCTCAGCCCGAGACGTCGGTCGAGGGCATCGGCGACACCGGGAAGAAGATCAGCGAAGAGAAACTGGACGACCTTCTATGGGAACTAGAGATGGGGCTCCTTGAAGCGGATGTCGCCCTCCCCGTCATCGAGGAGATCAAGAACGGCGTACGGGACGACCTCGTGGGGAGGAGGATCGGCAGAGGCTATGACCTGGGGGAAGCGATAGAGCAGGCCCTCCGGAACGCCATTGCCAATGTTCTACAGAAGAGCGAGTTTGACTTCGATGGCTTCGTCCGTGGCCATGATAGGCCCGTCGTCATCATGTTCGTCGGCATCAACGGCACCGGGAAGACTACGGCCATCGCCAAGATAGCCGACCGGCTGCACAAGAACGGTATGACCACCGTGCTGTCAGCCTCGGACACGTTCCGTGCCGGGGCGATCGAGCAGCTCTCGGTGCACGCCGAGCGTCTGGGGACGAAGATAATAAAGCACCAATCTGGCGGCGACCCCGCGGCCGTGGCATACGACGCGGTGGAGCACGCCAAGGCCAAGCACCGTGATGTGGTCCTCATCGACACGGCTGGCCGCATGCAGACCAACGTCAATCTGATGGACGAGATGAAGAAGATCAAGCGTGTGGTATCCCCTCACCTCATCATCTTCGTCGGGGACTCCCTGGCAGGAAACGACGCGGTGGAACAGGCGGTGGCGTTCGACAAGGCCGTCGGCATCGACGCCATCATCCTGACCAAGATCGATGCGGACGCCAAGGGCGGCGCCGCTCTGTCGATCGCCCATGCCATAGGAAAGCCCATAGCGTTCGTGAGCAATGGCCAGGGGTACGAGGACATCATACCTTTCGACGGCAGATGGATGCTCGATCGCCTGTTCGAGGAATGATCGGGGGTTTATACCCCCTGGTTTTGGTCGATGGGTTCTGGAGACAATGACACCAGCCTACCATCGTTCCATGTAGGCCTCAACCTGCTCCGGCCCTTCCAGCTCCCGTTCTGGAGGATGTATGCGACCATCAGGCTCAGGCCGATGGATGCCTCGACGTACGCCACTGCGGTCTTGGCGTCCGGATTGATCTTGCCCCATGATTGCGCCTCCTCGAAGGTGCATCCCGACAGGCCACCCCACTGAGGGGAGTCGGCGGTTATCTGGACGGCATAAGAGTGGCCTCCCTTGGGGTGGCCCATCGTATCAGCCGTGCCCTCCATCTGCTGGATGAAGTTCTTTGGCACACCTCCGCCGATGTAAACGGCCGCGGTGTGATCGCTGGCGATCTTCAGCTGTGTGAGCTCGTAGTTGTCCCGTATGGAGTCGATGTACATGAACTCGCCAAAGGTCCTGCCCTCGGAGAGCATCTTGTTATAGAAGCCCGCGAGCCCTATGCCGATTGAGGAATCGTTGATCGCCGGCACGAAGATCGGCACCCCATGCTTCTTTGCGTTGTAAAGGATGGAGCCTTCATCGGTGACGCGCGAACCCAGCACCTCCATGAACTCCCGGCTGGAATATCCGCGAGGCTCAAGCGTCTCCGCGACCTCGCCTATCTCGGCGTCCTTCTCATAGAAAGCATCCTCGTCGACCAGGGTGTCGTAGATTCGGTCGATCGCAAGCTCCCTCAGCATGAGGTCGTCGATGTTGGGCGAGCACTTGTAATGATAGTGGCCGCCAGCGTTCAGGTAGTCCTGATAGACGATGGCGCCGGTCGAGACTATTGCATCGACGATACCGAACCGGATCATGTCGGCGATCACTTTTCGTAGCCCGGCCGCGATGAGAGGGCCAGAGACCCCCAGGACGATGAGGGGCCTCTCGGGATCCCGGAGAGCGCTTTCGTAAACCCTGGCACAGTTGGCGAGGGCCCGGCTCTGAATAGAGCTGTCCATGTAGGCATTCATCAGGTCCCTTACCGTGGAGATGCCTTCAAGGTCGATGTGCTGAACACGATCTTCCAGAACAGCTCTTTTACTATTGTCGATCATTTTTGAAACACCCGATCGAATATCCGGGGTTGTAATAAGAATGTTCGATTGAAATCTACAGATATAATGCCGACTTCTCGAGATTCGGAACGCCGTACCAGTCGCCTCACCATCAGGGTGCGCGTGACGAACGACTTTATCTTCCGTAGTAGTAATACGACCGGAACTTGACATGTTGCCATACGTCATCATTCACAGCGCGGTGAGCGTTGACGGCCGGATGGACCGTCTAAGGATAGATATGGAGCGCTACTACTCCTTGTTACCCACATGGAAGGAGGACTGCACCCTTTGCGGCTCGGAGACCGTCCTCCAGGCCGGCCTATCGGAATGGGAGCACGATGGTTCGTCGGATCCTTCGAACCCGTTGCTGGCGGTTGTGGACGGTAGAGGGAGGTTCAGCGGCTGGGACAGGGTAGCGCCTTCGCCCTACTGGAGCAAGGGGGTTGCGCTGAGCACGAAAAGGACGCCCGAAGAGCATCTGGAGATCGTTCGGAGCAAAGGTGCGGACGTCATCATCGCTGGCGATGAACATGTGGACCTGCGCGCGGCGCTGATGGAGCTGAGCTCAAGGTACGGTGTAAAGACCGTCAGGGTCGACAGTGGCGGTACGCTCAACGGCGTTCTTCTGCGGGCCGGGCTTGTCAACGAGGTGAGCATACTGGTCCATCCGCAGGTGATCGGCGGAAGGTCGCCGTCGTCGGCCTTCATAGCCGACGACCTAGGGGACGACGAACAGGTGTCGGAAGCCGAGCTGATGTCTGTCGATAAGCTGGATGGCGGCCTGGTCTGGCTGCGCTACCGGCTGGGTCAGTAGTCAGGGCATGGACCCTTGAAACGGCCCGGATAACAGAGGTCGGCAAGCAAGGTCGCGTAGACCTTCGCGTCATCCACGAGGTTGTCGATCCTGACATACTCATCTACCTGGTGGGCCGTCTCATCGCATGTCTCCCAGACATACGCCTCCATTCCTGCCTGCCGGAACCAGTTGGCGCATGTCTGCCCACCGATGCCGGTGAGGGTCGGTTCGATGCCGCGGATGCGGCGAATGGCCTTCCTCAGCGCGATCGCCCCGTCGCCGTTTGCCGATGACGCCTTCCCGGCCGGATCGACCCGCTCCACCGTCACCTCTATGGTCGCTCCACTGCGCTCTTCGAACATGGCGGCAATGCTCTTTGCGGTGTCGATGCAGTCCTGGACATCGTACTGCGGCAGCAGCCGGATGTCCATGTAGAATATGTCCTCCCCGGGCACCGTGTTGACGTTATCGACGTTGGCCAATCGCTTGGTGGGTTCGAACGTCGAGGCCTGGGGAGAGAACAGCTGATCCCGGGCGGAGAACTTCCCATATAGATGTTCGCTCAGCTCCACCATCATCTCGGAGCCGATACGCAGCGCGTTGAGGCCCCTCTCGGGCGTGGAGGCGTGCACCTGCTTGCCGCGAACCCTGAACTTCAGCCAGATGATCGACTTCTCCGCAACCTCTATAACGGAGCCGTCAGGAACACCGGCGTCAGGGACGTAGAATATGTCGTCCTCCCCGAACAGTCCTTTCTCGATCAGGAACTTGATGCCGTGGTCTGAACCGGCCTCTTCATCGGCCACCACGGCAGCGCCTATCGTGTAAGCAGGCTCCTCTTCGATCGTCATCATGGACCGCAGCGCGAAGAGCGTCGAGATTATCGCCTGCCCGTTGTCCTCCGAACCGCGGCCGTATAGCTTGCCGTCGGCCACCGTTCCGTCGAACGGCGGGTAGGTCCACGCCTTGGCGTCACCGGGCGACACCGTGTCCATATGGGATATGAACCAGATGGTGCGTTTCGATTTCCCCCGGCGCCTGGCGATGACGCTAGGGCGCACCTTCATCTTGACCCGATCGTCCAGGGATTCGTACGTTTCCACTTCCTGAAACCCGCATCTGCGGACAAGTCCCTCGATGAAGCGGGCCCTATCGAACTCACCCTCCCCGCCGTTCTCAGGCCCCATGGCAGGGATGCGGAGCATGGTCGTCATCTCCTCGATCATAGCGTCCCGGTAGCCTTCCACGGTGGCGAGTAGTTCATCCAAACGGCTCATGAGCGTTACCATGGGAGAATCGGGCAGTGGGCTTAAAAGGTTAGCCGAAGAGATCAGGGATTAAATCAATAATCCACGATGTAGGTGGCGCATGAGACCCCAAGTTCTCGCCGCCTTAGCAACAGTTTTGATGATCGTGCTCATGGCCCCCTCGGTGCAGGCCGATGAACCCAGCAGGTTCACCGAACCAGGAAATGAATATCGTGTTCTGCAAGTGGACGAACCTGGAAAGATCGTGCTCGACCTGAGCGTCAACGATGGGATGGTCGAGCTCATCCTGCTGAACGAGACCAACTGGCAACGTTACGAGGATGACGACCCGGATTATGAGGCATTACATCGCTCTACTCATACCTCTACCGACAACCCCACCCTCAATCTTCGCTTGGACGTGGAACCAGACACCTACCATCTGATCTTCATCGTCAGTGGGAACCCGATCGATTGAGAGTATTCGCTCTCGTTCGAGTCGTCCGGCGGATTTGAGATCGACCTGCTTCCGCTGCTCGGCCTTGCGGGTGCCGTCGTGATCATCGTTGCAGCCGCATTGCTGATAAAAAGGAAAAGGAAGTAGTTTAGTCCCGACGGACCAGCATCGACACTGCATTGCCGCCGCCCAGGCACAGCGTGGCGAGACCGGTCTTCTTGTTCCGGTCATGCAGCGCATATATCAGGCTGGTGAGCACCCTGGCACCCGAGGCTCCGATCGGATGGCCGATGGCGATGGCGCCTCCGTTCACGTTGAACCGGTCGTCAGGCACGCCCAGCTCACGCTTCACGGCCACCGATGCCGTGGCGAACGCTTCGTTGTGCTCGAACAGGTCGATATCATCGATCGATAGGTCATTTCGCTCCAGCAACGCCCTGGTGGTGGGTATGGGGGCCTCCATGATCCATTCCGGCTTGGTACCGCCGGTGTTGTAGTCGACGATGGTCGCCAGGGGCTTCAGGCCGTTCTCCTCGGCATACTCCCTCGATGCGACCACCACTGCGGCGGACCCGTCACTGATCTGCGAGGCATTGCCAGCGGTCACGATCCCGCCTTCCTTGAAAACCGGGCGGAGCTTGGCCAGTCCCTCCAAGGTCGTATCGGGGCGAATGCCTTCATCGTGCCGGAGCTCGATGGTCTCCTTCTTGCTCTTTATGGTGATCGGCAGGATCTCTCTGTCGAAGCGCCCCTCCCTGGTCGCGGCTGCGGCCTTCATATGGCTCTCATAGGATATCCGGTCCGCATCCTCCCTCGTCACGTTGTAGCGCTCCGCCACTATCTCCGCGGTGTTGCCCATGTGCTGATCGGTAGGAGCGTCCCACAGCCCATCCTTGACCAAGTGGTCCACGACCTTGTTGTCACCAAGGCGATATCCGAAGCGGCCGTCCATCAACAGGTATGGAGCGGCGGACATGTTCTCCATCCCTCCAGCGACGATGAGGTCCTGCTCCCCGGCCCGGACGGAGCTGGCAGCCAGCATGATGGACTTCAGTCCAGAACCGCATACCTTGTTCACGTTGAACGAGCCTATCTCTATAGGAAGTCCAGCCCCCAGCGCGGCCTGCCGGGCTGGGTTCTGCCCCGTCCCGGCGGGCAGCACGATGCCCATGATGCATTCCTGTACTTCCTTTCCGTCCACACCAGCTCGTTTCACGGCCTCGGCGATCGTCATCGCTCCCAGCTGGGGAGCGGAGAAGTTTTTCAACGAACCTCCAAACTTACCGACCGGGGTGCGGACGGCGCTCAAAATGACGGCTTCCTTCACTAGATCATGCTCCTGGTAAGGGAATCAGCTCCCATCCGCCGAGCCATCTTGAGATAATGTTAAAAAACTGTCGGCAGGGCTGCTCGACTACTGTCGATTATGTATCCCCATACGCTTGAGAGGCTTCGATAGATGGCGCCGTGCACACACTGGAGGCTCATACCATCCCAGCTGCAGCGTGCGCTCTTCCGGCTCCGTGATCGCCTCGGCGGCGCGCGTGCCGCACTCCCGGCATCGATATCCCTGACCGGCGCCGACCGACTTCATGCGCTTGCCGCACACGCATAAGGGATTGGACACCTTGATGCGCGACGGTGCCAGCCGCAACACCTCCATCTTCTCGATGTTCAACGTTCCGCGGTCTTCGCGTACCTCGCCAAGGACCCGTATCCTATCGCCTCTCCGAAGCGCCTTCACGATATCGCGGAACGACTTCGACGGTTCGTAGGCCGCCGCTTCCAGTTCAATACCGTTGTCGGCCCTCAGTCCTATTAGCACATGACCGCCTTGGACGGTCCACGGCTCCTTGATCACCTCGCCCGTCACGGAATACGAGGAGTTCGGAACGAGCGTCTTCCAATGAGCGATTATATGGTCGTCGGTGCCCTGGTTGGTGATGAACAGCTGCCAGCTCTCCGCTTTCTCCGAGATCAACGACAACATCGCCATCACAAGTTCCGGAGCGGAATCGCCCCTTATACCGTATAGGATGGGGCATTTGGTGTGTGGTATGATGGCGGGACGGCCCGCCTCGACGTCATAGTTGTTGAAGGTGGAGGGATAATCCTTGTCGAGCCGGCGTATACCTTCCTCGGATACCTCCCGCTCCGTCCCCCAGCGTTCCATCTGGCGGTATGTGAGCAGTTCGTAGGTGCGGTCGACAGGTCTCCACGCCACAGCGGATGTGGCGCCGATGAGCCCTCTTCCATCGTTTATCTGGAAGTAGCTCCCGCCCGCCTTCCTGATCGCATCAAGGGCGTCCTCCTTCCCCACTATGGTGGTGACCGCACGGCGGTACAACGACTCGTCCGGTTGTCTTGGCAGGACGACCAGGCCTGGGTCGGAATGTTCTCTTTGAGCCCATTTCTCCACCACCCGCGACGCCCGTTCAAGCGCCTCCTCCTGGTCCGGCTCGTCAGATGATCTCGGATATGCCCGAACTAGGTGACCGCCGGCCTCGCCGATGAGGCGGCCGTCCCCCTTTCCCTTGCCGAAGTTTATGGCCACGGATGCGTTGCCCCTCGTTTTCCATGGCACCGCTGGGTTGAGCCGGACCAACCTTGGCATGCCTATTAGATCCCACTCCGGGAACGCCTTGATGAGTTCCACTGCCAGGAAGGTCGTGCACATCCAATCGGGAGAGTCGGTATCGTCGACGGCGATGAACATGGGCTCAATCGATAAGCAATGAACAGATAATCAATACTTCCCACCACGTGCTTCGGCGCATCCTTGGCCCATGGGCCCTCGACGTACTTATTCATCCTCATGCGGCATGTTGCCTACCGATCCGGTCAAGACCTGGTCCTCTACGGACTTGAGCTCCCGGATATGATGCTGGCCGAAATATTGAATAGCTATTTTGCGATGTCTCCGGTCATGTCGAAGCCTATCCAGGTTGAGAAGGCTGGTCCCATCTCCATCAGCATGGTCGTCCTGGGGATCGTCCTGATAATCGTCGCTCTTCTGGCTCTGTTCAAGATCGCCTTCACTGAAATGGGCAACTGGGATTATTGGGTCCTGATAGTGGGCGCTGGCGTGGTTCTTGTCGGAGCCATATGGTTCATCTCCTACTTCCTCAACGTCAGAAAGTTCCGCAAGCTTATCGTGGAGAAGAGCAAGGCCAGTTTCATCAAGGAGCTTGACAACCTTGAATACCTTGCCTGGCGTCTTCCCTCGAGATATGAAGAAGAGCTCTTGGCGAAGAAGAAGAATTTCGGCTTGAAATGAGCGCCACATAGGGGGGGACCCCTTCATTTCCACTGGAACCGGTTCCTTGACCGGCTCCGGTAACAAAGCCGGTATACATCGCCGACTACCGGGTCACCATCTGGAACGCCCGCCGACCTCTATCAGACGGCGCACTATGGCAGAGTGGTCACATTCCCTGCAACGAAGCATGACCTCTGTACCCTCGGCCGTTCTGTTCACTTGAAGTTCCGTGTTGTCATGCAGCCACGACAGGAGGGATTCCGCCTCCGGCGAGTGCGGCAAGAAGAAGCACATCTCGACAGGATATGCGAAATGTTCGAGAATCATCTCCTGAAGTCTTTCGAGGCCTCTTCCAGTTAGAGATGATACGCCGATAATATTGACATGCGGGAGGATCGCGCGAACCATAGCGCTCCTGCGCGAAAGATCGGTCGCTCGATCGATCTTGCTGAGAACGATCATCAGGTCTGTCGCGTCGACCTCGGGGAACAAAATTCGAAGTGACGTGTTCAACTTCTCGATGAAGGCCTCTTCGTCATCCGAGGAATCTATCACAAGTAGCACCAGATCGGCGTAGAATATCTCGTCCAGGGTGCTTTTGAACGACTCGATCATGAAGTGTGGAAGGTTGGATATGAAGCCGATGGTATCTGTGACCAGCAGCTGTTTTCTGCAACCTTCGAGCCGGGACGTGGTCGTGGACAGCGTAGAGAACATCCTGTCTTCGACCAGCACTTCCTCGCTCGTGATGGCGTTCAACAATGATGATTTGCCAGCATTTGTATAGCCGGCCAATGCGATTGTGCCTAGGCCGCAGCGGGCGCGACGTTTCCTTCGAAGGTCACGGTCGCTCTCTATCTTCTTCAGCTCGTCCTCGATTCGTGCCAATTGGCGACGGATCAGTTCGTAATAGGCGTCCGTCTCATAAGCACCCCCTCCTAGAAATCCAGGATGCTCGCCGCCTCTGGCATTGTGTATCCATTCCCTGAGAAGGGGTATCTCGTAGCGCAGCCGAGCTCTCTGCACCTGCAACCTTGCTTCTCGCGAGTACGCTCGATCATCGAATATCTCCAATACCAGGCGGATGCGGTCCATGCATTCCACCTTCAACTCGCTCTCGAGGAGATAATGCTGAGATGGTTTCAATTCGCCATTTATGAGCAGGACATCGACGGCGCGCATGCTCAACGCTTCACTGACCTCTCTGAGCTTTCCCTCTCTGAGCTTTCCCCTTCCAACGAAAGATGTAGGGTGAGGCCTTCTGCGACGCTGTATGATCTCGTATTGGATCGTCATCCCGGTCAATCAAGCTAGCTCTTCCATCTCGGAAACGTTCTCGTCAATGGTCAAGATGACCGCAGTTCTTTCCTTTTTCTTTATCAATTCCTTCCTCTTCTTTCCTATATTATAACGTATGTAGATTCTATATCCTAATCCAATATCTTCCTGTTCACTTCTCGTTCTATTTCTCCTTCCTATGCAGTGCTCATCATCTCTGGCCTCTATAATCAATCCTTCCCTGCATGCGAAATCGCACCATCGATCATCTCGTCAAGATGTCAACACGGTTCACTGGCATTTCTTGGAGGCTCCGGACATCTGATAATCTCGAGCTCCAGTGGAAATGAAGGGGTGGGGGCGTCGAGGTGTTAGGCAGGAATATCTAGCCATTTTTTGCCAGGCTTAACAAATGAAAAGAAGGAAGAAACATACTTCAATCAGATGCACCTATCGGATGCCTTGCGGTAGGCCCAACGATTTCCAATGGAAATGAAGGGGTGGGGGAGAGGCATACCGTCTACATCAAAGGAGGCGATTATTTGGACGAAAGCATCTTTCAACCATACCTCAATTCGAAAAGGATATTCCAGCGCAACAGGGAGATACTGAGACCTTCTTACATTCCAGATGAGCTGCCCCACCGCCAAGAACAGATAAACCAGCTCGCCTCCATCCTGGTGACCGCCCTCAAAGGCGATCGGCCTTCAAACGTTCTCATCTTCGGTAAGACCGGGACAGGAAAAACAGCTTCTGTCAAATATCTTGGTAAGGAGATCCGGAAGGCTGATTCAGAGTTCAACCGGGTCAGCTACCTGTACATGAACTGCGAGGTCGTGGACACTCAGTATGGAGTTCTGCAGAACATCGGCAACATGTTCATCGATAATTTCAATGAACGCATCCCCTTCACCGGCTGGAGCACCGAAAGGGTGTACAACATATTGCGGGAGAAGATCGACGATACCAATCGCGTCGTCATCATCGTCTTGGACGAGATAGACAAGCTGGTCTACAAATCCGGCGATGACGTCCTTTATCACCTCTCCAGGATCAACGATGACCTGCAGAACGCGAAGGTATCTCTCATCGGGATCTCCAACGATCTCAAGTTCACCGATTTCCTCGACCCGCGGGTCAAGAGCAGGATGGGCGAGGAGAAGATGGTCTTCCCGCCATACAACGCCGACCAGTTGAGGGACATCCTCAAACAGCGCGCTGAACTGGCCTTCTTCCCTGGAGTCATCGACCCAAGCGTCACGCCACTGTGTTCGGCACTGGCCGCACAGGAGCATGGCGATGCCCGTCGAGCGCTGGACCTGTTGAGGGTGGCTGCGGAGATCGCCGAGCGCAATGGCGATGAAAAGGTGACGGAGGCTCACGTTTATAAAGCGAAGAACAAGCTGGAGCTTGATTGCGTCACTGAAGCCATAAGGACGCTGCCCACACAATCCAAGCTGGTCCTAATGTCCATATTGATAAACGAGGAGCGATCGGACGGAAGGCTCACCACTGGTGATGTCTATGAGACGTATCGCGACCTCGCTGCGATAGCCGGTATAACTCAGCTCACGCAGAGAAGGGTCACCGATCTGATCTCTGAGCTGGACATGCTTGGTATAATCCATGCCAGGGTGAAGAGCTTCGGCCGCGGGGGGCGAACCAAGGAGATCGAGTCATCGGTGCCGGCGATCGAGACCAGGAAGGTGCTGGAAGAGGACGAGGTCCTGCAGTCTATCAAGAACTATCGGCCGAAGAACCAGACCACGCTGATCTGATCATTTCTTCCCGCGAAGATTGCGCATCCAATCGCTCAGGCTGAGCTCGATGCCCCTGCGCTGCATGATGCTTGAACCGACGTCGACGATGATCGGTATGAGTATCAGCACCCCTATCGAGATGACAAGGTTCCTCTGGCTGTTGGCCGGTGCGTCATCTGGGAGATTGCCCGTCACCCATAGCTTGAGCAGGCCGAACCACGGCAGCTCCCCCCGGGCCTTGCCTACGATCCAATCATCCGACACAGGCTCTCGCATGCTGCTCAACCATCGTTGATCGTACCTCGCGACAGGGGTGCCGTTCACCACCTCCCAGTTGTTGTCGCCCAGGGTGATGAGGCCTCCATGCGGGTCGCCGGTGCTCATCATGTATGACAGCATGGAGGAGAGATCGATGTCCATACGCGCCCCGGCGTATCCTATATCATGCAGCACCAGCGTGTCCTTCAGGTTCCACCAGACCTTCTCACCACCGGGAACGCTCCACGTTTCCGAGGGAACGTTGGCGAGCGTCGGAACGTCGAACCCGCCACCAGTGCTGTTGTATTCTAGCATGACGATGGCCCTGTGTATGATGGGTTTGGGCATCCCATCGCGATAATAGATGATGACGTCGCCAGGTTCGCCATATGTTGAATGACCGTCCGCCAAGCCTTCTATGTAGGTCGTCACCTCATCGAAGCCGTTCACCTTCTTCACTACCACGATGTCACCGGTATCGATGACGCCGATGTAGCTGGTGTCGTCGGAATGCTGCATGCTTTTCGATTCCACCACGACCATCGGAGGCCATATGCCGCTGTAGATGAAGATGGCGGCGATCACTATCAAGAAAATGATGGGGGCGACGATGAAGGCCTTGATGCTCGAGGCCAGCACCCCCTCTTTCTTCGGCTTCCCGGTTGGCACAACCGAAAAAAGGACCTTTACATTTATAGACCCTTTCACTAGCCATGGCAAAGATAGATATGAGACCGTGAGGATGGCGATGGCGATGGAGAGGCCGGATAACGATACCTACTTCATGCGTATGGCCGAACTGGTCGCCACCCGCTCCACCTGCCTCCGCCGCAACGTGGGCGCTGTCGTGGTCAAGGAGAAGAGGGTTTTGACCACAGGCTACAATGGCGCTCCCAAAGGAATGGAGCACTGCGAAGTGGTCGGCTGTGTGAGGATGAACAATCACATCGAATCAGGAACCCGGCATGAGCTCTGTCGCGGCGTGCACGCCGAGCAGAACGCCGTGATCCAGGCCGCATACTTCGGCGTCAGCATAAAAGACTCCACCATCTACACCACCAACTTCCCCTGCGTAATGTGCGCAAAGATACTGGTCAACGCTGGTATCAATGAGATCGTGTACAAGGACGATTACATCGACGAGCTTTCCAAGAAGTTGCTCGAGGAAAGCAAGGTGGTGGTGCGCCGATACGTTCCTGAGGGGCCTGAAGCGTGATTTCCATGCCGGGTCGGCGTGCCCTTTCGATGGACGAAATTTACGTTCCATTAAACGTAGCCAGTATATCGATTGTTGAACATTTCCTTTCAGCAATAGTTTAAATATCACCAGTCAATACTGGTGAAACCTTCCGGAGAGAGACCTGTGGGCAAAGCTGATGCACTTTCTCAGATAAAAGAAGCTGAAGCCAAGGCCAAGAAGATGCTCGAAGAGGCCGAGGAGAGGCAAAGGACCATAATCTCATCGGCACGAAGGGAAGCCGTGGAAAAGCTGCAGGCCGCCGAAAGGGACCTAAGGGCCAAGAGAGAGGCCGCGCTTGACCAAGAGCGAAAGGCATTGGCTGTAAAGCGAGATGAGCTTCTACGCAAGGGGAACGAGGAGGCCGCCGCCATCGAGGCTCTGGCCGCTGAACGCGTACCCAAGGTGAAAACCACCATAAAGAAACATTTCGAGAGGGCCTTTGATGCTGCTACCGGAACCAATGAGTAGGATCTTGGTCGTAGGAACCAAGAAGCGGTTGCCAGATGCCATTGACCTCTTGTATAGCCTCGAAAACGTCCACGTTATCGATTATCAGGGGGGCGAGGAGGGTTTCTCCCTAGGCGCCCCGCTTCCGGAGGCTTCGGACGCCTCCCACAAGCTGTTGAAACTGAGGTCCGCGGAAAAAGACTTGGCGGTCAACGTCGAAAATATCATCGCAACGATCCCAGAGTCTAAGGTGCGGAGCGAGCTCGAGGATGCCATTGCAAAGATCGATGAGGAGGTCTTGCAGGCGGTGGAGTCGAGAAACGCAAAGCAGGCCCGCCTCACCGAGGCAGAGAGCCGCTTAGCTCAGCTCGAACCCTACAGGTCGATACCGCTGGAAATCGAGATGTACCGAGGCTATGACAGCCTCAAGGTACTGGCTGGCAACGTTCGCGCGGACCCCGAGCCAGCTTTGGAAAGGGAACTGAACGGTCACTACGAGCTTTTCACCGCCAAGGGCGGTTCCTTTGTCGTGCTTTTCGTGTCATCGAAGCATCTCGAGGAAGCTCAGCGCATTCTCGCCGAGAATGGTTTCACCGAGTTCCCCCTGCCAACCGGCACTGGGTTGCCCGGCACCGCTGTTGCTGAGCTTGAAAACGAGATCAAGACCGCCTCGGAAGAACTGGAGATCGCGAACAAGGAGATCGCCAGTCTTAACGAGAAGTATGCTTCGTTGATCCTCGCCTCGGACGAATACTTGAGCATCGTGGTGGAGAAGGCGGAGCTGCCTCTGCGCATGGCGACCTCGTCGTACACCTTCATTCTCGAGGCCTGGGTTCCCACCTCGGCCTATGAAAAGGTAACCTCGGCCTTCGCCGAGCGGTTCGGTGATGCCATCCACATCGAGCTGCTTGAGAATCGTGGCAGAGAGGAGCACCATGCCGAAGAGGACGAGATCAAGATGGAGTCCGGCTTGACCTCCGCAGAGACGGTATCCCTACCCGTCGAGGAGGAGCCTCCTGTAAAACTCGAGCATGGACGTAATACGGGACGGTTCGAGTTCTTCGTCAAACTGCTTTCCACACCTCGTTACAACGAGATCGACCCCACCATCACGGTGGCCATATTCTTCCCCATGTTCTTTGGTCTCATGGTCGGTGATGTCGGTTACGCCATCCCCTTCCTGGTCCTGGGAGCGCTGGGACTGAAGAGGTGCAAGAGCCAGGAGTGGCGCGCCATATCCACCATGCTGTTCTATGGCGGCATATGGGCGGCGTTCTTCGGCCTGTTCCTGTACGGCGACATGATGGGCATTGAGTTCACGCATGCCGAGCATGCGAAGAACCTCGCCTCTGGCTGGGAGACCGCCACCTGGGCGTCCCTGCTGGGCATTGACATCCCCCATACCCTGTTCACCATTCCGGGGATCGACTTCGACGTCAACCTGGGCTACGCCACCAAGCTGGGCAGCGTGAAGATCCTTCTGTACGGCAGCCTGTGGGTCGGCCTGGCGCATCTGATCGTCGGTCTGATCATCGGCTTCTACAACATGATCATAAGGCACGGCCTCAAGGCCGCCATCATGGAGAAGATGTCCTGGATCATGGTGATGGTCGGCTTCGGCTGCCTGCTCCCGGTGATCATCGATGCACTGGCGAACGGCAACCCGGACGCGCTCTCGCTCTCCAACACCCTGCTGCTGGTGGGCATCGGCCTGTTCGCCGTAGGAATGCTGATGGCCGTCAAGGGAGAGGGAGGAAAGGCCCTCATCGATATGCCCGAGGTGGTGAGCAACGTGCTCTCCTACACTAGGCTTATAGCGATCGGGACGTCCAAGGCTGGTATGGCCCTGGCGTTCAACTACATCTCGCTAGGTCGGATAGCGGGGATCGGCACGGCAGCTGGAGCTACCGGAAACCCCGTGATGTTGATCTCGGCGCTGCTCATCTTCGTGATCGGGCACCTGATGATCTTCATGCTGGCGATACTCTCGGCTGGACTGCACGGTATCAGGTTGCAGTACGTCGAGCTCTTCAAGAAGTTCTATGAAGGCGGCGGTGTTGAGTTCAACCCGCTGAAGATAAAGAGAAAGCACACAGTGGAGGAATAAGAAATGGTAGACGTTGGAAGTGGATTGATTGCAATTGGTGCTGGACTCGCAGTTGGACTGACTGGCCTGGCCTCGGCCCTCGCCGAGAAGGACATCGGTTCCGCGGCGATCGGTGCGATGACCGAGAACGAGAAGCTCTTCGGTAAGGGTATGATCCTTACTGTCATCCCTGAGACTATCGTCATCTTCGGTCTGGTCGTGGCCATCCTGCTCTGGCTCAACATGTGAGTGAGCACCCAACAGAGGCTCACGCATGGCACTGGATAAGGTAGCGAACGAGATCCTGGAAAACGCAAGGCAGGAGGGCGACCTCCGTATCCAGGAAGCAGAGAAGGAAAGGGCCAGGATACTGCAGGAAGCCGACCAGAAGATCGAGAGGATGCGGAAGGCGGACGAGAAGGAACTCCAGGATGCCCTCCTTCGAATGAGGAGGCAGGAGCTATCCAGTGCGGAACTGGAGTCGAAGAAAATTGTCCTGAACAAGAGGAAGGACATCCTCAACCGGACCTTCGACGAGATGCTCGAGGAGCTCTCCACCATGCCTCCGGCAGAGAAGTCCGCTTTCTACAAGAAGATCCTGGCCGAAGGGACGAAGATCATCCCCATGCCCAGGGTGTTCTGCCCTAAGGGAGAGGCCGATCTTCTGGCAGGGATAAGTGACTACGAGTCCCTGACCGAAACCGACATGGAATCCGGGCTCATCCTGGAGAACAAGGACGGGACAGTCCACCTCGACCTGCGCTTCCGCACCCTGCTGGAAACAATCTGGGAGAAGGAGCTGAAGGACATCTCGACGGTCCTGTTCGAGTAGGATTGCTGGGTGAACAAATGTTCAAACTAGGTCGCAACAAGGGTAACTATCCGTACGCCACGGCCAGGGTCAAAGCCAAAAAGAGCCATCTACTGACCCAGGACAACTATCCCAAGTTGCTGATGATGGATCTCAATGAGATCAGCAGGTTCATGGGTGAGACCCAGTACAAGACGGAGATGGCCGAGCTGGCCGCCCGTTATGACGGGGTCAACCTCATCGAACTGGGGACCTCCCGCAACCTCGCCCGGACCTACCGGGACATCATCAGCTTCACCACTGGAGAGCTCAGGGACATAGTGGTGGCCTACCTGCGAAGGTGGGACTATCAGAACATCAAGACGATCCTGCGAGGCAAGTTTTCGGGAGCATCCCTGGAGGACATCCGAGAGGACATAGTCCCCGCGGGCGACCTGAGCGAGGAATACCTACTCTCCTTGGTGGGGCTGGACGATCCCGCAGAGATCATCGATTCCCTGAAGAGGCATAACATCGACCTCCCAGAGGACATCTCAGCCCTGCTGGAGAAGGATACCAACCTGGCGCCGGTGGAGGACTATCTGGACAAGGCGTACTACGCCAAGCTCCTGGCGTCCTTCAAGCCGAAGGGGAGGCCCAAGAGGCTCTTCTTCTCGTACATCGAGAGGGAGATCGATATCGTCAACCTGCGTACGCTCCTCAAGCTCAAGCAGGCCGGCCTTCCTATGGACCGGATAAAGACCTACTTCATCGAGGGTGGACATGAATTCGACCTTAAGGAGCTGAATCGTCTGGCCTCGATCGAAACCTTCGATTCGCTCCTCGACGAGCTGAGCAAAGTGTCCTTCTATGAGGAGATCAAGGATGGTGTGGAGCAGGCCAGGCAGACCGGATCGCTTTCTGGGATCATGCTAAGCCTGCAGAAGTGGCAGGCACGCCAGTCGGAGAAGTTCTCGAACATCTACCCGCTGTCGGTCCTGCCAATAATCGACTACATAATCAGGAAGAACAATGAGGTCAACAACATCCGGATCATCGCCCGTGGAAAGGCTGCCGGAATGGACCCCGATACCATCAACAAACTGCTGGTGATGTGATGGAGTTCGCAGTACTGGGAAGTGAAGAATTCACGCTCGGCTTCCGCCTCGCGGGGGTCAGGAGAGTGTACACTGTGCGGCCTGAAGAGTATGAGGCCAAGCTCCTAGAGCTCACTGAGGACTCCACACTAGGCATCCTGGCTATCAACTCATCAGACCTGACCGCGGTTTCCGCCAACGTGCGTAAAAAGGCGCTGGAGAGCATCTCCCCCGTCGTCATCCAGGTGGGTGGAGAAGAAGGCGACCTAAGGGAGAAGGTTAAGAGCGCGATCGGCGTGGATCTGTACAAGTCGGAGAGGGATTAAAAATGGAAAAGCACGGAACGATTTATAGGGTAGCCGGTCCCGTGGTGACCGCCACTGGTATCTCCCCCAGGATGTACGACGTCATGCTGGTCGGGGAAGAGGGGCTGATGGGCGAGGTCATCAAGATCGACGGCGACAAGACTATCATCCAAGTTTACGAGGAGACCTCCGGGCTCAAGCCCGGCGAGAAGGTCATCGATACCCACCACCCCTTGGTGGCGGAGCTCGGACCAGGTCTCTTGAGCAGCGTGTACGACGGTATCCAGAGACCCCTTCCAGTTCTCATGGAGTCCATGGGAGATTTCATCAAGCGCGGCGTGTCGGCCAATGGGCTGGACCGCAGCAAGAAATGGAAGTTCGTGCCCGTGGTCAAGAAGGGTGACAAGGTTGAAGGGGGCGACGTCCTAGGTACCGTTCAGGAGTTTTACCTCACCCACAAGATCATGGTGCATCCAGGAATAAGTGGCACCGTGGAAGAGATCCGCGAGGGTGAGTTCACCGTAGAGGAGACCGTTGCCAAGGTCGCCGGCAAGGACATCATGATGATGCAGAAGTGGCCGGTCAGAATGGGAAGGCCGTTCGGCAAGAAGCTCTTGCCAGATATCCCTCTGATCACCGGCCAGCGTGTCCTGGACACGATGTTCCCCCTGCCAAAGGGCGGGACCGCCGCGATCCCCGGTGCGTTCGGTACCGGGAAAACGGTCACCCAGCAGCAGCTGGCCAAGTGGTCGGACGCTGAGATTGTGGTCTACATCGGTTGCGGTGAGCGCGGCAACGAGATGACCGAGGTTCTGGCGACGTTCCCGGAGCTAGAAGACCCCAAGACTGGCGAGCCTCTGATGCAGAGGACAGTTCTCATTGCCAACACCTCCAACATGCCCGTGGCAGCCCGTGAGGCATCTGTGTACACCGGCATGACGATCGCTGAGTACTACCGTGACCAGGGCTACAACGTCTCGCTCATGGCCGACTCCACTTCCAGATGGGCCGAGGCAATGAGGGAGATCTCATCTCGTCTAGAGGAAATGCCCGGTGAGGAAGGCTTCCCCGCATATCTGTCTGCCAGGCTGTCCGAGTTCTATGAGCGTGCTGGTCGGGTTCAGAACCGCAACGGCACAGTCGGCTCGATCTCCGTGGTCGGCGCCGTCTCTCCGCCTGGCGGTGACCTGTCCGAGCCCGTCACTCAGAACACCCTGCGTATCGTTAGGGTCTTCTGGGCTCTTGACTCCAAGCTCCGTGAGAGGAGGCACTTCCCAACCATTAACTGGCTGACCTCCTATTCGCTATACACCACCGGTCTCAATGGCTGGTACAAGGAGAACGTGGCCGACGACTTCCCTGCCTTGAGACAGTGGGCCATGGAGATCTTGCAGCGCGAGTCGGAATTGCAGGAGATCGTCCAGCTGGTCGGCTCTGACGCCCTGCCGGACGAGCAGAAGATGACCCTCGAGGTCGCCAGAATGATCCGTGAGATCTTCCTGCAGCAGAACGCCTACCACAAGGTCGACACCTACTGCCCTCTGCCTAGGCAGTACACCATGCTGAAGGTCATCAAGAAGTTCGCTGACCTATCGATAAGGGCCGTCGAGGGCGGAGTGGCGGTCGACGACATCGTCGCCATGCCCATCCGCAACAGGCTGGCCAAGTCCAAGTATGAAGAGACGATCGACAGCGAACTGGAAGCGATCGATAAGGAGATGGCCGAAGCGTTCGATTCACTGGGGGGTAAGGCATGAGCATCGCATCCAAAGAGTATCGCACCATCACCCAGATCGCCGGTCCTCTTGTCTTCGTTGAGAAGACCGAGCCCATCGGCTACAACGAGCTTGCCACCGTGACCATGCCCGACGGAACCCAGAAGAGGGGGCAGGTGCTTGACACCTCCGAAGATTTCGTGGTCATTCAGGTGTTCGAGGGTACCACTGGCATCGAGAAGGCTGCCGGGGTCAAGTTCCTCGGAGAGACAATGAAGATGCCGGTGTCCAGGGACATGCTGGGCAGGATCCTGAGCGGAGCAGGCGAGCCTATCGACGGCGGCCCCGCCATCACCCCGGAGAAAAGGCTGGACATCAGCGGTGCAGCCATCAACCCGTGGGCCCGCGCAGAACCGAAGGAGTTCATCCAGACCGGTATTTCCACCATCGACGGCATGAACACCCTGGTCAGGGGTCAGAAGCTCCCGATCTTCTCCAGCAGCGGTCTGCCTCACAACGATATCGCTCTGCAGATCGCAAGGCAGGCAAAGGTGCGCGGCTCCGAAGAGGAGTTCGCCGTGGTCTTCGCCGCCATGGGCATCACCGCCGAGGAAGCCCAGTACTTCATGTCCGACTTCGAAAGGACCGGGGCGCTGAAGCGTGCGGTCGTGTTCATGAACCTGGCCGATGACCCTGCCATCGAGAGGATCCTGACGCCCAAGCTGGCGCTGACCACTGCCGAGTACCTCGCCTTCGAGCTGGACATGCACGTCCTGGTCATTCTGACCGATATCACCAACTATTGTGAGGCGCTCAGGCAGATCGGTGCGGCCAGGGAGGAAGTGCCTGGAAGGCGTGGCTATCCAGGGTACATGTACACCGACCTGGCGACCATGTACGAGCGTGCCGGCAGGATCAAGGGAAAGAAGGGAAGCATCACCCAGATCCCGATCCTGACCATGCCTGGTGACGACATCACCCACCCGATCCCGGACCTGACCGGATACATCACCGAGGGGCAGATCGTCACCTCCCGTGAGCTGCACCGCGCAGGTATCTACCCGCCGATCAACGTGAGCGCGTCCCTGTCTAGGCTGATGAACGCCGGTATCGGTCCAGGACTCACCCGTGAGGACCACAAGGCGATCTCCGACCAGCTCTATGCAGCATACGCCGAGGGTAAGGACCTTCGTGGCCTGGTAGCAATCGTCGGAAAGGACGCTCTGTCCGAGAGGGACAAGCAGTTCCTCGACTTCGCCGACGCCTTCGAGGACAAGTTCGTCCGCCAGGGCACCGACGAGGACCGCGACATCGAGACCACTCTCGACATCGCCTGGGAGCTTGTGGCAAAACTGCCCATCAACCAACTGTCTAGGATCGACCGGAAGTACATCGAGAAGTACCACCCGGAATACCGCAAGAGTGAGTGAAGATGGCCCCCCAGGATGTGAAGCCCACCCGTTCCGAGCTTCTGGAGATCAAGAAGCGGATCAAGCTTACGCAGTCAGGCTACAAGATCTTGAAGATGAAGAGGGACGGGCTGATCCTGGAGTTCTTCAAGATCCTGGAGCAGGCCAAGCAGGTCCGCGACAAGATCCAGAAGGACTACGACGATGCCATGGAGAAGGCAGCCATCGCCGAGGCCGTGGACGGCGCCATCGCTGTCCGCTCGGCAGCCTTCGCCCGGCAGAGTCATCCCGAGATCAGTCTCCGCTCCAAGAACCTGATGGGCATCGTGGTTCCGCAGATCGACGCCACTCTCGTGAAGAGCACCGTGGATCAGCGTGGTTATGGTGTCATCGGCACCTCCACCTATATCGATGAGGCCACCGCGGCCTTTGAGAAGCTGGTGGAGACCATGGTACAGGCCGCTGAGATCGAAACCACAATGAAGAAACTGCTCGACGAAATCGAGAAGACCAAGCGCCGCGTGAACGCTCTGGAATACAAGGTCATTCCCGAGCTCAAGGAGGCCGAGACCTTCATCACACTGCGCCTGGAAGAGATGGAAAGGGACAACACCTTCCGTCTCAAGCGCGTCAAGGACAAGGCGGCCGCCAAGACCGCGTGATCGGACAAACCCCGCCTCCGCAAGGGGGTGGGGGAAACCCTCAATTTTTTCCATCATTTCATTTTATGGGAAGTGAGAACATATCCCTGCTCGACAAGCTCATCGCCATCTTCGATCCGCACACGAAGGAGGGGCGAATCAACATTTTCAGGCTGGCCTGGATAGTGGGGTTGTTCATGCTCGTGCTGGGCTATCTGATAATAATTTTCATCCTCTTCTTTACGTAGCGTCCGCCGCAGGATCGAACGCCCTTATAATACCAATATGGAACGATCGGTCAACAATCTGTGGCCGCAATTTCCCCAGCGTCTCAGGCTCAAGAGCCCTCTTTAGATCTATGGATTATATAAATATAAAACAAACGGGCGCATATAATATATTCAGATTTCGATTCATTTCGCATTGGGGGAAGTTGATGAGTCCATACATTAGACGAAGTGATCGCCGTGCAGAGATGGGTGTTGGAACGATGATAATTTTCATCGCAATGGTCCTCGTCGCATCCGTCGCTGCATCCGTGCCGATCGGAACGGCCAATCAGTTGCGCGAACAGGCCACCCAGACAGGTGTTGATGCGATCAACGGCGTGGCAACAGGGATAGACCTGAAATATGCCACCGCTCACGTCTCTGGAGGTACAACGGTAGGGTCGTTGATGGTGACCCAGGGCACAGCGATCGATGGCATCATGACGATCACCTTAGATGGTGAAGAACTTCAATTAGAGGTCGAAAGCTCCGACTCGAAAGAACAGATCGCCCAGAAGATCCGGGACTCGGCCACGGCTCTCGGCACCTGGGTGGCTAGTGGCGAGGATTGCTATGTAGACCTCATCTCGACCACTCCTGGAATTAGGGACGGCGACTTCGACGTCACCTACCTTGGCCTGACAGATGTACTTGGTGAAGTCACGCTGGTGCAAGGGGGAACAGGAGAATCCAAGAAAACGTATCGCTTGAGCGTGACGCAGGGCTCTACATCCTCGGGTGAAATAGCGGTGAGGACCTGTCATGATGCCGATGGAGAATCGCCAGATGTGATAGTGATAGCCATCGAGGAGGAAGCAAATGCTCAGGCGGTGGCCAAGAGCATCGCAGAGCAGGAATATCGGGATTGGAAAGTTACTCTTGATGGAACTGAAGTCACCTTCGAGGCCAAAGAATCTGGCGATGTCTCTGCAGAGTTGCAGTTCATCACCATAATGGACGCTGTGATCGGATTCTTCGATCAGTATGTTGATTCAGATGGCCGTATCGACTATATTGACCTGTACATCTAGTTGCAGCACGGGAGTCCCAGCGTAAACCTGGACAACATGGTCATAGAGATGTATTGCGAAGGCAGCATCTATGGCCCCCTGTATTTCAGTGAAGGTCGACATGTGTGCGAGCCTCAGGAGTTCGCCGTGGACCGTATCATGGCCGTATCGAAAAGCCCCTGGATGGAGGGAGCGCATATCCTTGGTCCAAGCGATCTCGTTCGCATAAGGATAGGAAATGAGGCCTCATACGACCTGAATCTCAAGGCAGGCTCCGATCTGCAGATAATCTTGAATACGCCGGTAGGCGAGCCCCTGAGGATCAGGATCCCGATCCCCGAATGCGTCTGGCCAGGTCAGACCATGCCGGTGCGATGACGTCCTCAGTTGAAATCCATCATGTCGATGGTGCCGGTGCCTAGGTGCACGACGGGCATGATGGCGGGAGCGGGATGGAAGTTGTGCATGCGCTGGAAGGGCGTCTGGGCCTGCCAGGTCGATGCACAGATGACCTTGACTCCGCGATAGTCAAGGAATCCCGCTCCATGAACATGCCCCGCTACGAAGATGTCAGGGACGTCTTCGATGACCAAGTGGTCCTCCTTCTCCGGCGCCAGGGGGGTCTTCATGCCATAGATGGGAGCGAGGTGGCGGCGCTTCAACATCTCCTTCATCGCTTCGAGAGGAGTTTCGTAGCTGAGCCCCTGGACGGTACTGACCCAATCGTCGATGCTCCTTCCATGGTATGTCAGTATCCTCCTCCCCTCTATCTCCAGCTGGCATGGATTTCCGACGAACAACACCGACGAGTCGAACATCTCGGTGAGCCGCTTGGAGAAGGTAGGCTGCGGCTCGGCCGGCCTGACCGCGTCGTGGTTCCCCGGCTGGGCCACGACCCTGATGTTGTCGGGAAGCTCCTTCAACATCTCAGCCAAGGCCTTGTACTGCTGAAAGACGTCCTCGATGTCGAGCTCATCTTCCTGTCCTGGGAAGACCCCGATCCCGTCGACCACGTCCCCAGGGAGTATGAGATATTGTATCTCGTCCCTTCCATCGGTCTTGAGCCAGTGCACCATGTTCTTCCATTGTCGATAAAGGAAGGTGTTGCTGCCCACATGAACATCGGAAAGGAAACCTATCTTGGAGGATGAATCGGAGGGGCGCATCCCGGCGCCACGCAGTGGGATGTCTGGGCGGACGAGCTCGTTCATGACGACCAGGTCTCCCTTCTGCGACGTCTTTCCCACTATGCCGATGACCTCGTCGGGAACTATACACTCGTTGATGAGCGGCGAGTCCCTTGTTATGAGGACCGGACATCGTCCCTCATCGTCCTCTACCTCGAGCAGTTTGTGGCCGTTCTTGGTGGTCCTGACCTCATTGACCATCACCACCATCCTGACATCCCTGGTCATGCGAAGTGCGCGGGGGACCGAAAGGCATCCGACCAGTTCCCGGCGGCGGGCCAGCATGGCCTTGATCTTGTTATATCTGTCATTGAAGTAGCGGGAGAAGTCGTTGATGCTGCCCTCGCAGCATGAGTTCCCGGTTATATCCTTGATCACCTTGATCTCGCCCACATCATGGCGCAAGGGGGCTGGCGACGGCAACTGTTCGATAAGGGCCTCCACGGCCTGATGCGCCTCTGCGGCCGGGGCAGCTGCCTGAAGGTCATCAAGGGTAAGGATCAGTGGTTGCTGCACCATTGTGGCCAGGGCTGCCCTGGTAAACCCCAACGGGTCCTCCTTGGAAAGGATGAACCTGGCTGCATCGGGCTCCAGTAGAACGCCTTCCTCGGCCAGTATTTCAAGGACCTCATCCCTCATGCTACCCCGGCGAGGATATGTCCGAACGGTCTATAAATCCGGCGGTATGGTTCCCCCGAGCTGAGCCGCATGATTGCGTCAATTAAATACCCGCGACACCGATTAAGGCTCATGCATATTGTGGCCAGGGCTGCTTGCTTTCCTACAGAGGACCGGGAAAAGGTGAGGAGGGCGCTGCTCAATCTGTTTCCCGAGGGGGAGGTGGAGGAACACGAGGACGTCATCATCGTCCGCACCGAGTCAGGTGAAAGGCTCCGACAGCTCATCATCGATCATCACATCAGGGACACCGCACGCTCCATGATGCTCTGCGGCCGCTCCGGGCGCGTCAGCTCGTTCAAGCTGAACAAGCAGGTCGCCTACGTCAACAAGATATCCTTCGTGGAAGGGAGCCCTGCTCTGGGCGCGATAGACATAGAGGTCGAGGACGAGGACATCGATGCGGCGATTGATTACCTGGCCGAGAGCACCGTGGAGGTCAGGCAATGATAGCGGTATCCTCCACAGCGTTCTCGGTGATGAACTTCCGTGACATCCTGGAGCGTGTCTCCCAGGACTTCGAGGCGTGGGAGGTCGTTGGCGAAGGTCGCCACTCCCTGCCGGCGATCGAGAAGGAGTTCCTGGAGTTGACACCTTCCTATGATCTTGAATACTCGGCGCATTCACCCATGAGCGATATCAACATCGGCTCCCTCAACCCTAGGATGAGGGGGGCCTCGGTACGGGAGCTCCTAGAGGGCATGGGAGCGGCTGCCAGGATGGGCATGGACGTCTATACGGTCCATCCGGGCTTCATGACCCCCATCGGGTTCGTGGCGAAGGACAAGGTCAAGGAGGCGGCAAGGTCGTCCCTTAGGCGGCTGGAATCGATGTCACGGGAACTCGGTGTCACGGTCGCATTGGAGAACATGCCCCGTTCGCCCTTCTCCATGGCCACCGATCCAGCTTCGCTGATCGAGCTGATGGACGGCATGGACATCGGCATATGTTTCGACGTTGGCCATGCCAACACCATGGGATTGATCGACGAGTTCCTGGAGCTCAAGGACCGCTTCGTGAACATACATGTCCATGATAACATGGGTGCCATCGACGAGCATCTTCCCGTCGGAAGAGGGACCGTGGACTTCCTGGGGCTGCTGGGCCGCCTTTCCGGCTATTCCGGGCGATACGTCATCGAGTCCCGTGGAATGGACGACGCGGTGGATAGCCAGAAGGAGCTGCGCCGCCTGCTTGCCTAGGTCTTGCGGCATCTGGTGCAGATGAGCTCCCCGTCCTCGTAATGCGCTTCAGTATTGCCGCAGTGCCGGCATCGGTAGCCGAAGGCGGTCGGGTCCAAGGGAGGCGCCGAGATGGGCGGGGCCTGATACTGCGGTCCTGGCGATGGCCGGCTCTGTGGGTATGCTACCTGCCCCCCTCCGGACGGAGGCCGATACGCCGAATAGGTCATCGCATTGGCCGTCCGGGTTCGGAAGGGCGCATCTGGCCATATGCGCCGGCCGGTCATCCATCCAAGGGCCTTCGCCAGGTAGTACAGGAGGAACACCATCCCCACCGACACCCACAGCATCGACATCAGGCCCAGCCCAAGCTGTAGGGCAAGACTTCCCGGCCACACGTTCAGGGGAATGCTCAGGAAGTCGAACGAGAAGTGGAGCAGTATGGACGCGTAGACTCCCAGCTTGAGGAACAGGTATCCCAAGGCAAGGCCCGCCACGAACGAAGGGACGATCTTCCACAGGTCCCAGTTCCATACATGCGCGATGCCGAACATGATCGAGGAGAACAGCAGCAATGCCGCCTCGACCTTGCCGATGCCGAAGCCCCCTCCAAGTATGTACTGGTGCAGCTTTCTCTCCCGCACGCTGGAGCTCGTTGAACGGCGGAACAGGTCGATGAACAGCAGAGGGACGCCTATGAGCAGGATCCTGGTCACGACCTCCTCCCACACCGAAGCGTTGGCGAAGCCATAGATAAGACCCCACAGGCTGGACGAACCGAGATCAGGCGAAGTGGGCGTAGTGCCACTTGAAGAGATAATCACGTAGAATATGATGTTGAACGCCAGGACTGCCATGAACAGGGTGGCGATGGTGAAGAGCGGGCTATGCTCCTTGACAGACTTCCCCATGAGCTCCTTCTGGATCGGAAGAGCCGTCTTCCATGCCATCCATACGAACGAGATGGCGATGGCCAGGGCCAGGAACACGTAGTACAGGAAGAACGACAGGCCTCCCAGTTCCAAGATGGGGACGATCCTGGGGGTCACGATGAACAGGCTCATGGTCATGTCCATGTGAGGGTACACCAGGCCGATCCCCCATATGGTGATGGCCACGTTGACGGCCATCAGGATGAGCAGCGGCAGCATGCTGTACGCCCCCAATATACGTCCGATGTCGCGCAGGGTCACCGGCTTCGGGGGCTGGTAAGGCGGCACAGCGAGGGGTGCACCGCAGCGGGAACAGAAATTATAGTGGGCAGGGTTGTCCGATCCACAGGACCAGCATCTTCTTGCCGGTCCCTGAGGTCCTTGGAACGGCCCTTCCGAAGTCATGCACTTTCAAACTCCAGTCATCTATTTCTATGTGTCGAACGTCATTGCCTGGTGGTCAAGAAAGGGTATTAATCTCCCTACCGACCAGAAGGTGTGCGAGGAAGGCCAATGGAAGAGAGCAAGGCGGCCGGTCGCAATGTGGAGTTCGAGACTATCTCTTCGAACAAGATCCCCTTCGGGAAGAACAACTTCCTTGAGGTCGCGCGCAAGAGGGCGGTGAGCAAGGACGGGACCACGGAGTTCATCTCCATCAGCCGTGGCTACACCATGCGGGACGGGTCGGAGCGATACAAGAGTTCGTTGACGATCCCCGATGATGAAGAGGTTAGAAGGTTCATCATCGATAGTCTTTCCACGATCTGATCGGACGGGGGGCGGCCAGGCATGGCCGATGTCCTGATGATGGGTCCGAGCGGGTCCATCATTCTGACCTGTCGAAGTCGTAACTATGGCAATTAATATGCCTATAGCGCCATCTGCCGCATGGCACGAGGATCGCTGGGCAATGGTATCCATGAAGGCCGCTGGCAGAGATCGAGAGGGCAGGAACGACGTCAGGAGAACGAAGCTCAAGGGACGCAAGCATTGGAAGAGCCGCAGTGCCGTGTCCGAGGTGATAGGCAGCATCCTGATACTGGCCATCACCGTCGTCCTGTTCGCAGGCGTCATGGCATTCGTCTATACCATGAGCGGTCCGCCCGAGAGGGTCTACACCGACCTGATCGGCAGCATCGTGCTGAGCCCCGACGGAGAGACCGTTGACGAGGTCAGGATAATCAACAGGGGTGGACAGCCGCTGCTGGACCACCGAACGGACATCTACCTGACGATCGGCGAGGAGGTGAGGGTCCTGAGGATATCGGACAGTGCCTCGCCCATCGGGGCAACATGGGGAACGGGCGCCACATGGACGTATAGGCTTGACGACGTCGACGCAGGCCGGACCACCGAGATCGCCGTCGCGATAAAGGATACGCAGGCTGACGTGGTGGTGTGGGAGAGCAGGCTCAATCCAGACGCTTAATGGAAACCAGCATGTATGGCGGCGGTGCGCGTTTGCCGATACATGATCCCGCCAGGAAGAGAGCTCGCATGCCATGTGGCGAGCGTGAAGGCCGTAGTCGGCGGCGTTCCAGGCGGTCGCTGCATTTGCACTCCCATGGGCGCTGCGAGGTCATTTCGCGATGGTCGCATGAACTCCGTCAGCCCGCTCCGCCTCTATTACCGCCAGGATGCGGCGGTATCGGCGGCCCATGTTGAGCAGCGTGGCGGCCATGTGCCTCTCCCTATCTTGCTGAAGCTGGCGGAAGCCCTTGGTCCTGTTCACCTTGCGGTCCCAGTCCTTGGCGAAGGTGAGGGGTGAACCTAGATCGAAGCGAACCCTAGCGGCGCGGCGGGCGAACAGCGAATCCCTCACCATGTCCGTCGCCCTTATCTTCTGGCAGTACGCCTCGGTATACTCCACATCGTTCATGTCCAATGGTATGATGGGGATGCCCAGCTCTTCGCACACGTCCATTGCGCTCACGTAGCAGGGTGCCGGCACCTCGACCTCGCCGAACTTGGAGAGCTTCTGAGCGTACACCTCTTCCAGCGTGCTCATCTCGTAGTCTCCGTAGATGCTCTTGTCGCGAAGGGCCTGAAGCTCTTCCTTGGAGATGGATATCCCCACCGCGTCGGGACGCACTTCACGTATTACCTCGGCGGCGATCTCACCCTCCGAGACCAGTCCTTTCACTGTCGGCAGGATGATGATGTCGGCGCCGTCAACTCTTACCCTTATCATCCTCGCTCCTCTCGCTGACCAATTCATAAAGGCACGATGACTCGGTGAGCTTGCTCAGCTCATCCCTCCCGACTATGGCGGTGCCGCCTATATTGGTCCTGGAGGATGATCGCTCGATGATGATCACCGAGCATTTCTCGGCGATGCGGGCGATGTCGCATACGACCGTGGCTTTCTCCACAAGCTTGCTCTCGTCCTTCCCCAGACCTGTCAGGATGACGATGCGCTCATCCCTGGACAGGGCTTCGAAGGGACAACGGACGGTCGGCTGGATGGAGAAGCCAAGGCCTTGAAGGATCCGGAACACCTCTTGCCCGAACATATCCACTTCTGCCCTGACGACCCGTTCGCTCACCTTCTCTCTTCCCCGTGGCGCGGGCGGAGAAAAAGGGTCGACCGCGGTGACGATCGGCACGTTGAGGAACTCCTCCAGTCTGATGGCCACATCGATCATCGCCCCCATCCCGCTCTCGTACATCTGGATGGTGCGGCGCGATACTCCGGCTATCTCGGCTAGAGTGCCAAGGGAGATGCTGCGCTCCTCCCGGGCCCTCCTCAACTGTTCGCCGTCCAGTTTGACATACAGTCCGCCTGGAGCGGCGAAGATGAACGGTGGCACGCCTTCCAGCAGGTGGTCGGCAAGCGTCTTGAGGGAGATGATGGGTATGCCGAATCGAGAGTATACGATGCTCTCTTCGATTTCGCCGGCGCCGGAACGCTCGCCAATGAGAAGGGGCGATGCTCCCAGCGCCTCGGCGAGCGTGATCACCTCGTCGGCATTATCCTTGGACAGGGCATCGACGTTGCTGAGAATCTTGACGATGAGGAGGCGATCGTCTAGCCTGGCCACTATGTCAAAGCTTATGCCCCGCATGTTTAGCGGTCTCGATACGTAGAACCCTGACCTGGCTAGTACTGAGCGAACAGCCTCGATCAGTTCATCTCTCTGCACATTACATGATAATTCTACAGGCCTATAAGAAGCTTCTTCGACAGCAACGCCCCTTCCAGAAGGATCTGCGGCAAAGAAGGTATCGGAACGGGGTTAACACTTCAAGATGGCCTGTACGAGGATGATGGAAAAAAGGGAAAGGCCCCTTCGCGAGGGGCCGATCTGGGGGGAAGCCCGTCTCACTCGCCGTTGATCTTGATGGACCGCCCCCTCTTCCTCGGCTCGACGCGCTTGAGAACGATCTCCAGCACGCCATTCTTGTAGTTCGCCTCGGCTCCTTCGGGGTCTACGGCGCAGGGGAGTTCCACCTGCTTGTAGAACTTGCGGTCCTCCCGATCCACCTCGATGTCCAGGGTACGGTCTTCCGCGTTCAGCTGAATGTCTTCCTTATCGACACCAGGCAGCTCGACGATGATCCTCACCCTGTCCTTCTCCTCGATGATGTCGGTGAGGGGCTCTCTCCGTCCTGGCACTTCCTCTGCCTGTGGAGGCAGGGTGTTGCCGAACTCTTGGATGCGGGGCCTTCCATCCGGCCCCACCCTCATGGAGAAGCCATAGATCATGGGCTGCCCGAACTGTTCCAGGCCCCCGCTCATGAAGCCCTCCATGATGGCATCCATTCTCCTGCGCATCTCCTCGAACTCCTCGTCGAAGGAGCCGAAGATGTCGTCCCAGGGATCCCTGCGACGTCCTCTCCTGCTTCTTGCCATTGTCTCACCTCACGTAAACGTAGTCCTCGGCTATCTTCTCGAACCGGCCAAGGTCGGTCCTGGTCATTGGCTTCACCTTGTTGAGCGCCTCAATGAAGGTAGCCATGTCGATCTTCTTCTTGGACATCTTCTCCGGGTCGGTCTCACCCTCCGCCACCATCTTGCGTATGGTCAGCATCACCGCCTCGTTGGCCAGCGCAGCAAGGTCCGCACCGCTGTAGCCATCAGTCTTCCTGGCCAGCTCGTCTATGTCGACATCATCGGCCAGCGGCTTCTTGGCGGTATGGATCTTGATGATCTGCTTGCGACCTTCGAGGTCTGGCGCAGGTATCTTGACCAGGCGGTCGAAGCGGCCGGGGCGTAACAGCGCCGGATCGATCATGTCCGGCCGGTTGGTGGCGGCGATCACGACGACGTTGTGCAGGCTCTGCAATCCGTCGATCTCCGTAAGCATCTGGGAGACCACCCTCTCGGTCACACGGCTGTCGCCTTCGCCGCCCCTAACCGGAACGACGGCATCGATCTCGTCCATGAAGATGATGCATGGGGCGGCCTGGCGGGCCTTGCGGAAGGTCTCTCGCACGGCCTTCTCCGATTCGCCGACCCATTTGCTGAGGAACTCCGGACCCTTGACGTTGATGAAGTTGGACTTCGACTCGGTGGCAACCGCCTTCGCCAGCAGCGTCTTGCCCGTTCCTGGCGGACCATAGAGGAGCACGCCCTTGGGCGGCACTGCTCCGAGGTTCTCGAACACCGTGCCATACTTGAGCGGCCACTCCACCGCCTCCTGCAGCTCCCTCTTGGCATCGGCGAGACCACCGACCTCATCCCAATGGACGTTGGGGGATTCCACGAACACCTCGCGGAGCGATGAGGGCTGCATCTCCCTCAGGGCGGATACGAAGTCGTTCTTGGTCACGGTGATGTTCATGAGCACGTCCATGGGGATCTGCTCCATGTCAAGGTCCAGTTCGGGAAGGATGCGCCGGAGGGCGTGCATGGCCGCCTCCCTCGTCAGGGCGGAGAGGTCCGCTCCCACGTAACCGTGGGTCAGATCGGCCAGGTCTTCCAGGTCCACATCCTTCTCCAGGGGCATTCCGCGAGTATGGATCTGCAGGATCTCCAGCCGCCCATCGCGGTTGGGCGGACTGATCTCGATCTCGCGATCGAAGCGGCCGGGGCGGCGCAGCGCCGGGTCCAGGGCGTTCGGCCGGTTGGTCGCCCCGATGACGACGACCTTGACACGAGGCTCCAGACCGTCCATGAGGGACAGAAGCTGGGCCACGACCCTGCGCTCGGTCTCTCCCGTCACCTCCTCGCGCTTGGGCGCGATGGAATCGATCTCATCGATGAAGATGATGGTGGGGGCGTTCTCCTGGGCCTGCTTGAAGATGTCCCTCAGGCGCTCCTCGGACTCGCCATAGAACTTGCTCATGATCTCCGGGCCGCCGATGCTCACGAAGTTGGCGTTGGTCTCGCCGGCCACCGCCTTCGCCAGCAGCGTCTTGCCCGTTCCGGGCGGGCCGTGCAGCAACACGCCCTTGGGAGCCTCCACGCCAAGCCTCTCGAACAGCTCCGGATGCCTCAGAGGCAGCTCGATCATCTCGCGGACGCGCTTGACCTCGTCACCCAGTCCTCCGATGTCCTCGTAGGTGACCTTCGGGATGTTGGAGGTGGTCTCCTTCACAGGTTTCTCGCTGATCTTCACTTCAGTGGTGCGATGCACCAGGACGGCGTCCGAAGTGGGGGTGTAGGAAACAACGACCAGATCGATCTTACGACCCATGACATTGATCTGGATGACGTCGCCACGGGTGACGGCTCGCCCCTCCAGACTCTGGCTCAGGAACTCTTCTCCGCCCATGATGCGGAGAGGCTCGGTGGGGGCGAAGGTGATCTTCCTTGCCTCCTTGATCGGTACCTTGCGGATGGCGACCTTCTCGTCTATGCTGGTCTGTGCATTGCGGCGGATGGTGCCGTCGATCCTGATGACGCCACGGTTGGCGTCCTCCGGGTAGCCAGGCCACACGATGGCCACGGTCCTCTTCTTCCCCTCGATCTGGATGACGTCACCGGCCGTAATGCCAAGAACTTCCATGACCGCAGGGTCAACTCGAGCGATGCCCCGCTCGGCATCCTTTGACTTGGCCTCGGCGACCTTCAATACCTTCTCTGATCGTTCCATACTCATCAATCCTGGTCTGTGTTTTTGAGCGGTGCGTTTATTTAATCTGCACCCAAGGTGCGCATGGGTTCTCGAGCCGATCGGCAACCCTGGCGTTCATGAAGCTAGCGCCTCGGACCCGGTGCTCGAGCGGCCTCCAACGCCGGCGAGGCACCAGGTCCCTTTCCCTTTGTGGATGTTCAGGTTTCATATCTCTCCAGGCATAGTATACAACTAAATGTTGTATACTTGTTGGAAATTGATATAGATTGCACTTCTAGATAATAATTGCGGTTACTTGCCCTGCAGGTCCCGTAGCTTCCTCTTCGCCCTGTCCTCCATCTCCCTCAGTTCGTTCCTTATCCGGGGTATGTCGTTCTTCACTTCGTCCATGATGCCCCGGGCTAGCTTCCGCATCTCATCGGTGTGCGGCTTCGCCTCTCTGGAGACCTCGTTGTAGGCCTGCTTGGCGCTGGCCTCCATCGCGGCAACGGTGCGGTCCAGAACCTGTCCCGCTTCCGCGGCCATCTTCGCCACCTGCTCCGCGTACTTCGACACCATCTTCTTCAGTTCGTCGTCTTCCATCAGTTCACCTCTCTGTTGAGCCACTTGTTAAGCATGTCTATGACCATGTCATCCCTTACCCTGAGCTCTCTGGCAATGGCCTGGAGATCCAGCTCTGGCCGGCTTATGAACTCGTACAGGATGCGACGTAGCTGATAGTTATCCAGGCGTTCCGTGAGGCGGCCCGCCTCATCAAGTACGGAATCCTTCTCTTGAAGCAGTTCTTCCCTCTGGCGATGGAGCTCGTCCAACCTTTCGTCGATGCTTGCGACCCTCCTGCGCAGCTCCATCACCCTCTCTTCGATGTTTACCCTTTCCGATAGCTCCCCTTGATGCAACTGCTCCCCTGGCGTCTCTCTGGAGTACAGCTCGGCGGAGAACAGATTGGGGCCGACATCGACGACGATGGTGAAGTTGAGCGCGGGGTAGAACTGCTTTCGCCGGGGGCCGCCAAGGTCGCTCTTTTCCTGATACGACCGAACAAGGTTGTATTGCTCCAGCACCTTGAGGTGCTTCATCACGGCCTGCTGACTGATCCCCAGCTCCTTGGATAATTGAAGCGGGTAGTGAGGTTCCCGCGCCAGCGCCTCGAGGATCCGGCGGCGAATGGGATTTTCGATAACGGAAAGGAGTTCATCCAATTCAACCATGTATCCACCAACTAGTTAACTATGAGTTGTGAACATGAATCATAGGTAGATACAGGTAGATAAATCTATTCTATCGTGCTCATCGTGTGGCTCAAATACGACATATCTAGGTTTTAATGCAAGGTCATTGGGGATCGTACAGCGACCTCTGGGCAGAAGGACCGCCTCATTGAAGATGACAAAAAGTCCGGACCAACGTGCACGTTCTCGATCGGCCGCCCAAACGCGAACTATACGGTCGGCGCTCGCATGCCGATGGTCTCATTCCATTTGACCAGGACGGCATCGGGCGGCAGTTTGACGCTCGCCCTCATCAGGTCGAGGCGATCCGAATAATCGGAAAAGCTTCGTCAGGCCCTTTCCCCTGCTCGAATGATCAGCTCGACGATGAGAAAAGTATAAACTCATCTGCCGTTCTGACCGAAGCATGCCTGGAGAACTGGCTGAGGACTGCGTCATAATAAGGGACCCCACCGAGGCCAGTCAGATCTATAATAAGGGCTTCTATGGATATCCGATGTCCGGGGGCGGCCTGGAGCTGGAATTTCTTGAAGCCCTCTATCTGGTGGAATCGTCCCGGCTGGAGGTCCTCTCTGGCGGAAAGCCGGTGTCTCTGCAGAAGCTGATGTCTCTGGCTGCCTCGGACCACCGGGACTTTGGGGTCAAGTACATAGTTTACCGCGACCTGCGGCAGCGTGGTTACATCGTCAAGACGGCGGGGGAGGACTTCGATTTCAGGGTCTTCCCCAGGGGAGGCTCCCCTACGACCACCCCGACCAAGAACTGGGTGGCGGCGATCTCTGAACGCGCGATGTTCGACATGGCCTCGTTCATGGATAACATCGACCGCGCCGAACGCACCAGGAAGGAACTGCTATTGGCGGTGGTGGATGAAGAGGGAGACCTGACCTATTACCGTGCCGACCGGGCCGATCCCAAGGGGCGGCTGGGCGACAGCGGAGATGGCGATGCGGTCGAGGCCCGCCTGCTGGAGGACCAGGTGCTGGTGTTTGACGAGGCAGGTGCCGAGAGGCTTTATGGACGCGGTTATTACGGGAAGCAGCTGGGCAAGGTGCTACAGCTCTCCTTGATCGAGGCGGCCCATCTGATAGAGGAGGGTAGGCTGCAGGTATCGACGCTGGCAACCTCGCGCAAAGTGCCTCTGCCCAGATTCAAGAAGAGGGCGTTGAAGTTCCAGCCCGATTTCGAGCTTCGCCTGAGCGCCTATCGCGACCTCCGTTCGAGGGGAATGGTGGTGAAGACAGGCTTCAAGTACGGCACCCACTTCCGCGTCTATGAGGACAATCCGGACAAGATCCATGCCCGATTCCTCGTTCATTGCATCCCTGAGGATCACACGACCACCTGGCCGGAGATGTCCCGAGCGGTGAGATTGGCCCATGGGGTCAAGAAGGAGATATTGTTCGCCTGGGTGCGGCCCCAGGGTACGGAGTATCTCAGGCTGGCAAGGGTGCGGCCTTAGGTCTTAGATCGCCTCTTCACGGGAAGGTCCGTTGCGCTCGGAGCGAGCGTATTGGAGAACATGCGGCGACACGCGAGGCTCGGGGACCGGGATCGTCCGTAGAGCGATGGAGGCGTCGCAACGTCATATGAGGGTACCATTCCGCGCCGCTTGCCTATGCCTTTCTGGATAGGCCTCCGCCGGCGCCTTGACGGGCAACCGGCCGGAGGATAGATGATGGAAAAGGTTTGAGATCAGAGCTGGATCTCGATCCCCAGCTTGTCGGTGAGCTCCTTGTAGCGGTTCCGGATGGTGACCTCGGTCACGCCGGCGATGTCCGCGACCTCTCGCTGCGTACGGCGCTCGTTGCACAGGATGCTGGCGATGTAGATCGCAGCCGCTGCCACTCCGGTCGGGCCGCGCCCGGAGGTCAGCTCCTTCTTTGACGCATCCTTCAGTATCTCGGCGGCCCTGCTCTGAACCTCTCCGCTAAGCTTCAGTTCGGAGCAGAACCTCTGCACGTAGTCCTGGGGGCGCGTGGGCATCAGCTTGAGCTTCAGCTCGCGGGTCATGAAGCGGTAGGTACGACCGATCTCCTTCCTGCCGACGCGGGAGGAGTTGGCAACCTCGTCCAGCGTCCTTGGGACGTTGCACTGGCGGCATGCCGCATATAGCGACGCGGCTACCACGCCTTCGATGCTGCGTCCGCGGATCAGGTTCTTGTTGACCGCCTTACGGTAGATCATGGCGGCGGTCTCACGCACATTGCGCGGAAGCCCCATGGCCGATGCCATGCGATCCAGCTCGCTCAAGGCGAACGCAAGGTTCCTCTCGGTGGCATTGGAGACCCTGATGCGGCGCTGCCACTTTCGAAGCCTGTACAGCTGAGCACGGTTGCGCGTCGGGATGCTCTTCCCATAGCTGTCCTTGTTCTTCCAGGAGATCTCGGTGGAAAGTCCCTTGTCATGGATGGTGAGGGTCATCGGGGCACCGGTCCTGGCCCGTTTCTCCCCCTGTTCGACGTCGAAAGCCCTCCACTCTGGCCCCTGGTCGATGAATTGATCGTCAAGCACGAGGCCGCAATCCTCGCAGATGAGCTCGCCCCGTTCATAGTCCCTGACCAGATGCCTACCGGCGCATTCCGGGCACTTCTCGATCTCTTCGGTCCCTTCTCTTACCTTTACCATTGTGTTTGACCTCCTTTACGTAGACCTGCTTTCCAACGGCCCCTAGCAGGCTGTTCTTTCCAGTGGGATCGATCATGACATAGGGGGAGTCGACTGGGCCGAAGACCCTCCTGACCTGTCCCAACGGCCTGTCCCTGTTGTCCACCACCCTGTCTCGAGGATAGGGGGCGAACGTGGCTCGTACGACGAGCCGACCATCAAAAGTAACGTCCTGGATAACGCCCAAAAGCTTCATCATGTCACACGGTCATCTATCCCGACCGTTATGTTCAAGTACAAAGGAAAAGTAGTATTTATAATCTACGATAGTCTTTTTTATTTTCTCATGTCTTCTTTTGGACACCGTCAATAAACCTCACCCTAGCAACTTTGATACTGCCTGAGGAACTATCTCGTCGCATGGAGATATCGAAGGACCACCCCCGCTACCGCTCCCTGGTGACGAGGGAGAGGTTGTCTGAGCTGGTTAGAGAGGGCGTGGTTGCTCCCACAGGCCTGATCGCCCATGGCCGGGGAGAGGCGTTCGACTATATGCTGGGAGAGCGCACGACCCCGGCGGCCGACGAGGCCGCCAGGGTGGCCGCCGCGCACTTGCTGGAGGCTCGATGGCCTGTCATCACGGTGAATGGCAACGCAGCAGGGCTGTGCGCCGAAGGCCTGATATCGCTGGCACGGGCGGTGCCGGCGCGGCTGGAGGTCAACCTGTTCCATCGTACCCCCGAGAGGATCGAGCGGGTGTGCCGCTATCTCGAGGGCGCAGGGGCCACCGACGTTCTGGGCAGGGAGCAGGACGCCCGCCTGGAAGGTATCGCATCCGATCGTGCCAGCTGCTCCGCTGAGGGCATAGGCCGCGCGGACGTCGTCCTGATACCCCTTGAGGATGGGGACCGGGCCGCCGCCCTGGCAGCGGCGGGGAAGACGGTGCTTGCCATAGACCTCAATCCCCTGTCGAGGACTGCTGTCGCGGCAAGCGTCGCGGTGGTCGATGAGCTCACAAGGGCCGTGCCCAACATCATGCGCCACGTCGAGGACCTGAGGGACCGTCCAGAGGAGCGTCGCCGTCTCATCTCGGAGTTCAGCAACGACCGCAATCTCGAAAGGATGAGGGATGCCATGTGCGAAACCCTCCACCAAAAGGGCTAATATCGTAAGCCCCAATGCCTGAGGGGGTGTTCCATTGGACGATCTCTTGGAAAAAGGCGTGAAGAGGCTGGAATGGGCGAGAGCGCACATGGGAGTGCTGGCGGAGGTCCGGGATCGTCTGGCCAGGGAGCAGACCCTGAAGGGGCTCAAGATCGGCATGGCCCTTCACGTGGAAGCAAAAACAGGCATGCTGGCCTTGACCCTGAAGGAGGCGGGGGCCGATGTGCGACTTGCGTCCTGCAATCCCCTGTCGACCGATGACTCCGTGTCGCTGGCGCTGCGGGAACACTATGGCCTGGAGACATATGCCAAGAAGGGGGAGAGCAACGAGGAGTATTATTCCAACCTCAACACCGTGCTGGATATGAAGCCGGATTTCGTCATCGACGATGGAGCGGACCTGATCACACTGCTGCACACCACCCGTAGCGAACTGCTTCCCGGCGTGAAGGGGGCCAACGAGGAGACCACCACCGGGGTCATGCGCCTGCGCGCAATGGCCGAGGAGGGGCTGCTGCGCTTCCCCGTCATATCGGTCAACGACGCGCACATGAAGTACCTTTTCGACAACCGGTATGGGACCGGACAGTCCACGTTCGACGGCTTCATGAACGCCACCAACCTGCTAATTGCCGGCAAGCGCCTGGTGGTGGCCGGATACGGCTGGTGCGGACGAGGCATCGCCATGAGGGCCAAGGGCATGGGTGCCAATGTGATAGTCACCGAGGTGGATCCCGTGAGGGCGATAGAGGCCAAGATGGACGGCTTCGAGGTCATGCCCATGTTGGACGCCGTGCGCGTCGCGGACATCGTGATCACGGCGACGGGGAACAAGGACATCTTGCGAAGGGAACACATCGAAGCGCTCAAGGACGGTTGCGTCCTGGGCAACAGCGGACACTTCGACAATGAGGTATCGAAGGTGGCCCTGGAATCGCTGGCAGGCCCACCCGTCCGGGTGCGGGAGATGGTGGACCGGTACGATCTGCCGGGTGGACGCAAGGCATATCTGATCGCCGAGGGCCGCCTTATGAACCTTGCGGCCGGTCAAGGCCATCCAGTGGAGATAATGGACATGAGCTTCTCCATTCAGGCGTTGAGCCTGGAATATCTGGTGAAGAACCATGCGAAGATGGAGCCCAGGGTCTACAACGTCCCGGACGAACTGGATCAGCAGGTCGCGCGGACCAAGTTGAAGGTCATGGGCGTACGCATCGATGAGCTTACGGCCGAACAGAGGAAGTACCTGGAAGGGTGGCAAGAGGGTACATGAGGCCGTTTCTTACCGTCTACGGGCATGTATGTCTCGATCAGATAATGTCCCTAGCGCGGTTCCCGGAGCCCAACACCTCCGTGGACATCGTGGAGAAACATCGTTACTTCGGAGGCACTGGCGCCAACATAGCCACCGTGGCCGCGTCGCTTGGCGTTCCGACAGCCCTCGTGTCCTACGTCGGGAGCGATCTGCCGGACGAGTTCCGAAGGAACATGGAGGAACACGGGGTCGACCTATCCGAGATGGTGATGGTGGATGGCTATGAGACGTCGACGGTCATGATCGTCACCGACAGTGAGCAGAACCAGATCGCCTTCGTATATCAGGGACCCATGCGGGATATGGGCGACTTCGACCTCCTCACGGCAAGGGCCTCGGAGTCGTCGATAGTTCATGTCTCCACCGGACGCCCGGAGTATTATCTACGATTGATGGAGATGTTGCGATCCTTGGGCAAGGAGATATCCTTCGATCCAGCTCAGGAGATCCATCACATCTGGTCTGCAGAGACGTTCCGCCATGGGATCGGCTTCGCCGACACCTTCTTCTGCAACGCCAACGAACTGCGCACCGCCCTGAGATATTTGGGCATGGAGCGTCCGGAGGAACTGCTGAGCAGCGTCGGGACGATCATCAACACTCGAGGGGCGGAGGGGAGCGTGGCGTTCACCGCAGATGGTTCGATCGCGGTTCCCGCGATCCCCCCTCATGCAATGGTGGACCCCACCGGTGCCGGGGACGCTTTCCGAGCCGGATACTATGCAGGCCGCTATCGCGGACGCTCCCCGGAGGAATGCCTAGCATATGGCAACGCCGCCGCCTCCTTTGCGCTGGAAGCGAAGGGCGGAGTGGGCAAGGTGCCCACCTGGGACATGGTGGAGGAGCGGGCCGCACCATTGCTCACGCGTTCGTGAGGTCGCTTTGCCAGCATATTTTTGGGTCGAAAATTTTATTATTCAACATAGGCTAATGGTCAGCAAGGTGAGAGATTGGCAGTGGGGTTCGTACTTATCAGCACAGCGCCGGCCAAGGAACATGAGGTCTACAACGAACTTCTCAAGGTGAAGGAGGTTGTGGAACTGCATCCATTGTTCGGCGAGTACGATCTGATTGCTAAGATCGAAGCCCCGGATTTCAATCTCTTAGGCCAGGTGGTCGTTGACAAGGTCAGATCATTACCTGGGGTCATCGATACCAAGACGCTCACGGGCATAAAGTTCTGAACACAGGTGAAAAAATGGAATTGATGGAATTCATTACGGTAATGCTGTTGACTCTGGGTCTGTTCCTATTGCTGGCAGGCATCTTCACTGCATATTTCGGAAGCGGTAAGAGCCGGATCATCGGCGTGGTCTTGCTTATCGTAGGCTTGCTTGTGGGCATCATCTGGGTGTTCCTCGACTACTCCGGTGTCATCTCGGTCAACCTCACCGATGTCATCTGGACCGCGTTCGTCAACATCCTGGCGGCCGCCATCGGCGCGCTGATCGCCATCGGGGCTTTCCTGTTGGCCATCATGAAGTCCTAAGCCAGAACTTCGATAAACCCCTTCAACACAACATTTTTTATTCGCATGAGGATTGCAGCATTCATGCCGAATGTCCTTATCATACTGGGCAGCAAGAGCGACGCCCCGGTGGCCGCAAAGGCCACCGCGCTGCTCAGGGAGTTCGAGGTCACCTACGAGATCAAGGTGGCGTCGACCCATCGCACTCCAGAGCTGGTCCGTGACATCGTAACCACGTCCGACGCCGATGTTTTCATCGCCATCGCTGGTCTGTCCGCCGCCCTTCCGGGAGCGGTGGCGGCCGCGACCACCCGACCGGTCATCGGGGTGCCGGTGAGCGGGAAGGTGAATCTCGATTCCATACTCAGCATTGTCCAGATGCCGAGCGGCGTTCCGGTCGCGGCGGTGGGTCTGGACCGCGGGGACAACGCAGCTATCCTGGCGGTTCAGATCCTTGCGTTGAAGGATCCTCGCCTGGCGGAGAGGCTGGCGCAGCACAGGAAGGACATGGCCGAGGCGGTCAGGCGCGATTCCGAGGAGTTGAGCAGGGATGTTTGATGCTGAAGCGTTCGTCAATGAGAAGGTCGAGGAGATCAAAGGCGCCATCGATGGGAAGGCCATAATCGCCTGCTCTGGCGGCGTTGACAGCACGGTGGCTGCGGCGCTGGTGTCCAGGGCGATCGGGGACCGCCTATTGACGATATATGTGAACAATGGCTTCATGCGAAAGGGCGAGACCGAGGCGGTGGAAGCGATGTTCAAGAGGGTCGGGATGAACTACCGCCTCATCGACGCCTCCGATGAGTTCTTCGATGCCATGAAGGGCGTCATCGACCCGGAGAAGAAGCGAAAGGTGATCGGGGAGCGTTTCATCAGGGTCTTCGAGAGAGTGGCCAGGGAATATGGGGCCAAGTATCTCGTTCAGGGAACGATCGCTCCAGACTGGATCGAGAGCGGCGATGGCGTGAGGGACACCATAAAGAGCCATCACAATGTGGGCGGTCTGCCAAAGGACATGGACCTCATACTGGTCGAGCCGTTGCGAGACCTCTATAAGGACGAGGTGCGAAAGGTCGCCAGGTATCTGGGGGTGGAGGTTGCGGAAAGGCAGCCCTTCCCGGGGCCAGCCTTGGCGGTCAGGGTCATCGGCGAGGTCAACCGCGAGTCGGTCGCCATCGTCAGAGAGGCCTGCGCCATCGTGGAAGAGGAGATGGAGAAGGCGGCGGCTGCCGGGAAGATGACGCTTCCGTGGCAATACTTCGCCGTACTGCTGCCATGCCAGACCGTCGGCGTCCAGGGCGACGTTCGCGCGTATGGTCGGACCATCGCCGTACGCGCGGTCGAATCGGTGGACGGCATGAGCGCTTCCTACTCCAAGGTCCCTCATGAGGTGCTGGAAAGGATATCGGTACGCATCACCAACGAGATGAAGAGCGACGTCAACCGCGTCGTCTACGACATCACCAACAAGCCGCCGGCCACCATAGAGTACGAGTGAACTGCCGGAGAGCCGCCCCGACATCCTCACGTCCATAGGATGACGGCGAGGTCGCGGCGTCAGGAAGGCCAGGAATGCGTCGTGACGGTCGCATCCCCATCATTCGACCAGGTCCAGCAGCTCTTCCAGGTCCGAGATGGTATGGTCAGGGACCACACCGTCCTCAGGGATGCAGTATGCGGAGCGTTTCAGCACCGCCTTCATGCCGACGCCCTGCGCTCCCTTTATGTCCTGGAACGGGGAGTTGCCCACATATATCGCATCGGACGCCTGCACTCCCAGGTTGGAGAGGGCGATCTTGAACATCTTGGGGTGCGGCTTCCTGAGGCCGACATCGGTGCTGAAGACCATATCATCGAAGTGTTGGTCCAGGGAGTAGTGCTGCAGGTCTCGCAGCGGGAACTCGGAGGGCAGGCCCCAGGCCACGTCGGAGATCAAGCCGACGATCAGGCCGCGGTCCCTGATGCTCTCAAGGACCTCCACCGCTCCCGAGACCAGCTTGCGGTCCTCCAGCAACACGCCATAGAATATCTCCATCCCCTCCTGCAGGATGACCTCGTCCAGGCAGCTGTAGCGGTCGAAGCAGTTGCTGAGCAGTTCGCTGAGAGGGACCTCCACCATCTCCTCCCGCTTCTTGATCCTCGAACGCTCGAGACGTTCGGTAAGATAGGCCGTGAACTCCGCGCGATCCACCGGAGCCGGCGAGACCTCGCTGACCAGCTGGTAGATCCGCTCCACGCCCCGCTGCTCTGGCCCTTTCCAGTCGGAGTAGTAGTCGATCAACGTGTGGCCTAGGTCGAACAGGACCGCATCCATGCTCCTTGCCAACGCCGGTATGCTCTTAAACATTGGTCTTGGAGCTTCGTCGATCAACGCCGCAACGGATATTATTTGTACGTCCCTTTCGTAACAGGGACGATGCGCGTCTACGTGGTAGATAATGGTGGCCAGTGGACCCACCGGGAGTGGAGGGTCCTGAAATATCTCGGAGTGGATACCAAGGTGGTTCCGAACACGACACCATTCGATCAACTGGACGTCGATGCATTGGTCCTCTCCGGCGGCTCGCCGTCGGTGGCGGCGGAGGGCGATCGCATGGGACGCAACGGTGAATACCTGGACCGTGCCGAGTTCCCCATACTGGCCATCTGCGCCGGGTTCCAGTACATGGTCGCCCACTACGGCGGCAGCGTGGGCCCAGCGGCAAAGCCAGAGTTTGGGAGGACGGTGCTGCATGTCGATGAGCCCAACGATCTCTTCCGCGGACTGCCAAGGGAGTTCGTGGTGTGGGAGAGCCATAACGACGAGGTGAAGCATCTTCCCGACTCCTTCGAGCTGCTGGCCCATTCAGACGATTGCCCGGTGGAGGCCGTCAAGATCAAAGACCGTCCGGTGTACGGTCTGCAGTTCCACCCCGAGGTGGAGAACACCGAGCATGGTAACGAGATCTTCAAGAACTTCCTCCGGGTGGTGGAGGATTGGAAGCGCTAAGCTGAACGGGCCGCCGTTCATCGCCTGAGGTTTCACCCGGGGACGATGCAGGCCGCCCTGCTCTGCATCCCATGGAGCATGGAGCGCACGTCCCGCCCGATCCCCTTATCGTCGCAGGACGCGTACGGGTCGCCAGGCCAGATCACGAGGGCAGGATGATCGATGCTCATAGCAGGAGGATGAGAAGGACCGCCATGAGCGCAACCGCCATCAGGACGGCTAGAAGGACATACTGGCCTTGACCTTTTGCGGAGCCGAACACGATAGGGATCGGACCGATCATGATCACCCCTCCCCACCGCGTATCCCTGCTCTCCCCCTCAAAGCCCTCCCTCCGGGCGCATTCCTCGATCCCGTTATCCCGGGGCATCCCTGGGACTAGAGCGAGGAACAGAAGGACGATGGCGAGCGGCAGGAGCAGCGCTCCCGCTGCGCCCAGCGGCCCCGTGATGGTAAGCACTGGTATGATGAACAGCAGGGAGAGTGACACCTCGCCCCGCATCGCTGCCACCAACAGCAGGGAGAGCGATAGGATGAGCAGCGCTGCCCCGGCCGCAGCGGTTCTTCCTTTCAGCCCCTCACCCTGGCAGCCAGCTCGCTGGCCAGCTCGGCCACTGCCTGGTGCTGGGCCTCCCTGGGCGGACCGCTGACGTCAACGACCCCCACGATCTCCATGCCGGTCGGGCCAAGGATCTCGCCCGCCTGCTTGACCGCCCCACCGCCCCAGGCGTAGCTGGACAATACGGCGGCGTACTTGGCCGGGGGACGCAGCGCCTTGACCAGCGAGGCGGCGTAGGCTGCCATGGGATGGAGGCCACCCAGGACGGTGGGGGAGCCGAGCACGATGGCCCGGGCATCCACCAGGTCCTTGGCGATATCGCCCAGGTCTGCGCCCGTGAGCTCGTGGACCGCGACCTCCACGCCCTCAGCGGTCAGCCGTTCGGACATGGTGCGCACCATCTGGGCGGTGGACGACCACATGCTGACGTATACGATGACGACCTTGCTCCGGGTCCGTCCCTCGGTCCACTCCTCGTAGAGGTCCATGATCCGCTTGGGATGGCGGTGCACCGGGCCGTGGCTGGGCGCAATGATCAGGGGGTCGTACCCCCTGACCTTCTCCAGACCGCGCTGCCCCTGCTTGCGGAAGGGCATCATGATCTGCCCGAAGTACCGCTTGGCGTGGAAGTATAGCTCATCGTTCTGATCGTCCCAGAGCCCCCGGGCGGTGTGGGCGCCGAGGAAATCGCACGGGAATAGCACCCTCTCCTCTTCCAGGAATGTGAACATCGTCTCCGGCCAGTGTAGCCAGGGCGCCTCTGCGAAGCGCAGCGTGAGACCGCCCAGGTCGAGAGCGTCACCGTCCTTGACGATCTGCAGTCGGTCCTCCGGCACGTCGTAGTACATGGATGCCAGGCGTGCGCCCCTTTCGGTCGCCAGCACCGTGGCCTTGGGGCACTTGCCCAGCATGAAGGGCAGGGACCCGGCGTGGTCCGGCTCGGCATGGTTCATGACGATGTGCTCTATGTCAGCTGGGTCCATTACCGAGGATATCTTGGCCAGAAGTTCCCCCTCGAACCCCGGGTTGACCGTATCGATCAAGGCGGCCTTCTTTCCACGGACCAGATAGGAGTTGTAGGTCGTCCCCTCGGGCATGGGTATGAGCGAGTCGAACAGGCGGCGGTCCCAGTCCTTCACGCCGACCCAATGCACATTGTCCGAGATCCGTTCCACGTCGTATCTGCTCATGATATCAGTGCTCGTATGCGAGAGACAGGTAATAGTAATGACTCCAGCAGGCAGGACCGTTCAGCAACGTTAATATCGACCCATCCTGATTAGGCCGTCCGGTGCCATGACCCCCCTCCAGGCTGTTATCGTGGAGATACTGCGGGCACGTGGTTTCAAGGTCACGGAGCAGGATGGTTACCTAGTAGCGCGTAGCGGGACCGTGAGGGCGGCGTTCTGCGTCATGCGGAAGATGGAACGGAAGGACGTGGACGACTTCCTCGAAAGTTTCTCGGATTTCTCCGGTAAGAAGGTTCTGGTCGCGATCGACACCCTCCCCTCTTCTGTCCTGGAGAACCTGGACCGCTCTGTGATGCTGTGGGACCGACAGGCGCTGGAGCAGGAGCTGGACCGAATGGACGGTACCATCGGCGGGCATGGCCTGGTGGATGAGCTGCTGTCGGACGATTTCCCTTCCCTGCTGTCAGAAGAGCATCTCGATTCCTTACAGGACCGGTCGGTGGGTGAACGCATAGTCCGGCCAGCGGTGACGGCCGAGGCGGTGATGGACATGGCAAGGGACTCGATCGCCGGCTTCCAGCGGCAGTTGCAATTGATGCCCTATTACGTGTTCGACTACCTCTGTCCGCTGTATCAGGATGGGGAGCTGGTCGGCGAGGAGAGCGGAACGCTGTCCGTAAACGGCCTCACTCAAAAGGTGGACCCTTGGCCGGACGGAAGGGAACTGATCTACTCCATGGAGGAGGAGCATACGCGGCTGGACCCTTTCGTCACCGAGCAGGAGGCAGCCAGGGCGGCGATACGAGAGCTGATGCGCGTCCACACCTTCGACCGGGAGCATGTGGTGGAAGAGGACCATGCCACACTCACGGAGAAGAAGAGGATAGCGCCTCGCGAGGAGAGCATCGAGCTCGACCCCCAGGGCATCTTCTTCGTCCCGATGTGGTGCATCGAAGGGGTCCATGGGCTGATGGTCGTGGATGCCAGCACCGGCCGGGTGGTCAGCGAGGACCACTGTCCGTGGGACAACGGTCGCGGGTGCCAGCATTGGCTGGACGGTCAGTGAGGACCCCTGTTCGCACTGGCCCTTCGAATGGCCTCGTTCACGTGGGCGCATATGCCCGCCCAATGGGTCCCCTTCCAGTACACCCTTCCGCAGGAGGGGCATGATAGGAACTCTCGGTGCCTCTCCAGCACCCGGGGCGGGACACGTTCACTGGCCTCCTCCGGGCCAATGGGGACCAGGTCCCTGTTGCATAGCGTGCACCTGGTCCTCTCCTCGTTGAACACAAGGTCGAACTGCCGCACCACTTCCTCCAGTTGCTCGACGCCATCATCGCTATGCAGCAGCATGCCGCGTTCACCGGCCTTTCTGGCCAGTTCGCGGTCCCTCGTCAACAGCGTCCGCCCCTCCTCCACGGCACGGCGGAGGATATCGTCATCTCTCATGTCCCTTGCATACTCGGCGTCATATCCCATCACGCGCAGCCATCGCGCCAGGGAGCCGAGCATCTCATCGGCGAGGAACCTAGGCTCGGCGGTCATGGACCTCATAGGACAGCAGCACGCCGTCGCCCAGCACCTCGGCATCAATCAAGCTGAGGCGCACGATGTCGTCATCTTGGAAGCCGTCCCCATCGGCTGGGGTGGGTGAACATCGTCCGCCCACGATCATGCTGCCTACGAACACCATGTACCGGTCGACAAGTCCGGCCTGGAAGAATGAGAAGATGGTCTCCCCTCCGCCTTCGACCATAAGGCTCCGGACGCCCCGCTCTTCAAGGACGTCCATGAGGGCCCCTAGATCCACCCGACCCTTACCGCATCGCACCACCTCGGCGCCGGGCCATGTTCGATGACACTCTTCCGTCGTGGCGATCAGGGTTCTTGCCCGGTCGTCCAGCACCTTCGCCCCAGCGGGGGTGCGGCCGTGGGAGTCGAGAACGACCCGCAACGGGTTCTCCTCTGGAGGAAGCCCCTTCACCGTGAGATGGGGATCATCGGCCAGTATGGTCCCCACGCCCACCAGGATGGCGTCGGAGGATGCGCGCAGGGACTTCACCCTCTCCATGTCCTCCCGGGAGGAGATGCGCAGCTGTTTCCTCGTACGGCTGGCCAGTTTGCCGTCGGCGGTCATGGCGCAGTTCACGGTCACACGCGGCCTCATGGACATGTCATCCTCCCAGGCGCCCATAATACTTGCTTCCGGCCAATGGCTCGGCCGCCAGGGAATGTACGTCCTGCCGACCTTATTTTATACCGCGGGATGGTAAAAACACGCGGTGAGCGAATGGACATCATCGAGATCGAGGAAATGAACATCCGCGGCGCCTACGTGATAGATGGTTTTCCCTCGGTAGGACTGGTCGGCTCCATAGTGGCCAACTACCTCGTGACGTCCCTGAATCTGCGGCAGATAGCCGTAGTGGACTCCGATCATTTCCCCACGGTGTCGACCATCAAGAACGGGGTGCCGCACAGTCCGGTACGCGTCTATGGAGGGGAGTTCGACGAAGGCAAGAGAATGGTGGTGTTCGTATCGGAGTTCCAGCCTCCTCCACATGTGCTGAAGCTTCTCGGAATGACCGTCATGGACTGGGTGGAGGACCACAAGTGCAGACTGGTGATAAGCCCGGAAGGCATCTCCAACAAGCAGAGCAGGCGGAGACAGGGGGAGCAGCCCCCGGAGGTGCTGGGGGTAGGCTCTACGCCAGAGGCGAGGGAGCTGCTCGCTTCCAAGGACATACCTATCTTCGAGGGCGGCATCATAGTCGGCCTGTCCGCCATACTTCTGAACGAAGGGGTGAACCGCACCTTCGACGTCATCACGCTGCTGTCCGAAGCCTCCGCGGACTTTCCGGATGCCAGGGCCGCTGCGGCGGAGGCCACCACGATCAACGACCTGATCCTCGACGGCAGGCTCGACCTTCAACCTCTGAAAGAGGAGGCGGAAAAGATCGAGGGCGAACTGAAGGACATCTATGACAAGGCCGGAAAGGAGCAGGAGATCCGGAAGACCTCGCTGCCCATCATGTACGGTTAGGGATGACGTCAACGGTCCCGCCGTCCGAGACGATGTCCACGTCCAGGAACTGCGGCAGCAGCCACATCTGTGTGGATAGATGGGAGGAGAGCTCCCTGACGGTGAACGAGGACCTTCCCACCGCCAGCGCCATATATGGAAGCAACTGGTCGGCCGTGTGAACGTCAAGCGTGCCGCCGCCGTCAAGCTCGTCCCACATGCGTCTCGCCGCGCTCTCCCCCACCCTTTCGGCCGGCACGCCCTTCTCGCCAAGGGCATCGGCGCCGAGCACGGTGTTCTCGAACCTTGCGCACAGGTAGATGCCTGCCCCCGACGATGGGCCTGAGGTGAGCTGCCTTTCCGCCACTATGCGCTCCCCAAGTAGGGCCTTCCGGACGGCATGCTCCATCCTCTGCGCGATATGCTCAGGCAGGTTCTGCACGAACGATGTCGCCGCGATACCCTCGCCTCGCCCCCTCTCCTTGAGGTCCAGGGGCATCACCGCCCCGGGAGGCACGATCGTGGCGGTCACCACGCCTCCGCCTTGAGGATAGAATCCCCTCTGCACCACCTCAAGCCTGACGTCCACATGCATCCTCTCCAGAAGCGGCAGCAGAACGTGCAGATAATGATCCACAGGCGGAGACATGCGGACGTTGGTGCCGCCTCGTATGGTCAGCGTCACCGGGCTGTCGGCATGCAGCGAAGCCAGCATGCAGGCCTGCAACACCAGGGTTACGCTGCCCGCCGTCCCCACGTCGAGCTCGTACTCCCCGCCTCGCACCTCTCCCGGACGGAACGTCAGGGCGGTAGAGCCCAGCTCGTCGCCTTCCAATGACGCGCCGCACAGCTCCGCCACTCCTCTCACGGCCGTGAGGTGCTGCGCGGCCAGGCCGCACCTCTCCCTCTTCGATCGAATGTTGAATATCTCCACGTCCTTCCCGGTGAGCGCGGACAGCGCGATCGAGGAGCGCAGCAACTGCCCTCCCCCCTCACCATATGAACCGTCGATCCTAAGCATCGCCAATGTCGCAGACCTCCCTTCCAAGGCCAAGATGCTGCTGCATATATTTCCACAGCTCGTTGATCATCAGGGGCAGCAGGGACAGGGGAACGATGACGAGCCATTCCTCTGCCAATGGAACGGTGTGGAAGACATCGTTCACCACTGGCAGATAGACGACGGCCAATTGCAACAGCAGCGATGCAATGACGGCCCAGAGGAGGCGGTCATACCGCCTCAGCCTCCACAGCGGCATGGAGGGATCGCGGGCGGAGAACACGAACAGCAGCTGGGAGAGCACTATTGCGCAGAAAGCGGCCGTGCGCGCCTCATCCACCCCGCTGCCCATGTCGCGGAGGGCCGCGAACGTCAGGATGGCGGCCATGCCCATGGATGCGCCGATGACGCCTATCCGGGCCGCCATCGTTCGAGTGACGGGCGGCTCGTCAGGTGGGCGAGGGCACCTGTTCATGACGTCGGACGGCGCCGGCTCCAGGCCCAACGCGATGGCCGGAAGACCATCCGTCACCAGATTGATCCACAGGATCTGGATAGGCAGAAGGAACGGCAACAACCCCGTCTCCGCGAACAGAACGGTGGCGACCAGCATGAGGACTATCTCCCCTGCGTTGCAGGACAGCAGGAAGCTGACGAACTTGCGAATGTTGCCATAGATGCCCCTCCCCTCCTCCACCGCCGCAACGATGGATGCGAAGTTGTCGTCGGCAAGCACCAGGTCGGACGATTCCTTGGCCACATCCGTTCCGGTTATCCCCATGGCCACGCCGATGTCGGCCTTCTTCAGCGCCGGGGCGTCGTTGACCCCGTCGCCCGTCATCGCCACTATCTCGCCACGGGATTGCAATGCCTCAACGATGCGCACCTTCTGCTCCGGCGCCACCCTGGCAAAGACGCTGACCTCCTTCAACCTCTGCGACAGTTCAGAGTCGCTCAGGGAGGAGAGGTCCTTCCCCGACAGGGAGCCGCCAGGCGACCGGATCCCCATCTCTTCCGCGATGGCCTCGGCGGTCAGCTGATGGTCTCCCGTGATCATCATCACCCGGATCCCGGCCGTGTGGCATCTGGCCACCGCCTCCGCCGCTTCCTTCCTCGGAGCGTCCAACATTCCCACCAGCCCCAGGAAGGTGAGGTCCTCCTCCTTGCCCTGGCCGTAGGACAGAGCAAGCACCCGCAATGCCCGGGATGCCATCTCCCGGTCCTTGGCCAGGAACGATTCCCGCATGGCATCGTCCATCTCGGTCCTGCGTCCGTCGACCAGGATGTGGGTGCAGAGGGGCAGGACACTCTCCGCCGCGCCCTTGGTGTATGAACGCACCTCTCCGTCGATGACATGCACGGTCGTCATTCGTTTGCGCTCCGAGTCGAACGGATCCTCGCCCGTCCTCGGGTATCGCTCGCGAAGCTCCTCTGGATCCAGGCCGGCTTTCCTGGCCAGGACGAGCAAGGTGCCCTCGGTACCGTCCCCCAGGACCTTCCACTGCCCTTCCTTCACAAGGGAGGCATCGTTGCACAGCACCCCTGCTCTAAGGAGCTCCCCTATCTCGGGGTCCCTGGCGTCCAGCTCTTCGCCGTCTCGTATCAGCGCGCCCTCCGGCTGGTACCCTTCGCCCGTTACCTCGACGGTGCCGCCTGCCACCACCACCTCCCTGATGTTCATCACGCCCACCGTCAGCGTGCCTGTCTTGTCGCTGCATATCACGGTGGCGCTGCCAAGGGCCTCCACCGCTGGAAGGCGGCGTATCAGTGCGTTTCTGCGGGCCATGCGCTGCAATCCGATGGCCAGCGAGACCGTCACCACCGCCGGCAACCCCTCCGGAATGGCCGCAACGGCCAGGCTGATGGCGGTGAGGAACATGGTCAACAGGTCCACGCCAGCCGCCAGGCCGATCGCCATAATGGCCGCGGCGATGGCGATCACCATCAGGCCCAGCTGCCTGCTGAGGACGGCCAGCTTCCTCTGGAGCGGCGTAGGCTCGCCTTCTTCCGTAGCCAACTTGGTTATCCTTCCAAGTTCGGTGGACGAGCCCGTGGCGACCACCAGGGCCTTTCCCCTGCCCCGGGATACGGCGCTGCCAGAGTACACCATGTTGCTCCGGTCCCCAAGCTCCGTCTCGGAGTCCAGCGTGGCGCGGTGATCCTTCTTCACCGGGAGCGATTCTCCAGTCAGGGAAGCCTCATTGGTCTCCATGTTCGCGGTCTCGATCAAGCGGCCATCGGCCGAGACCCTGTCTCCGGTGGAGAGCACCATGACATCGCCCACGACCAGCTCCTTCGACGGTACCTCCTTCTCACGGCCTCCCCTGATGACCATGACCTTGGGCGAAGCAAGCTCCTGAAGAGCTTCCAGCGTTCTCTCCGCCTTGTACTCTTGCGTGTAACCTAGAACCGCATTGAGAGCGACTATCATCAGGATGACCGCGGTGTTGATCATCTCATCGGTCGAATCCTCTACGATCCCTACCGACGCCGACACCGCTGCGGCTATGAGGAGGATGAACACCAAGGGGTCCTTGAACTGCTTGAGGAGGATCTCCATTCGGGACACCCCCCTCTTTCCCACAAGCTCGTTCGGACCATCCCTGGCCAGACGAACATCGGCCTCCTCGTCGGTGAGCCCGGCTCCCGACGAACCGACCGCTTCGGCCACTTCCGCCGCATCCATCGCATGCCATTCGTGGCCCATGTGCTGATATATCTCCATGTCCGGTTAAATGTTGTTTTGACCCTTCTTCATGAACACGGAGAGCGTACCGTCGGTCTCAAGGAAGGCGGCCTTCACCATCGATGGGTCCTCCACGCCCTTTCCTCGCAACAGCATCTTCAGCTCGTTCCTGTTCATGAGCTCCTGCTTCAGAGCGGTATCGATTATGACGCCATCTCGTATCACCACGACCCTCTTGCCCTCGACCAACTCTCCGAACCTAGGCCATCGAATCCCCAGGAACGCGGTGAGGGCGTGCAGGCCCACCCAAATGGCGACTATCGCGATTGCCGTCAGAACGTTCTCCGTTCCATATGCCGCGTCGCCTATGACATCGCCGACCGCCAGCGCAAGAATGAAATCCGCCGCTCCAGCCTGCCCTATGCCCCTCTTGCCGGAGAGGCGGACAGAGACCAGGATCACTACGTAGAGGATCGCCACCCTGACTACAAGCTCCAACAGGCCGTTCGGTCCTCCCAGACTCGCAAGTTCGTTGAGGTCGATCATATGGACCGGCAATATCTGGGAGGATGACCATATTCAAGCTTGCCGCCTGGCGGTCGGCGATCGCTCCGTTGACGGCCCCCCATGGGTCATGGGCGGCTAATCAGCTAGATCATGCGTCCATATCAGCATTGCCAACTCATCGCGAACCGCAGATCGTCGTTTTCAAAAGGAGATGGTATCGTCGATGAATGAGAGTGCGGGCGCCGGGATTCGAACCCGGGCTAGAAGCTTGGGAAGCTTCAGTCCTAACCACTAGACTACGCCCGCTTGCTCTGCCTGATTGTGAAATGGTGATTAAAAGGTTTGTAGGTCGGAGGCCTACTTCATGGTCTCCAGCTGGCTGATTATATTCCAGATCAGAGTGCGACCATGCAACGGTATGTTGGGGTCGTTGGCCAGTTCATCCAGGATGGAGGTGGCGCTGGCCGCCTTGACGTCCATGGCCTCGTCGGCCTGGAGGAGGCGCCCCTTGGCATCGGTCGCTCCGCGCCTGATATTGCGCGGGACCGATGTGTCCTCTGCCAACTGGTCAAGTACATCCAGTATCTGTTTAAGTTTGACGTTGTCTACCATATTACACACCTCCCGGCACTGCGGGAAAGATCACTTCTCGGTGCTGGAACTCTCGGCGGGGGAAGCCTCGTATTTGAGCTCGCCCCCTTCCTTGAAGGTCGTCACCACCATGGCGGTCTTCGACTCCTTCACTCCCGGGATAGAGGTTATGCTTTCAGTCAGGAACCTCTTGAGCTGAGGATAGCTCTGGAACCTCACCACTGCAATTAGATCTGTCTCGCCGGTGACCAAGTACAGAGCTTCAACGTTGGCATGCTCGGCAATGGCCTCAGCAATGACATCGGCATCCTTGGTCTCAACCTTCAGGTTGATAACGGCGGTTACTTGCCCCTCCCCGAAATAGGAGGAAATGACCGAGTCATAATCGGATCTCTCCCGGTTCTGCATCTTGGCACCTCTATAGGGATAGGGAAGCATAAGCCTATGAAGCTAACACCTCCCGTTTGCCTATGTAGAAAGAATATGTCTAACCTGCGGTCTCGAACTCTTCCTGCAGGTCGATGATGACCTGTTCGAGCACCTCTTCAAGGGAAACGCTCTGGTACTCCCTGAGACCGCCTATCTCGCTCTGTACCCTGGCTATGTAGTTGTTGTTCTCTTTGATGAATTCTACGTTGCAGAGGGTCTCTTCCATGTTCACACCTCGAGCATGCATCCGCGAGAGATGACAAGTGGGCGAATACGGCAATGTATATATATTGATTTTCCTACGGGAGTCGTTTTCACGCATCGTATCGGATACGCTCCGTCACAGCGCCTTAACCATGTAGTAGGCATCCTTCCCTTGGCCATAGTAACCCTTCAGTATGCCTTCGGTCCGGTATCCGAGGTGCAGGTACATGTTCATGGCCGGCACGTTGAGGATGCTGACCTGAAGCGCGATGCGGGCCGCGCCGCGGGAACGGGCCTCCCTCTCCACTGCCTCCATGAGCACCTTGGCGGCCCCCTTGCAACGATGCTCCGCCACCACGCCGATGGACACAAGAAGGGCATCCTCTCCTTCCACATGAACGCTGGCCGAACCGATCGGCAACCTGTCCTCCACAAGGAAGGTGGCGAACGCTTCGTCGGTCAACATGAACAGGACCGTTTCTCGGGAATATCTCTGCTCGTTAAAGCATCCCCTCTCGATGGCCATTATCGTCGATAGGTCCTCTGCTCCCGCCCGGCGAACGATCACGCTTCTAAATCCATATGGGGCAATAACTCCTTTCCGCCGCGTCGTTCGGGCATCCAGTAGAAATCATGAGATATGTGGTGCCCATTTGAGTTCATTCATGACCTTCGAACCCATCTCCAGCGTGTTCGATGCTCCGTCCGGTAGCGAGATCTCCGTTCGTGGATGGATCCATCGCCACCGTTCCAGCGGAGCCATAGTGTTCGCGGTGCTGCGCGACTCCTCCGGCATAGTCCAGGTCACGATGAAGAAGGGCAACCTCCCCGACGAACAGCTGGAGGCGGCTCGTTCAGTTTCCTTGGAGGCATCGGTAGAGGTTCGCGGCCATATATGCGAGGACAGGCGCGCCCCGGGGGGGCGTGAGGTCAGGGCGACGTGCTTTCGTGTCGTCGGACCCGCCGAAGCATTCCCCATCACCGAGTACCAGAGCGAGGAGCTACTCTTGGACTATCGCCATCTTTGGATCCGCTCCCGGGAGCAGACGGCGGTGATGAAGGTCAAGGCCTCGGTTCTGGCCGGAGCAAGGGACTGGCTCCGGGAGCAGGACTTCATCGAAGTGACCCCGCCCATATTTACCCAGAACGCCTGCGAGGGCGGCACCACACTGTTCAAGCTCAAGTACTTCGACCGCGACGTCTTCCTCAGCCAGAGCGCCCAGATGTACCTGGAGGCGCTCATATTCTCGCTGGAAAGGGTTTATTCGGTAACCCCATCGTTTCGCGCCGAGAAGTCCCGCACTCCGCGCCATCTCACCGAGTATTGGCATCTGGAGCTCGAGGAGGCCTGGGTGGACAATCGGGGCAACATGGAGATCCAGGAAGGTCTTGTCACCGCCATGGTGGAGAGGGTGCTGCAGGAAAGGAAGGAGGAGCTTCTGATGCTTCGCGGAGACATAACGCCGCTGTACGACATCAAGCCACCTTTCAAGCGGATGCGGTATCAGGAGGCGATCCAGCGCCTGCGCGATCAAGGCTTCGATATGGAGTGGGGGCGTGACCTTGGCACGGCGGAGGAGAGGGCTCTCACCGCCGAGGAGACGGTCCCGGTGTTCATCACCAACTTTCCGAAGGAGTGCAAGGCCTTCTACATGAAGGAGGACGACGAGGACCCTCGCACTTGCGCATGCGCGGACCTGCTGGCCCCAGCCGGGCATGGGGAGATAATCGGCGGCTCGGAAAGGGAGACGGACATTGCCAGGATGCTAGCCCGCATGGAGGAGCAGGGGATCTGCACAGGACCGTACGAATGGTATCTGGACCTTCGCCGCTATGGTTCGGTCCCACATTCTGGCTTCGGTCTAGGCGTTGAGCGTCTGGTCAGGTTCATATGCGGGATAGACCACATCCGGGATGCCATACCATTCCCGAGGACGGTTTCCAGGGCTTATCCCTGAACCTGCCGTCCCAGGTGGAGAAGGAGGTCGTACATCTCCTCCAGCTCTCTCACCTCTACGAACTCGTCGGCGGCGTGAGCGAGAGCGATATCCCCGGGGCCGCAGATGCATACATCGGGATTGACGGAGGCATAACGGGGGGCCTCGGTAGCATACGGGACCACTATCGGTTCGGTGCCCAGGAACCGTGAGAGCTCCACGTTGAGGGGGGATGAAGGGTCGGATTCGAACGCCTCAAGCGAATATTCGACGTCCATGTGGTAAGATTCACCCCTTAGACGGTTGACGATGATGTCATGGACATCGTGCGGCGTCTGGGGCAAGGGGAATCTGACATCGATCTCGGCGGTGCAATGGTCCGCCACGACGTTGTTCTTGGTGCCCCCCTGGATGGTGGTGAAGCACATGGTCATGCCAGTGGACCGCTGGCTGGAGATCTCTGCCAGGTCCAGCAGGCGGTCCAGGCAGTAATGCATCTTGAGCATGGCATCATCACCCAGCCAGGGCTGGCTGGAGTGGGCCCCCCTCCCTCTGGTCGTCAGACGGAAGCGGAACACGCCCTTCTCCCGGTACGCTGGGCAAAGGCCTGTGGGCTCTCCCACGATGATGCCCTTGGCACGTCTCACTGCGGCCTCTTCGATCACCGAGTTGACGCCCATCATCTGCTCCTCCTCATCACTGGTGAACGCCACGGTGACCGGCACATCTTCCCTGGCTAGCGCCGCGGCGGCCTCTATCATGGCGGCGCAAGCTCCTTTCATATCCACCGCACCACGGCCGTACACCCGACCATCTTCCTCTTCCCCCTGTTCCTTCTTCCAACCGTCGCCGATCGGTACGGTGTCAAGGTGGCCTGAGAACACCATGCCGCTTTTTCTGCCATGGGTGGCGATCAGGGCCGGAGCGTTCTCGGGCCCGACGATCTTGGTCTTCAGCCCTGCGTCCTGCAGGCGGCGCCTCGCATACGCTATCACGGGCGCAGGACCATGCTCGAGGTCGCTCTTGATGCTTATGAGGTCCAGAAGGGTCTGGACTACATCTTCCCTCAGGGGCTCACCTCTTGCCGATGAACGGGGGCATGACAACCTTGGCTCGAACCGGCCGATCTCTTATGATCACCTCCAGTTCCTGGCCAGGAGAGGAGCATCCTGGACCTACGTAGGCGAGCGCTATCCCCTTCCCAAGGAGGGGGGACATCGATCCAGATGTCACCTTCCCGACATCTTTTCCGTTCGCCCTCACGATATGTCCGTGGCGAGGTATGCCCTTCTCCAGCAGCTCCAGGCCCACAAGCTTCGGGCATGGCCTCTCACGCTGCTCCAGCAATGCTTCCTTTCCGATGAAGTCATGCTCCCATTTCAGAGCCCATCTCGGCCCGGTCTGGAGGGTGCTCTGCGTTCCATCGAAGTCGGTTCCTGACAGCAAGAATCCCATCTCCAGGCGTAGCAGGTCCCTAGCCCCGAGGCCGCATGGCCTTATTCCATACCGTTCACCCTCGCTCAGGATGGCGTCCCAAACGGCCACCGCTGCGGACGGATCGACCAATATCTCGAACCCGTCCTCGCCGGTGTAGCCGCTTCGCGTCACATATGCCTGCACTCCCTCGGATGGTGCATCGATGTCGAGGACATCAGGGAGGAACGCCTTCCCATCGGCCCCGTCGACGTTCAGGGTCATGAAGTTCCCGTGCATCCGTTTCAGCCCTTGCACATCCGACCCGGTCAGGTGCTGCAGTATGGCCGCGGACCTAGGGCCTTGCAGAGCCAGGGCGGCCACCTGCTCGGAGACGTCGATGACCTCGGCCGATATCCGTTCTTCGATCCATCGGCGAACACTGGGGGTGGTGGCGGCGTTGGGGATGTGCAGAAAGGTCCCTGGCAGCATGTGGAACGTCATGGTGTCATCGATGATGTGCCCCTGGTCATCCAACAGGTGACTGTAGATCCCCTTACCCTCTGGAAGCCCCTTTATGTCGTTGGTCATGAGGCTACGGAGACCATCTTCGGCGCCCGGTCCGCGGACGATCAGGTCGCCCATATGGGACACGTCGAAAAGGCCAGCCGCCTCGCGCACCGCCCGGTGCTCTTCCAGGATGGTCGTGTATTGTATAGGCATCTCCCATCCGGCGAAATCCACAAGGCGTGCGCCAAGGGCGACGTGGGCAGGATGGAGGGGAGTTCGGTTCATTGCCTCCCAGTAGCTCAGGGGATAGCTAAAATCATTTGCTCGGTTCGGAAGAGGTAATAATAGGTTTGACCCCATGAAGGCCCGATGACAGTCCGCAGCATCAGCCCGCTCGACGGGAGCATGATCAAGGAGATGGAGGAAGCTTCTTCAACCGAGATCAGGGAGGCGTTGCAACGTGCCCGGCGGGCTCAGAGGGATTGGTTCCAGAGAACCACCAGGGAGGACCGCATCGCCATGGTGCGGGAGCTCGGCAGCGTGTGCCGCAAGGCCAAGGACGAGGTCGTCGACCTAATCCATCTGGAGTGCGGCTTCCCACGGGAGGTCATCGCAGCTTCCTATGGCAGCGCCGTGAACGGGATCGAGCATTATGTCCGGGAGTACGAAGGATGGAGGGAGGAATTCCCATTGGACCCGGCGGCATGGAAGGGCAGCACGGCGCGTATCGAGATGCTCCCTCATGGCGTCATAGGCCACATAGGGGTGTGGAACTTTCCCTTCTGGCAGACCATGATCTCCGCCATACCGGGACTGCTAGTCGGAAACGGCTTCGTGTATAAGCCCTCCGAACTGTCCACCCTGTCAGGCCTGCGGATCTCCCGACTGATACATGAGGCCGGCTATCCAGAGGACCTCTATCCATCGGTGGTGGGGGGGCCGTCGGTGGGCCGAGAGATGGTGACGTCGGGCTTCGACGCTCTGGTGTTCACGGGCAGCATGGAGGCCGGGCAGGACATCGCCGCCCGAGCCGGGGTCATGCCGCTCATACTGGAACTCTCGGGCAACGACGCTGCAATAGTGAGGGAGGATGCCGATCTGGAGATGGCGGCCAGGGGGATCGCATCTGGCAGTTTCGCCAGGGCGGGACAGATATGCATTCGCATCAAGAGGGTCTTCGTCCATGAGGAGGTGGCCAGCGAGCTGACGGAACGTGTGGTCGATATCGCGGCCGGGCTGCGCCGGGAAGACGTTGGACCGCTCATAAGGGAGGAGGCAAGGCGGAAGGTCGATCGCGTGGTGAGGGACGCCGTGGCCAATGGTGCCGAGCTGCTCCATGGAGGCCGCGACTGGGAGGGGCCCGGGTTCTTCTACGAGCCTACCGTGCTGACGGTGCAGGACCAGCGGTCGGAGGTCGTGCGCAGAGAGACCTTCGGTCCGGTCTGCCCGATACAGGCGGTGAAGGACGACGAAGAGGCGATCCAGCTGGCTAACGACACGCCGTACGGCCTGGGCGCCACCATATGGACCTCCGACTATGATGCCGGGGAGTCCTTGGCCAAAAGGCTGGAGGTCGGCAACGTGTGGATAAACGACTGCATCCGAACGCTTCCCTGCGGAGAACTGTTCCAGGGCTGGAAGCAAAGCGGCATCCCATCATCGCAGCGTCGATTGGAGATGTTCGCGAAAAAGCGCACAGTGATAACGAGGCGCTCATGCGATGCGCGTCCAACATGGTTCGGCGGAGCCTGATGCCGGGTGCGCGCGGGCCCCATCGGGCATCTCCGCCGCTTCCCAAGGGCCTCGGCATTCGAGGTCATGCCTCAATGCCATCGGCAGGGCTTCACGCTCTATGCATGCCATGCTTGAGCAGCGATCAGCCCCTGTCCTCTGCCCTTGAGAGAACCTCTTCCAGCATCTCGCTCAACACCTTCACTGGGATGTCTGGTATGGAGATGTAGGTGGTCCGTCCTCCCGACGGGTCCCCGGACACCTTCGTCTCGAGCAAACCCTGTCCGGCGATCGATTGCACGTAGGCCCAGAACTGCGTATGGCCGCGGGGCCGCTGGCCGTATTCCTCGGCCACGACATGATACATCCTCTCCACGTCCCCCGTGGTGACGTAGGCACGATCCCTCATCGCCCTGGCGGTGGCCAGCAGCACGAGCTGGCGTTGTATGTCGAGATCCTCTATCTTGGATCGCGTGACCACGCTGTAGGTGAACGCCTTGGCGGCGCGTACATGCTCGGCCGTCACCTGATCCTCTCCTTCTTCCTCGGCCAGCATGCCGGCCTTCTCTAGGATCTCTATGGCGAACCTGGCATCTCCGAACTCTGCGGATATGTCGGCGATCAGGTCTATGCTCTCATCCGGAACAGTGCCCGGATAGAAGGCCAGATCCACACGATCGGCTATTATGTCCCGCAGTTCGGCCGTTTCATATCGATCGAATCGGATCACGTTCGCCCGCCTGAACGTGGAAAGGGAGGCAGGATCGAGCAGGTCCAGCAGATACTTCTGCGAGATGAGTATCAAGGACATCGAGGCCCTCCCTCCTATCTTCTCCTCGTCGAACCGAGACAGCTGGTAGATGAGGTCCCCTGCTCCTCGACGCAGCAACACATCCGCCTCGTCCAGCACCACCACCAGGTGCAGCTTGCGGCTCTCCAGATGCTTTCGCAGGGCGCGCAACATCTCCATGGTGCTGAATCCCCTATCCGGGAATCGTTCATCGAAGTGCGTCACGAGTCGGAGCAGCACCGAGGCGGCGGTGTTGCGCTGACGGCAGTTCACCACCACGAAGTCCATCGGGCGGCCGCGTTCGTTCCCTTCCCTTATGAGATCGAGGCAGAAGCGCTTCGAGGTCGCCGTTTTCCCCGTCCCGACATCCCCCATCAGCAGGGCGGTCTGGGAGACTCCGCTCTCCAGGACCGGGCGGAAGATCATCCGGAGCCGTTCCATCTGACCCTCTCTATGGACCAGCCTCTCCGGCACGTAGTCGAAGGACAGCTTGGCGGGGTCCTTCAGCACCTTGGAGCTTCCATAGCGTCCGTTCAAGTGCGCCTCACCCTGATGAACCCTGAGCAGGGTATGATGTCGACACCGTTCATCTCGAAGCGATCTGCGATCAAATTGGTCCCCAGCGAGTCGGATGCCATATGGCCTGCCACCACGAGGTTCACATGGTTCTTTCTCGCTTCCTCTATATGGCTTTGCGGAACATGCATGCACACCACGGTACCGACGCCTGCCCGGGAAAGATGCTCATACATCTCCTTGGGGCCGGCCGTGCCGCCGGCGAACTTGACCACCACCTTCCCGGCTCTCTTGTCCTTGTCTCCTACGAATATCTCGGGAGGGTTGCACTCCCTTGCCATGAACTGATACTCTGGCAGCCGCAGGATCTCATCGATGATGTCGCCTACCCGGTAGGGCGCCGCCTCCTCAAGGTAGTTGGTCATGAAGCGCTGTCCCAGGAGGTCGGCTGGCTGGTGCAGGCACATGAGCGGTATGTCGAGCAGTGCAGCGGCGTCGCGAGCCTGCAGATGATTGGCCGAATGCGTTGCGCACATGACATCCCTGGCCCGTGGGTCCACGATGCATTCCGCGGCGGTGATCGGGACTCCCCAGTCTTCCATGATGTCCCCCTGCATGCGCACCATGTGATGCAGGCTTGCGCCCGCCCTCCCCCTGGGATGATGACTGATGACGGCGTCGATCCTTCTCCCCTTCTCGCGCAGTCGGTCGGCTAGCAATAGCTCGGGGGTGCTGATGTCGATCCCCCACATGATCGAACGGACCTCGGTGTCGGGATCCCCATACACGATGCGGCTGTCCGCATAGGGATTCCATAGGGAGTCACGGTCGAACGCCTCCTTATCACTCCCCTGCAGCCCGGCGTAGGCCTCACTGGTCTGCTCCAGCAGTCTGTCCAGTTCAGGGCCTCTCCGAGGGTCTGCGGCCATCCCCTCGCGGATGGCCATTCGATAGAGGTCTATCAATTTCATGCTATCGTGTAGCGAACCACCTTCTGGCTCTTAAATCCCACGGAGCTGACCGCTGGAGCCGAATGATGGTGAAAAGAAAGGGAAAAGGGTGTTGGAAAGGGGGCGCGAGGCCCGTTGTGAGGCCGGCGGGATAAAGGCGAAGAACCTTTTCCAGGGCCCGCTGCAAGCGCTCTGCGTTCAGTCGAACAGTGCGCTGAGGCCTGCAGCGGCTTCTTCCTCGCTGACCTCGGGCTTCTTCTCTTCTTCCTTGGGAGCCTCTTTCGTCTCCTCGGCGGGAGCGGCGGCCGGGGCGGCGGCGACAGGGGCTACAGCGGCGGAGGCGATGGCCTCGTCGATGTTGATCCCCTCAAGGGAAGCGGTCACGGCCTTGATCCTGGCGGGGTCAGGCTCCATGCCAGCTCCCCTCAGGACATTGGCGATCGCATCGTCGTCGATAGTCTTACCAGCGGCGTGAAGTACCAAGGCGCTGTATACATATTCCATTTATATTCCTCCATTAGTATTGTTCAATCGAATAGAGCACTAAGGCCTGCAGCGGCTTCTTCCTCGCTGACCTCGGGCTTATCCTCATCTTTCTTCTCTTCGGCCTTCTTCTCCTCTGGGGCCGGCGCTGCAGCGACCTGTGCGGCCATCTGCTGCTTCAGCCTTTCATCCTCAAGCCCTGGAATGCGAGAGGCTATGGCCAACATCTCTGCGTTGGCCTTTGCTAGGAGAAGCTTGATGTTATCCCGCGTGGGGATGGCAGCCTTCATGCTGACAGCATTCGCCTCGCGATATGCCTTGACCAACAGCGGAGTGATGGTCTGTGGGGTCGGATATGCGATGCTTACGCCGAGAGCGATTGCGTTCCTGGCTGCGGTCGCCAATAGGGACGGATAGTAATCGGCCGGTACGTTCAGTACCTCCCTGCTGTAGAGGACACCGTCCTCAAAGGCTCCCATGAGGTCCATGCCGATCGTCATGGGCAGGATCTCCAGCTTGGGGAGGATCTTCGCGAGTTCCTCCGAGACCTTCTCGCCCTTCTCCACCAGGACCTTGTCCTTGCGGATGACGATCTTGCCACCCTCTATAGCGGCAGGTATCCCAGCCTTCTGCAGTTCACCTACGATGGGACCGGGTTTGAAAGGCGTCTCTCCCGCCTTGACCGCAATGTCCTCGGGCGCGATGTCCCCAGGCTTTGCAGCCGCCTTTGCCTTGGTGGATTCCATCTGGCGGAACAGCTTGAACGGATTCATGGGAGTGGCCACGACGGCGCACTGCCCGCCCACCAAAGGCTTGAGCTTTTCGAGGCCTGGCCTTTGCTTGGCGGCCTCATCGATGGCGAGGAGCATGAGATTATTACGGGTCATGAGGACCTTGGCGTCCTTGGCCCTCATTCCCTGCCTCATCTGCTGCATCTGCGGTGAAGGTATGCCATGAACGTCCACTATGGCAACTACAGGACTGGTCACCATCAATTCGGTGATCTCTTTCACCTTGTCCTTTTTCCATGCTGCGACGTGTGCCATATGAAACCTCCTTACAGCACCTTCTCCGCTGGGCCCATGGTCGTCTTGACATAGGCCGATTCGATGTTCATCTTTCCTTTCTCTAGCTTGCTTATTACCCTCTTAAGGATTGCGTCGATATTCTCTGCAAGTTCCTCGGGCGTCATGTCCACAGTGCCAACGGCGACCTGGAAGGTCTTCTTGTCCCTGCTGCGGATGGAAGCGGTCTTTCTGAGCGCCTCGATCATGGGAGCAGGGTCGGCTCCTGGAGGTATGGGCTTTGGCATCTTGCCTCGCGGAGCGAGAACGATACCGAGCCTCTTACCTATCTGGGGCATGAGCGGTGCCTCTGTGATAAAATAGTCTACCTGAGAGGCCACCTTCTTGGCTTGTTTCCGGTCGTCGGCTATCTTGCCGAGCTCCTCTGGGGTTATGATAAGGTCAGCAACGTCCTTGGCCTTGGCGACCAGTTCGGCGCTGCCTATCACACAAACCTTCAAGGGCTTGCCACGACCGTGAGGCAGAATAATATCTTCCTGGATCCTGTTCTTAGGAACTGACAGGTCCACGTCCTTGAGGTTAATGGCCAAGTCAACAGACTCTTTGAAGTTCCTCTTGGGAGAGGACTCTAAGGCCTTCTTGACGGCCGCAATAATGGACTTATCTACCAATCATATACCTCCTGTAGTGCAAGTGAGCCAAGGCTCTCCTACAGTGCGAAGCCCTAAACTAGGATATGCTTTTTAAACTTTGTGGGAGAGGTTTAACTTCGCCCTTTCAGGCGAAGTGCTGGTCGTAGTTTCCAGCCAGTATATCGGCGCGAATCGCCTTAGGCTCCTTTCCTTCGATGGTGACGCCCATTGACGTGCAGGTGCCGACGATCTCGAGAACCTGTTTCTTGAGATCCTTCCCCATGAGCGAATCGGCCTTCATCTGGGCGATCTTCACGACCTGGTCCATGGTGAGGTTTCCGACCTTGACGGACTTGGAGGAACCAGAGCCCTTCTCGATCCCCAGCTCCTTGGTTATGAGCGAGGTGGTGGGTGGCGTACCTACCTTGATCTCGAAGTCCTTGGTCTTGGAGTCGATGATGATCTTGACCGGGACCTTCATTCCGTTGAACGCCTTGGTCTTGTTGTTGATCTCCGCGACTATCTTGGGTATGTTCACACCCAATGGTCCGAGGGCGGGACCGAGCGGCTGGCCAGGGGTGGCCTTTCCGCCTTCTACGAGCACTTCAACAGTATCTGCCATATTGAACACCTTTCTTTATCGTCATCCTAGTGATTATCTGTCCTTCTCAAGCACGCGGACGTGGTCTCCCCTCACCGTCACTGGGATGGGAACCATCGCCTCGAACAGCTCTACCGTGATCTCTTCCTTGGCCTCATCGATATGCTGCACTCTCGCCTTCTCTCCCTTGAACGGTCCAGCGACCAGTTCGACAACGTCGCCCTCGGTGATGCCGGACACGAGAGGCTTGGGTGCAAGGTAGTGATCGATCTCGCCTATCTGCATCTCTCCATCTACGAAGCTATGGGCCTTGCGCACGCCTTTCACGGTCTGGCGCAGTCTCTCGGTGTTCATTCCCTCGATGAGCACATAGCCACGAAGGGTGGTGGGTGAGAGTATCGCCGCGATGTCGGACTCAACTCCCTTGGTCCTGCTGGCGATGGCATCGGCGACGTCCTTCTCATGGCCTATGGACGTTTTAAGGGCCAGGATGGACTGCCTTGCCTCAGCCGAGAACTGAATGGCGTCACACTCGGAGGGTGCCTCCACAAGGCAAGCCGATAGGGTGACCGTCACGCGGTCCTTATAGGACGAACCGATGGGAGCGTGGGCTTCCAACCGAAGCTCCTTAGGCTTTGCCCCTTCAAGGAAGAACTCGAACTCTTCGGTGGACCGCGAAGAGTGGTTGTCGTAGAGGGAGGAGTTGGACGCGTCATAGAGGCGGATGCTCCATTCCGCCGCATCTGCGGGGTCCTGGGCAATGCTGACCTTCATGCGTACCTTCTTCTTGGCAGGGTCCCTGCACATCAGCTGAAAATTCCAGCTGACCGATGAAGAGGCAGGAACCTTGCTGTCCTCTCCCTTGCCAACGAACGATATCATGCCGCTGCCTCCTTGGAGGATGACGCGGTTTGAAAGTCTTGAGTCATGTTTATCAGTCCAGGTGGATCGAACTCAGCCGAGGTACCCAGGCAGTACGTTCATCAGGAAGTATATCAGAAATCCCAAACCCCCGATCAGTATCAACCCTAGGCCGGTGATCTGCATTACCTTGATGTACTCGTCGGTGGTGGGCTTACGGGCCATCTTGAAGACTCTGCCGTACTTGCCTTTGCCGAGCCTCTTGGCCCGCTCCTCGATGTCATGCTGGATCTCCCAGGACTTGTCGACAATGTCCATGTCCGTCCACCTCAGGCCTTACGAGTTCCTATGGTTAAAGACATCTACTTAATAAAGTCGACGTCTACGACTTTGGAAGCCCGCTCCCTTTGCGGCCCGATGATGTTCTTGGACTTTACTCCAGTGATGACCACCATGACCCTTACGGTCTCACGCAGGGACGGGTCGACGGCCGCACCCCATATCAGGCGGGCATTGGGCGAGATCTTGGATTGGATGATCTCTGCGACCTTCTCGGCTTCGGCGATGCTCATGTTCTCTCCGCCGGTGACATTGACCAGCGCGCCAGTGGCGCCAGAGATGTCCACGTCGATCATCGGGGAGTTGATGGCCTCGTTGACCGCGGCTTCCACACGGTCCTCTTCGTCGGCCTCGCCCAGACCGATCATGGCGACGCCAGCACCCTTCATGATGGTCTTGAGGTCGTTGAAGTCCAGATTGACCAGGCCAGGCTTGGTGATGAGCTCCGTGATGCCCTTTATGGCCCTGACCAGCACCTCGTCGGCCACCTTGAAGGCCGCGTTAAGGGCAAGGCGAGGACAGATCTCCAGGAGCTTGTCGTTAGGTATGACTATGACGGTGTCAGCGGCGTTACGCAACCGCTCCAGGCCCCATTCGGCGTTCTCGGAGCGGATCGTACCCTCGGCCTTGAACGGGTATGTGACCACGGCGACCGTGAGCGCGCCCATGTCCTTCGCGATCTTCGCGACGTACGGCGCTGCACCCGTACCCGTTCCGCCTCCCATTCCTGCGGTCACGAATACGATGTCCGCTCCGTTCAGTACCTTCCTTAGGTCTTCTTCGGCCTCTCTCGCCGCTTCCTCTCCGACCTGGGGTAGAGCACCCGCTCCCAGGCCGCGGGTGGAACGGCGGCCAAGCAGGATCTTGTGCGGTGCTCTCACCGCGAGAAGGTGCTGGGCATCGGTGTTGGCGGCATAGATATCGGCGCCCGCGATGCCCACTTCGGAGAGGCGATCTATAGTGTTGCTACCTCCGCCTCCGCATCCGACGATCTTGATGTTGGTCTTCAGGCTCTCGAGTACCCTCAGGAGCTCCTGGTCTGCGGCGGAGTACTCTTGGTAGGTCGGGCCCACGTCCCCACTCTGTGTACCAGCTCGGGATATGGCGTCGCTGAGGAATGATTTCATGACAAGTCCCCCCTGGGCTAAACCCAGCACTGATACTGCTGACCTGCCCAGGCGAGGGCTAACATGCATTGTTGATTTTAAATCTTTGCGGACGAGATGTAAAATGGCAAAGCCTGGAAGGCCCTGTTCAGGAAATGGCTGATAGGTTCCGCAGGGGATGAGAGGCCGCCACCTCGACGATGTGCGGCCGGGATGCACCGCTCTCTTTTCTCAGAGCCTATTTGACGATGTCGACCTCCGTGTCGCTCAGGCGATTGCTGCCCGGTTGCCGGCCCAGGATCTGTTTGGACGATACTCCAGTGATCACCACCATCACGCGTATCCTGTTCTCCAGCGTCGGGTCCACCGCTGCTCCCCATATTATGCGGGCGTCGGATGATACCTTGGAGCGGATGATGTCAGCAACCTTCTCCGCTTCAGATATGGTCATATCTCCTCCACCAACGACATTGACGAGGACGCCAGTCGCCCCGCTTATATCGACATCCAGTAGCGGGGAGTTGAGCGCATCGTTGATGGCGTCGACGGCACGGTCGTCCGAGTCACCGCTCGACTCGCCCAGACCGATCATGGCGACGCCAGCACCCTTCATGATGGTCTTGAGGTCGTTGAAGTCCAGATTGACCAGGCCAGGCTTGGTGATGAGCTCCGTGATGCCCTTTATGGCCCTGACCAGCACCTCGTCGGCCACCTTGAAGGCCGCGTTAAGGGCAAGGCGAGGACAGATCTCCAGGAGCTTGTCGTTAGGTATGACTATGACGGTGTCAGCGGCGTTACGCAACCGCTCCAGGCCCCATTCGGCGTTCTCGGAGCGGATCGTACCCTCGGCCTTGAACGGGTATGTGACCACGGCGACCGTGAGCGCGCCCATGTCCTTCGCGATCTTCGCGACGTACGGCGCTGCACCCGTACCCGTTCCGCCTCCCATTCCTGCGGTCACGAATACGATGTCCGCTCCGTTCAGTACCTTCCTTAGGTCTTCTTCGGCCTCTCTCGCCGCTTCCTCTCCGACCTGGGGTAGAGCACCCGCTCCCAGGCCGCGGGTGGAACGGCGGCCAAGCAGGATCTTGTGCGGTGCTCTCACCGCGAGAAGGTGCTGGGCATCGGTGTTGGCGGCATAGATATCGGCGCCCGCGATGCCCTCCTGCATGATGCGGTCAATGGTGTTGCATCCCCCTCCGCCGCAACCGATGATCTTGACATTGGTTCTTAGCTTTCTCAAGACCTCCATCAGCTCGGCGTCGGCATCGCTGGACCCCTCAAAGGTCATTCTGGCTGAAGGTACCATTACTTTAGGTTCAGGAACAAGGCCTTCCTTAGCCAGTGCTTCTTCGACCAAAGATCTCATAGTGCATCCCTTAACTCTCGTAATCGTGATTTTAGGTATTAAATAATATTGAAAAGTACATTAAATGTCATAAAAATCTCTTTATTCTTCCATATTAATGGCCAGAGCATGAAAGTGAGAGCGGAAGCAAGGTTTCACGGCCTGGTGCAAGGGGTGTATTTTCGTGCATACACCGTTGACTTCGCCAAGCGACGGGGGGTAACCGGATGGGTCCGCAACCTCAGCGATGGATCGGTGTCTGCGGTCTTTGAAGGAGAGCGTGAGGACATCGAGGAGGTGGTAAGGCAGCTCAGGGAGGAGCACCCCGCCGCCCGGGTCGACAGCGTAGAGATAACCTGGTCCGATTACCTAGGACAGTTCGACGACTTCGCCATTCGCCGCTGAACGTCACGGCTCGATGGCGATCCCATAGACCTTTTCCGGCAACTCCTTGTGTATCTTCCAAGCGGCCTCCTCGGTCATCGATCCAGAAGCGAGGAGAGCCTTCGTCCGCTTTGGTACGGTGTTTATATTCATCACCGCCCCTGGCCTTGATGGATCGTCCAGGAAGTCGGTCTCCATCAGGAACGGCCCCCCCTTGGAGAGGGCTGTGCGCACCGCCTCTCTGCTGGCAAGGACTGAAGGGATAAGGCCGTGGTTCTCATCAGGTTCCACCAGAGGAGGTGAGTAGTGCTTGACGACCCTGTCCCTGGCAAGGCCGGCCTTATCGGCCATCCCGGCCAACTCCTCCATTACCCCAGGCGTCGCGCTTTCCGTGTGGAGGATGACGGGGCAGGAAGCCTCCCTGGCGAGCTCCATGCCATAGATGAGAATGTCATTGAACGCTTCCCAGATCTCGTCGTCCACTGGGAAGTGCGGCCTTCCCACTTCTCCGATGGCCGTCGCCCTCCCCTCTAGAACATGATGCTGGGCGATCTCCATGCCTTCCCTCATGATCTCGACGCCTTTCTCCAGCCCATGCCTTTCCACCAGCTCTAGCAGCAGGACAGGGTATGGCCCCACCGCGACGAACACCTTGGCCGTCTGAGAGGCGTTTACGGCAGCGGCAAGACGCAACGTTATATCGTAGGAAGATCGAAAATCATCGGCATTGCGGATGGGCACCATAGGATAGGGGCTGTGGACCAGCATGGCATGGGTGCCGCCCGCCCGGGCGTAGTCGGCCATGGCGTCCACCCCTCGGCCGTCCGGCCTCAGATGGATGTGGTCATCGAATATGGGTAGGCTCAGCGTATCAGTCCTGCCGCCCGCAGCTCCTCCGAGACCTTTTCCACGGCCTCCTCGACCATGTGCGGTTCTTTGGCGCCGGTGCAAACCAACTTGCCAGAGCCGAACAGCAGGAGCACCACCTTGGGCTTATCGAGCCTGTATACCAGTCCAGGGAACTGCTCCGGCTCATACTCCACTCGTTCCAGTCCAAGGGATATGGCGATCGCGTTGAGGTTGATCTCTTGCCCAAGATCGGAGGATGCGACTATGTTCTGCACCACGATGGGCGGATCCAGGTCAACCTCGATCCCAGCGTTCTCTATCTGCTTCGCCACCTTGCGGATCGCCACCCTGACATCGTCTATCGTCTTGGCGCCGGTGCAAACCACCTTGCCGCTTCGGAACAGTAGGGTCGCGGTCTTGGGCTCCTTGAGCCTGTAGATGAGACCGGGGAACTGCTCCGGCTCATACTCTGCGCCCTCCAGAGCAAGGGCTATGGCTTGCAGGTCAAGGTCATCCCTCAGGGCGGTGGAGGCGACCACGTTCTCGATCTTCATCTTGGCCATCGCGTCACCAGCCAAGGTATTTAAATGCCTTTATATAGCTTTATCCTTAGACAATATATTGCAAATCGCATTATAAAATCGAGGTCGGCGCGCCGCCCCCTCTATGGCCTGAGGCGCCTTTGCAGTACAAGCTTTTTATGGATGACGAGAGCTTGCATCATGCCTCGCCTGGACGGCCCGTGGGGCTCTGGCTCCGGTCTTCGTTCTTGCATTAATCGTTATATACTCATGACTGCATTATGACGATTGTCCGACGAAAATACTTGAATCGTCGGACAGAGCCCTAAAAGAGGCTTGACATGAGCGAAACTGAAAGGATCACTATCAGAATCCCGAGCGACAAGGTGAGCGCCCTTGACCGTCTGGTAAGGGACGGTAAATACTCCACAATATCCGATGCGATACGCGCCGCCATTGACAGCTTCGTGGACATGCACTTCACTCCGGATCACATAGAGCGGGTGACGGTGGAGCTTCCCAAGGGCAACGTGGTCGAGCTGGAATGCCTGGTCAGGGACGGAGATTCCGTCTCCATCGATGACGCCATCCGAAATGCCGTCAGAGAGTATACGAGGAAGAGGATCAGCCGAGCCATGGAAGAGATGCACTGATCGTTGCTCAAGGGATATGGTGGATCGACGGAATTCGGAGATCGAACTGAGCGCTGAGTCAGCCCAGCTCAGGATCCACGTGATAGGCTGCGGAGGCGGCGGCTGCAACAGCGTGAACCGCCTGATGTCCATGGGCATCCAGGGGGTGGAGACGGTTGCGATCAATACCGACAAGAGCCATCTGCAGGCTGTGAACTCCCACCGGAGACTATTGGTCGGGGCTGGACTCACCAGGGGGCTGGGGGCGGGCGGCATCGCCGAGATCGGGGAGGCGTGCATGGAGAATGCACTAGAGCCTCTCAACGACATCCTGAGAGGCAGCGACCTCGTCTTCATCACCGCAGGAATGGGGGGCGGAACGGGTACGGGCGTTGCGCCCGTGGTGGCCAAGCAGGCCAAGCGCAACCATGCCGTGGTGATATCGATAGTCACCACGCCGTTCGAGTTCGAGAGGGGCCATCGCATGGAAGTGGCCAGGCGGGGCATCAGGAAACTGAACGAATTCTCCGACATGTTGCTCCTGCTGGACAACAACCGCCTGTTGGAGATGGTGGCCAACCTTCCCGTGGACCAGGGGCTGGGAGTGATGGACCAGTTGATCTCAGAGGTCATAAAGGGCCTGGTCGAGGCCATCACAATGCCGTCGCTGGTCAATCTGGACTATGCCGATCTGAAGACCATCCTAGGCCATCGCGGGGTCTCCACCATCCTGTATGGCGAGAGCATAGACCCCGATGGGGCCGTACAGGACGCCCTCAGCAACCCTCTTCTCGAGGTCGACTACGAGGGGGCGACCGGGGCGCTCATCCACATCACCGGCGGACCGGGCCTCACCACTCGCAAGGTGACCAAGGTCCTGAACGGCATCTGCGAGCAGCTGGACCCTAACGCACAAGTGATCTTCGGCGCCAGGGTGGACCCGTCCATAAGAGATAACATCAGGGTGATGGCGGTCATCACTGGCATACGCGATGGGACGCATCATGGGGCATGGCGCTCTGCCGCCGCCGCGGAGCTGGACCTCACCATCGAGGATCTGGTTCGCGGCCGCCGTTGATCAGCCTCTTCTCGGCTTCTTTCCCGTGGCCGCCTTGACCGCGTCGCTGAACACGCCCATGATGGTATAGAACTCCCATTTGGTGGGGATGGCGCGCCCCATCATCCGCCGGAACATGACCTCGGTCTTCTCCCTGCGGAACTCAGGGTAATCGATGGCCTCCAAGAGCTGGTGGAAGAAATCGAACAGCATCTCCTTCTCCTCCATCGAGGCAGGCGTGGGGCGTGAGAGAGGCCTCCCGTTGAGGAACACCTCATACAAGACTATTGACACGGCGTGAGACAGATTGAGGACCGGATATTCATCGGATGAGGGTATGTGGACCAGCAGATCGCATCTCTCCAGCTGCTCCTGGGTCAGACCGAGGTCCTCGGGACCGAACAACAGGGCTATGCGCCCCTCATGGTCCCGGGCCTTTTCGGCGAATGACCGCGGCGTCTCGGGTATCCGGATGAAGTGCTTCTCCCCCTCGGTCACCTTACCAGAGGTGCCGACCACGAAGGAGCAGTCCTTCAGGGCGTCCTCGAAGGTATCCGTCACCTTCGCATCATCCAGGATATGGCCTGCATGCTTGGCGCGTTTGTACGCCTCATCGCCGAGGGCGCAGGGGTCGACCATGCAGAGCTCATGGACCCCGAAGTTGGCCATGGCCCGTGCCACCGCGCCGACGTTGCCTTCGTGCATCGGGGAGACCAGAACCACTCGGTAGGCGGGCATGTCGGAGGGCTTAAGAGTGCATTCCTACTTAATGCTGCCGTGGTCTGGCATGCAGCTGTGAAACTTGCATACGACGGCAGGGCCTTCATGGGCTCCCAGAGACAGCCCGGCGTACGCACCGTGGAATCGGAGATGATCGATGCGCTGCGAAGGATAGGGGCGATAGAATCCGTCACGGCCTCGCGCTTCCGCTTCGCCAGCCGTACCGACCGCGGCGTAAGCGCGCTAGGCAACGTCGCCGTGTTCGCCACGTCGTTCGACCGTCGGGCGCTTCTGCAGGCCCTCAACGCCGAATCGCCGGACGTGCTCTACTACGCCTACGCCGAGGTCCCCGAGTCGTTCTCCCCGCGAAGGGCAAGGCAACGTTGGTACCGCTACCTGATGCCCTGCGAGGGCCTGGACCTAGAAGCTGCAAGGGAGTGCGCCTCGCTGTTCGAGGGAAGACACGATTTCAAAGGGTTCTGCAAGCCGGACGGGCGTTCGACCGTGAGAACGATAGACTCCTTCACTATAACTCCAGGTGATGGGGCGTATCTGGCGGACGTTCGAGGGAGGGAGTTCCTCCGCAACATGGTGCGCCGCATGGTGGCCGCCATCATGGAGGTCGGATTAGGCCGAGCGTCCCTTGACGATGTGTCGGCCGTGCTGGAAGGCGAGGATGGATGCTTTGGCCTTGCCCCGCCCGAACAGCTGATCCTCATGGACGTCGATCATGGCCTGAAGTTCGAAGTGACATATCCCCCCACTCTCCGCCGGAAGGTGGATGCCTACCGGATCGACGCACTGTCAAGGTGCGCGTTCATCGAAGGTCTGCGTGGACGCCTCATCTGATGCGCCAATCCCCACTATTTTATCGCCCCTCGCCCTACAACCCTTCATGTTGGTCGCGCTCACGGGCACGCCAGGCACTGGAAAGAGCACCGCAGGGGAACTTTTGCGCATCCGCGGCTATACAGTGGTGGAGATCTCGGATATCGTGAGAGAGGGAAAGGTCACCACCGTGCTGGACGAGGAGAGGGGCAGCCTGGAGGTGGACACCGATGAACTTGACGAGGCCATTCATAGGGAGCTGCCAAGCCGCGACGCCATCGTCGTAGGCCATCTGTCCCATTACCTGTCAGTGGACCTCATCATAGTTCTGCGCTGCCGCCCCTCGGTGCTTGCCAAGCGCCTCTCCGCCCGCGGATGGGCCGAAGCGAAGGTCAGGGAGAACGTCGAGGCTGAGGGATGCGACGTCATCCTCGTGGAAGCCGTGGATTCCGACGCCGAGGTGGTGGAGATCGACACCACGGAACTGCCCGCCGAACAGGTCGCGGATGCGATCGAGGAGGTGCTGGCCGGGGAAAGGGAGAAGTATGCGGTCGGAAATGTCGACTGGAGCGATGAGGTGATGAGCTGGTTCTAGATTCCAAGAGGGATAGCGTAGAGTTCATCCTTGACCCGATCGCCCGTTCCCTTACCAGATTCAGCCCTAACACCGTGTCATGGATCGCCTTTGCCCTCGCCATCCTGGCCGGGGTAGCGATCTTCCTAAGCCCGTCCATGTGGCAGCTCCTTCTACCCATCTCGGCGGTGCTGGTGATAGTCTCAGGCCTTTTCGATGCCCTTGACGGCAAGGTCGCCAGGCTCACCGGCAAAGAGTCCCGCAGGGGCGACCTCTTGGACCACGTACTTGACCGCTATGCCGACGTCATAATGGTCGGCGCGGTTGCCGTCAGCGCCTGGTGCGATCCATACATCGGCATGCTGGCGATAATCGGCATGCTGATGACCAGTTACATGGGCACGCAGTGCCAGGCCATAGGGGCCGGACGCCTGTACTCGGGGCTGCTGGGACGCGCCGACCGAGTGGTGTTGCTGACCATCGCCCCTCTGCTGCAAATGGTCTTCATGCTCTTCTCCGAGGGGCGGGTCGACCTTGGCCCCGTGTCCCTGTCAGCGTTCGAACTGGTGATGATATGGTTCGCCCTGGTAGGAAACATCACCGCTGTCCAGAGGGCACTGAGGATCTGGAAGATGGTCCCCCCTTAGGCGCCTTCATCGGCCTGTTCTTTATACGGTAGTACGTGAGGGGATGCTTCACCTTGGTCTTGGGGTTGTTGCACAGCGAATCCGGTTCGACGCAATTGCCATAGCTCTTCATGGTCGTGCATTCCGGGGGCGTGTACTCGACGCCGGAGGATTCGCCCGTGATGTGGTCGATCTGGTACCTTGTCTTGGAGGCATCGAAGTCTGGTGATACGGCGAAAAGGTTGAGGATCTCATCTGACGACAACCCGATGTGATGCAGGAAGGACACCAGGGCGAAGCGTGCGGAATGAGGGAGGTTCTCCCCTGCCTGGGCCATGCCGATGAAGTGCTTCATGCAAGGCGGGAAGTTATCCACGCTGACGGCCCCGAAATCCTCCGCCTTGTACTGCTCCCGCATGATGGCGGTGCGTTCCTTCAGCTCGCGTATATCGCTCTGGAGGGGCTGCAAGATGGCCTCGTCGACCGGCAGGGGCAGCTCGCTCTCCAGTTTATCCTGCAGGGCCTGCTGCAGAACCCTGGCGAACCTCAATTGAGGGAGCGAGACGTATCCACCCTTGACCTCGGTGTTGACAAGCTTCCAATCCTTGCTACGCAGGCGCGAGGTGTATCGCAGGTAATCGGAGAAGTGCATCCTCAACGATTCATCGTGACGGCTGGCCGCGACGTCCAGCTGGTAAGCGACCTCCTCCACCACGTCCAACTCCTCCCTCTCCAGCCTCTCATACATGGTCACGGCCTCGGCCAGAGCATAGCGTTTGGTGAGGAAGCGTTCGTTCACGCCGGAGACGAATATCCTGGCCACTGGGTAGGAGAGTATCTCTTCCAGGCGGTCGCCTTCAGTGGCCATGGGGCGCAGCTGAATGACGCCGTGCTCCAACGCATCGATCACCCGGGCCTTGCCCCTGGCTCTCGCTAACTGATATGCCTGATGCGTCAGCAGGTCCTCCAAGGTGACCCCCTGGTCCTTGACATATTCCACGGCGTCGCGGAGGAAGGGGAACTTGGCGAAGCTGAGAGGGTCCACGACCGAACCAGGGCATGCGGCGATAAAAAGTTTGCATGCCGCTCATCGTCCTCAGTCGAAGCTCACCAGTTCAAGGATGCCCTCGGCCACCCCGCGATCGTCAAGCGCCGCAACGAGATCGTCCAACGAACGCAGCGGCCTCTTACGGAACAAGCGAATGGCGCGCTTCCTCCCCACCCCCGGGAGAGCCTCGAGCGCGGCAAGGGAGCAGGAATTGATCCCTAGCGGCCGCTCGACCGCGGTGATGCTTCGATGGCCCCATGAGAGCACGGTGGCATCTACGAACCGTCCGAGATCGATGGGATATGGGAAGCCGACGAGCAGGGGATACGATCCGATCTGCCGTCCGAAGGTGACATTGCCCTCCCTGGCCTCGGTGTATACGTTCCTGAGGACCGTCCCGGCCGGCACAAGGCGCTGTAGCATGGGACGGTCGATGTCCTCCCTGACGCTTTCCTTGAACCTGATGAACTGTGAACGGGTGACCGGCGATCGATAATCCCTTCTCAGCGGCATGACCTGCCGAATGTTCAACCGTCTGAGCAGGCAACCGCTGTCGAGCACCTCTTTCAAGAAAGCGCGGTCGAGCTCAAGGGTCCGCGAGGTCTCTCCATCCAGGCCGATGATGAGGTTGAGCCCGGGAAGCAGCCTAGGCAGGCCCGTCTCGCTCATGGCGCCCCCAACTTCGTTTATCATGCGGATGGCATCCATGGCCTGATCGGCCGTGGCATTGAGGTTGTTGGCCTCCCGCACCGCAGGGTCGGCGCTTTCCAGCCCTAGGGCGAGGACGTTCCCGCCCGTGCAGTGCCTGACGAGGGATCCCAGCACCTCCCTCGACTCTTCCGGATAGGAGGCGATGACCGCAGGATTGGCGTTGTCGACGTGCAGCACGTCCGGACCGAGGGCCGCTATGCCCGAGAACAGCCGCTCCACCGCCGCGGGGTTGGGCCTCGGCGGGTCGCTGGACATGTCGGCCTTGTAGGATATGATGCAGGTCTGCGCCCCCAGCCGGAAGTTCCTCACGCCGGCCTCCCGCAGCGCGGCGCACTCTCTGATGATATCCTCCTCATCCCTGGTCACCGGGGCGCCCTTCATCGGCTCGACGCAGAACGAGCAGCCTCCTGAAGCATAGCGGGGGCATCCCCTGTAGGTCTCGATCTCGACTATCAAAGGCTGCGGGAAATCGGGATGCTGTGTCGCAATGTCGGAGCCGAGCAGAAGCCAGCGGTTCCATTCCTCCAGACCTCTCCATCGATTCCGGGGCTCCTCCCCGCGAAGCAGAATGTGGAGCACCATGGCGGGGTCGTTCCTTGCCAGGACGTGATATCCATCGCCTTGCGCTGGATCCAGAACGGCGGGGCCTCCCAGGACCCTGATGCCGGGAAGCCGGCTGGCCAGCTCTCGCACCTCCCTGCCGGACGCTGGCATGGCCCTCAGATACTTTCCCGGGACCGCGGTGCCCGCCATCACCAGGCTGACGTCGGCCTGAGGGATCCTCTCGCCCTTCCTCACCTGTTCGATGGTGACGTACGTCACGTCGGCGCCAGCATCCTTGGCCGCTCCCGCGGCCGCCCGCACCTGGGGCGAGAGGTAGGGGGGCACCCCAAGACACGCAGGCTCATCGACGAAGCAATCGACAATGACCGCCTGAAGCTCCCTGCTCATGACCGTCGCCAAGGATGCCGTTCTATATCTAAGATTCATGTCCTCGTGCATAACGCGCACGGGCGGGGCGGCAAACCCTCCAATCGTTCGATAGGTGATTAATCGAAGAAGGAGTACGTTTTCCCGAAGGATTACTAGAGCGACGAAATCCGTAGGGTGTTCGTGCAATACGTCCGCACTTGTGCGTTCGATCTCTGTACTCCTCCCCAACGGTTAAATAATAATATCGTAAGTTTCGGAAAGTCCCGGTTGAGAGAACCTTTGTCCCCGGGGTCGCGGAGTAATGTTCATGAAGCCCGTTGATAAGACATCCGAGGAAGAAATGCTGAAGAAAGCATATGAGCCCGCCAGGCTGGCCATGAAGTATCACCCGTTCTACGAGGGAAAGATCGAGATCACGGCCAAATGCCCGGTGCGCAACCTCAACGACTTCGCCATCTGGTACACTCCCGGCGTAGCGGAGCCGTGCAAGGACATCCAGAAGAACCCCGACAGGGTCTATGATCACACCAGCAAGGGCAACATGGTGGCCGTCGTATCCGACGGGACCAGGGTGTTGGGCCTTGGGGACATAGGCCCCGAGGCTGGCTTGCCCGTCATGGAAGGAAAGGCGCTCCTGTTCAAGTACCTGGGCGGGGTCGACGCCGTACCCATCTGCCTGGCCACCAAGGACACCGAGGAGATAATCAAGACGGTGAAGTACCTGGCCCCCTCCTTTGGAGGCATCAATCTGGAGGACATTTCCAACCCCAAGTGCTTTGAGATACTGGACCGCCTGAGGGCGGAGATGGACATCCCCGTCTGGCATGACGATCAGCAGGGAACTGCCACGATCGTGGCGGCGGGAGCGATAAACGCCCACAAGGTCGTGGGGAAGAAGATATCCGAGTCAAAGGTCGCCATGATAGGCGCCGGTGCGGCCAATATCGCCATCGCCCGCATCATGGTCGCTGCGGGGTTCAACATCAAGAACATCGTGATGGTGGACTCCAAGGGAACGCTGCATGCTGGCAGGGAGGATATAAAGGGCAGTCATGCTGAGAAGTGGTACATGTGCGAGAACTCCAACGCCGAAGGCGTGGTGGGAGGCATCGCAGAAGCGATGAAGGGCGCCGACATCGTGGTCGCCGCTTCCAGGCCTGGACCTGGAGTGATCAAGAAGGAGTGGGTCTCAGACATGGCCGATGATGCCATCGTGTTCGCCACCGCCAATCCCATACCGGAGATCTGGCCATGGGAGGCCGAGGAGGGCGGCGCTCGCGTCATCGCCACCGGACGCTCCGACTTCCCCAATCAGGTCAACAACTCCCTGGGCTTCCCCGGCATCTTCCGTGGCGCCCTGGACGTCCGCGCCAGGACCATCACCGACGAGATGTGCATCGCCGCAGCACACGCCATCGCCGAGACCGCCGAGGACCATGGGCTTTCGGAGACATACATCGTTCCGGGCATGGATGATCCCGAGGTCTTCATCCGAGAGGCAGTGGCCGTGGGTATGAAGGCCATAGAGACCGGCATCGCCAGGGTGACGTTGAGCCGCGAGGAGCTGGAGAACCGCGCCAGGACCGCAATCGGGCGCGCCAGGAGCCAGACCAAGATGCTGATGAGCGAAGGTTTCATCCGGAACCCTCCGGAGTGAACCCAAACCCCTTCCCATTTCTTCAGGTGTTAAGTTGAAATTCTCCCAGGCTCGCCCCGGTCGAGTGTTCGTGGTACGGCTCGAGCAGGGCGAGGTGGTCCATGAGGTGCTGGAGAGCTTCGCCGCGGAACATGGCATCCGGTGCGCGGCGGTGATCATGCTCGGCGCCGCTGATGAAAGCAGCAGGCTGACCTCTGGGCCGGTGAACGGAAACGCCAACCCCATCATACCCATCATCCACCGCCTCGACGAAGTGCATGAGCTCGCCGGCGTGGGCACGATATTCCCCGATGAGGAGGGCCGCCCCTCCCTCCATTCTCATGCGGCCGTCGGTCGCGAGGGAGGGGGGTCGGCGGGCTGCGTACGAGCCGGAGTGGTGGTGTGGACGATACTGGAGGTCGTCATCCTAGAGTTGGACGACTGCACCGCCCGACGGGAGAAGGACCGATCCACCGGCTTCGACCTCCTGGTGCCGTAGCCTCCTTCGACCCAATGGTCGGGGGGGACGGGGAGAAGGGCCGGCGTTCTTGCCCATGGTGGCCAGTGCCGATGTGCCGAATTGTTCCATGATGCCGCCAGATACGGCGTCTTGGCGTCACAGGCGGTCAATGCGGTGCCTGGGACGCCCTGGATCATGGTGCCTGATGCGGCGATGAGAAGAAAGCGTTCGGAAATGCCGCCATGGCGCCGAGCTCAGACCGTCGCCCGGCTCGGAGGCCATGGGATAGAAAGGGTTTACCAGATCAGATCAGGGTTATCGTCACGGAGTCTACGCCCTGCACACGAGGCACCGAACGAAGGGACTCCTCGAACTTCTCGATCAATCCTTCCGTGTCGTCCATTATGCCAGTGACCTCGATGATCTTGAGGCCGAAAGCGAAGGGCTTGACATTCATGGTCGCCACTTCGACCCCGGCGGGAGCGTTCTTGGCGATATTCTCCATGACCTCCTCGACCGGGACCTCGGGACTCTCTGGAACGACGTTGTAGACAGCAGCTACCTTTCCCATGGAGATCCCTCACGGTCCGGAGAACCCACACTTCTTGCAGGTATAGATGACGCTCTGATCGCGGCAGTTGTGGCAACGTCCGATCTCTTCCTCTCCGCAGTTGGGGCACTTGAAGAACGCCATCCCGTCTCCCTTGCCCAAACGGATACCGCATGAGCTGCAGACTTTTTCATAATCCATGATGATCACCGAATGTGAGCCGATGAAGTTTTGTTTATGTATTTAACCCCTCTCCCTTGAGCCCAGCCAACCTTTTCTGTAAAAGTACAGCAGCATGAGGGCAGACACGATCAGCATGAAGAACATCAGGAACGAATACCCGAGAGGATGATCCTGCCCAGGAATGTTCTCGAAATTCATGCTGTAGATGCCTACCATGAGGGTGAGCGGAGCGAACAGCACTGAGAAGAGGGTCAGCACCTTCACTATCTGGTTAAGCTGCCGAGTTGTGCTGCTTTCATAAAGGTCGATGAGCTGGGGGATTATCTGGTCGAGCGAGTCTATCTCATGTAGAAGCAGATCGAAGCTGCTGAACAGCTCGGAGAAATATGCCCGATCGCTCTCTCCCATGACCGACGTCGGCCTCTCCGCCAGGGATGCCGATGCCTCCCTCAAGGGCCATATGGTCCTCCACATGAATCCTATCCTCCCCCTCATTCTTCCTATCTCCACCAGCACACCGTGGTTGGAATCGGATATGATGAGGTCCTCCAGTTCGCCGATGCTGTCCGACAGTTCCTCCATGCGATCGAAGAACTCCTCTGCAGTGGCGTTCAGGATGGAGTACAGCAAGAAGCCAGGGCCGCTCTTCCTTAGACGTGAACCCTCGTTCCTTAGCCGGTCGACGACCTCCGCATAGTGATCTTCTCCTTCCTGAACCGATATCATGTAGTTTGGTCCAAGAAGGTAATATGACGGTTGGGGGTCCATGGAGCCGTCTGTGCGATTGGCGGTCGACCAGACGAGGAAGGCAGTGTCCCCGAGGTCCTCCATCCGCGCCCTACCCCGGGAGAAGGCGATCACGGAGCTCATCTCACCGGGGTCTATCCCCACTTTGGCGCCAATGAGGGACATCAACTCGCAGTCGAGCCCCCCGTCTATACTTATCCATATCACCCCGGATCGACCTATTTGTCCGATCGCTTCTTCGACGGGGGCCTCCTCGCTGTGAAACCGCATCTCATCGTAGAGAAACACCTTCGCCGATCGCTTGGCCGATGATGCACCGTTCACGATGACAATAGGGAGCCGCGGATAGACATAGCTTTCTTGCTCAGGGCGGCTTTATGTTCAGCGACCGTCCGCGATCGAGATGCGATGAGGGATGAGCGGTGATATCCTCATCATCCCGTCCGCTGTAAGCATGAAAAATAAATATTATGGCCGAACGTTTTCTTCCATCGTCTATGGTGGCCGGTTGGCGACGGGTTCCGTAGCGAGCTTCGCCGGCATCGGGAACGATTATATACTTTGAGGCTTTACATGCCTTTCTACAATGCCGGTTAGCTTGCCAAGGGCTCGTAGCTCAGCTAGGTAGGATAGCACTGCTCGCGCATCTATCCCTAGAAAGAGCATCTGGCTTTTAACCAGGTGGTCCGGGGTTCGAAAAGGGTACGGCCTTCCCGTGCTCTCCGAAAATCCCCGCGAGCCCGCTCTGACATTTAAGGAGAAGGACGAATGGAAGGCACTATGGTCGGGAAGCCAACGGGGTGGTCTTTTATAACTTTGGCACGGTGCGAGAAGTGCTCAGTAAAAGATATCGAGGTGGTTTAAGGTGGCCGAATCAGATTTCAACGTTTTAACGCACACCCTCGTCCCGGAACATCATCTGATGTCCGAGGAGGAGGCCCAGCAGAAGTTGTCCGAGCTGAAAATCACGAAGGATCAACTTCCCAAGATCAGGAAAGGGGACGCCTGCATCAAGGTGCTGGAGAGGATACACGGCCCCATATCGGAGGGGCGCATCATCCGGATCGTTCGCAAGAGCGCCACCGCCGGATCGTTCGAGGTCTACCGCCTAGTAGTTAAGGATGTAAAGGGGTGAAACACTCTTGCGAGACCTAATCGACCTTTATTTCAAGGAGAGCAGTATAGTAAACCATCATATTTCCAGCTACAACGACTTCCTCTCCACCCTGGACAATCCCAACAGCAGGATGCAGAAGATCGTTGACAACCTGCGAGTCTCTGCGGACGACACCGAGCGCGGCATCATCAGCTTGGACCCGAACCGCACCGACGGCCGCGTCATCAAGATCCGGGTGGGCCGCAAGAGGGATGAGAAGACAGGCATGATAGACCCTCAGGCTCGCCCGACCATTCGCGTGGGCCTCCCCGTAGTCCGGGAAGCCAACGGGGCGACCCACAGCCTCACCCCGATGGAGGCCAGGCTGAGGAACCTGAACTATCTGGCGCCCATCGAGCTGGACTTCACGATAATAGAGGATGGCATAGAGAAGGAGCCTGAGAGGGTGCATCTCGGCGACCTTCCCATCATGCTTCGCTCCAAGCGCTGCACCCTCCATCGGGACAACATGGAGGATGAGCGCGAACTGACGGACGAGGATTACCGCCGAAAGCTGATGGAGGCCGGGGAGGACCCTGCCGACCCGGGCGGATACTTCATCATCGGAGGAACGGAAAGGGTGCTCATTACCTTGGAGGACCTCGCGCCAAACCGGGTCATGGTCGAGTTCAACGAGAGATACGGCACTCAGCTGGAGGTGGCCAAGGTCTTCTCTCAGAAGGAAGGATACCGTGCCCTCACCCTGGTGGAGAAGAAGAAGGACAGCATCCTGATGGTCACCGTTCCCGCTGCTTCGGGGCAGATCCCGCTCGTTGCCCTGATGAAGGCCTTGGGGATGGAGAACGACAAGGACATCTACGACGCCATCGTGAGCGTTCCGGAGATGGCCAACATCGTTTATGCAAACATCGAGGAGTGTCACGATAAGAAGCTGTACCCTCCAAACGGCATATTCACCACCGAGGACGCCATCACCTATCTGGAGCGCAAGTTCGCCACCGGTCAGGCCAAGGAGTACAGGGAGAAGAAGGTCGAATCGATCATCGACCGCTCCCTGCTCCCCCACCTGGGCGACACTAAGGAGGACCGCATCAAGAAGGCCCACTTCCTTGGTAGGATAGCCCGCAACGTCCTGGAGCTCAGCATAGGGATGAGGAAGGAGGACGACAAGGACCATTATGCGAACAAGCGCCTCAAGCTGTCAGGGGACCTCATGGAGGACCTCTTCCGGGTGGCCTTCACCAACGTCATGAAGGACCTCAAGTATCAGCTCGAGAAGAACTTCGCCCGTAAGAAGGAGCTGCGCGTAAGCTCCTCCATTCGGCCCGACCTCCTCACCCACCGCCTGCTACACGCCCTCGCCACTGGGAATTGGGTGGGCGGTAGAGCAGGCGTCTCTCAGCTGCTCGATCGTACCTCCAACGTGAGCACGCTGTCCCACCTGAGAAGGGTGACCTCATCGCTCACTCGCTCACAGCCTCACTTCGAAGCCCGTGACCTGCACCCCACGCAATGGGGCCGATTATGCCCCAACGAGACCCCTGAGGGTCAGAACTGCGGACTGGTCAAGAACGCGGCACTGATCATAGACGTATCGGAAGGCTTCCGCGAAGAGGATGTCCACTGGATTCTGCGCGACCGCGGGGTCACCGAGGTAAGGGCGGATGATGTCCGCAGCGGCGCCAAGGTGTACGTGAACGGTGACCTGATAGGGCAGATAGACAACCCCAAGCTGCTGGTGTCGGAGATCCGCGCCGGCAGACGTCAGGGATTGCTCTCCACGGAGATCAACATCCGTTACGACGACGAGATGAACGAGGTCATCATCAACTGCGATGAGGGCCGACTTCGCCGCCCTGTCCTGATCGTGCAGGAAGGGCGCACCATCCTGACCCGCAAGCACATAGAGGAGGTCAGGGAAGGCAGGATCAACTGGTCCGATCTCCTCAGGGAAGGCGTGATGGAATGGATCGACGCCGAAGAGGAAGAGGATGCGTACATCGCGGTTGAGCCATACGAGACGCCGGAACGATGCCCTCATTGCAAGAAGGCCCTGTCCCCCACCGATGTGGACTGGATGAACCCCGGCGCCGAGTCAGCGGATGCGGTTCTGCTATGCAAGAACTGCGGCGGGGAGATGACCACGCCCCTGCTCCTCGAGCCGGAGCACACCCATCTCGAGGTCGACCCCATGTGCATCTTGGGAGTGGCCGCCGCCATGGTGCCTTATCCCGAGCACGACTCCTCCCCGCGTGTGACCATGGGATCGGGCATGGCCAAGCAGTCCCTTGGTCTCAGCTGCACGAACTACCGTAGGAGGCCTGACACCCGCGGACACCTGTTGCACTATCCCCAGAAACCGCTCGTGCAGACCAAGCCCATGGAGTTCATATCCTTCAACGAGAGGCCGGCCGGCCAGAACTTCGTGGTCGCGGTCCTTTCATACTATGGATACAACATGGAGGACGCTCTTGTGCTGAACAAGGCGTCCGTGGAGCGCGGCCTTGGCCGCTCCACCTTCCTCCGCACATATCGCGCGGAGGAACGCCGCTATCCCGGAGGTCAGGAGGACCACTTCGAGATCCCGTCGCCCGACGTCCGCGGGGCCCGCGCCGACCTGGCATACGCCAACCTGGGAGAGGACGGCCTGATATCGCCCGAGGCCTGGGTGTCCGGCGGCGACGTCCTGGTCGGAAAGACCTCTCCGCCAAGGTTCCTGGAGGAGGAGACGGACTTCCTGACGCCGAAGAAGAGGCGCGAGACCTCCGTCACCATCCGCCCAGGCGAGAGCGGGTACGTCGACTCGGTCATGCTCACCGAGTCTGAGAACGGTTCCCGCCTGGTGAAGGTCAAGGTGCGTGATGAGAGGATACCCGAGCTTGGCGACAAGTTCGCGTCCAGGCACGGCCAGAAAGGTGTCATCGGTCTGATCGTTCCCCAGGAGGACATGCCATTCACGGTGGACGGCGTGACCCCTGACCTTGTCATCAACCCTCACGCCATCCCTTCGCGTATGACCGTCGCCCACGTGCTGGAGATGATCGGCGGAAAGGTCGGATCGATGGAGGCAAGGGCCATAGACGGTACTTCCTTCTCCGGTGAGAAGGAGGAGGCGCTCCGCGAGGCATTGGTCCAGAACGGCTTCTGCCACACTGGCAAGGAGGTCATGTACGACGGGCGCTCGGGGAAGAAGATCGAGGCCAACATATTCACGGGCGTGATCTACTATCAGAAGCTGCACCACATGGTGGCGGGCAAGATGCATGTGCGTTCTCGCGGACCGGTGCAGATATTGACCAGACAACCGACCGAGGGCCGTTCCAGACAGGGCGGGCTCAGGTTCGGTGAGATGGAGAGGGACTGCCTGATCGGCCACGGGGCGGCGATGGTGATCAAGGATCGCCTGTTGGACGAGTCGGACGGCACCTATCTGCATGTCTGCGGACAGCCCAACTGCGGACACATCGCCATGATGGACCGCAGGGGAGCGATCCGCTGCCCTGTCTGTGGGAACAATGCCAATGTACATCTTGTTCAGACATCGTATGCTTTCAAACTGCTTCTGGACGAACTGCTCTCACTTGGAGTCGTCATGCGTCTTCAGCTGGAGGACCTAAGATGATGCGAGGCGTTTCGAAAAGGATCGGGTCGATAAGGTTCGCCGCCCTCTCGCCCGAAGAGATCAGGCGCATGTCGGCGACCAAGATCATCACCGCCGACACCTACGACGACGACGGGTTCCCCATCGACATGGGGCTCATGGACCCTCATCTCGGCGTCATCGAACCTGGACTGCGCTGCAAGACTTGCGGCAACAAGGTGGACGAATGTCCTGGCCACTTCGGGCACATCGACCTGGCCATGCCGGTCATCCACGTGGGTCTGGTCAAGGAGATCAAGAAGCTTCTGCAGTCCACCTGCCGCTCCTGCGGCCGCCTGCTCATGACCAAGGAGGAGGCAGCCGAAGCGTCCAAGGAGATGGATGCCGTAGACGACCTGGGTGGGGACTACATCGACTACCGCCTGATGGCGAAGGAGACCGCAAAGGGAGCGTCCAAGAAGGAGTTCTGCCCTCATTGCGGCGAGCCTCAGGAAAAGATCACGTTGGACAAGCCCACCACCTTCCGCGAGAACGGGCACAAGCTCACCCCCAAGGAGGTAAGGGAGCGCCTGGAGCGCATACCTGACGAGGACCTCCCCCCGCTGGGCATAAACCCTGAGACCTGCCGCCCGGAGTGGATGGTCCTTACTGCGTTGGCCGTTCCGCCTGTCACGGTGCGCCCTTCCATCACACTGGAGTCCGGCGACCGTTCGGAGGACGATCTCACCCACAAACTGGTCGATGTGTTGAGGATCAACCAGCGCCTCCGCGAGAACCGTGACGCTGGCGCCCCCCAGCTGATCGTCGAGGACCTGTGGGAGCTCCTACAGTATCACGTCACCACCTACTTCGACAACCAGACTTCGGGCATACCTCCGGCAAGACACCGCTCCGGCCGGCCTCTGAAGACCCTGGTGCAGAGGCTGAAGGGCAAGGAGGGGCGTTTCCGGTCCAACCTGTCCGGTAAGAGGGTCAACTTCTCTGCGCGTACCGTCATCTCGCCTGACCCGATGTTGTCCATAAACGAGGTCGGCGTCCCCTACGAGGCCGCAAGGGAGCTAACCGTGCCTGTGCACGTCACCGTCAGCAACATCGAGGCCCTCAGGCAGATGATCCTGAACGGCAACGAGCCGGAACTGCGGGATGGGAAGTATGTCCCTGGAGTGAACTACATCATCCGCCCAGACGGCCGGAGGGTGAAGATCACCGACCGCAACGCCGAGCTCGTCGCAGAAGGACTGGAACCCGGCTACATCGTGGAGAGGCATCTGATGGACAAGGACGTCGTTCTGTTCAACAGGCAACCGTCCCTGCACCGAATGTCCATGATGGCCCACACGGTGAGGGTGATGCCAGGCAAGACCTTCCGCTTCAACCTTTGCGTGTGCCCGCCGTACAATGCCGACTTCGACGGCGACGAGATGAACCTCCACGTGTTGCAGAGCGACGAGGCCAGGGCTGAAGCGATGATCCTGATGAGGGTTCAGGAGCATATCATGTCCCCCAGGTTCGGAGGCCCCATCATCGGCGCCATCCACGACCACATCACAGGGGCCTACATGCTGACCCACCAGAACCCCCTCTTCAGCAAGCAGGAGGTCCTCAGCATTCTCACGAATGTCCATTATGGCAAGCCCCTGCCCGAGCCGCATCTGATCGATGGCAAGGAGTGCTGGGGCGGACATGAGCTATTCTCCCTGATCCTTCCTGATGACCTGAGGATGACCTTCAGGGCGTCCATATGCCAGAACTGCCCGACCTGCAAGAAGGAGGAGTGTGAGATCGATGCGTTCGTCAAGATACGCAACGGGGTGCTGCTCCAGGGAACCATCGACGAGAAGGCGATAGGCTCGTTCAAGGGCAGGATCCTGGACAAGATCACCCGCGACTATGGGCCCGATGCGTCGAGGGAGTTCCTGGACAACGTGACCAAGATCGCCATCGGCGCCATCATGGTGAAAGGCTTCACCACCGGCATCGACGACGAGGACATCCCTGCAGAGGCTACCGCCCAGATCACCGACACCCTCAACGTCGCCATCAGGAAGGTATCTGACCTGGTCGAGGCATACCACGAGGGCATACTGGAGCAGATGCCTGGCCGCACCCTGGACGAGACACTCGAAGTAGAGGTCATGAAGGTACTGGGCCGCGCCCGTGATGAGGCCGGACAGATCGCCGGACGACATCTGGGTATGCACAACTCGGCGGTCATCATGGCCCGGTCCGGTGCCAGGGGTTCTATGCTAAACCTGTCCCAGATGGCTGGTTGCATCGGTCAGCAAGCGGTCAGGGGAGAAAGGCTCTCCCGTGGCTACTGGAACCGGACGCTGCCCCACTTCAAGAAGGGCGACCTGGGAGCAGAGGCCAAGGGGTTCGTCAAGAACTCCTACAAGAGCGGACTGACCCCGACCGAGTTCTTCTTCCACTCCATGGGTGGGAGGGAAGGTCTGGTGGACACGGCCGTCAGGACATCCCGATCCGGTTACATGCAGCGCCGTCTCATCAGCGCTCTGGAGGACCTCAAGCTGAAGCAGGACGGCACCGTTCGAAACACTGCGGACATGATAGTGCAACTGCACTATGGCGAGGACGGCATCGATCCTACCCGCAGCGTGCATGGTGATGCCGTGGATGTCGACGACATCCTCTCCGAGGTCCTGGGCGACGAGGCCGACCTCCTTGCCAAGATAGGCGAGACCAAGCAGATAGGGTACGCCACGGTGGAGAAGGACCTCATGGAGACGATCGAGGAGGAAGAGCTTGAAGAACCTGAGTATGACATGGGAGGTGACGACTGATGGCCCTTAAGGACACCCAGAACGCCCTCCGCCGCCGAGGTCTCCCCGACGCCACGATAGACCTCCTGTTGTCCCGGTACACCAGCTTAGGCTCCATAGCCGAGGCGTCGACCAGCGACCTTGTGGAGCTGGGATTGACCGAGGAAGATGCCGCGAAAGTGCTTAAGGTCGTGGGATCTCCCAAGAAGGGTACGAGGAAGACGGAAAAGAAGGCCGCAGATGCCGCCCCTGAGTCCAAGATCGAGTTCCACGAGGTCTCAAAGACCGAACCCCTCACTCCCATGGAGGAGAGGCTGACCGATATGGCCGATGAGATGGACCTCAGGTTATCAAGGCGCGTCATATCTGAACTGGCATCTCGAATCGACGGATACGAGCTTCCGGAGGACAGCATCAAGGCGCTGCTCAAGAAGGCCGACCAGCGTTTCAGAGAGCACCTCATGGACGCCAATGAATCGGCCGGCATCCTGGCTGCTCAGAGCATTGGGGAGCCGGGTACGCAGATGACCATGCGTACCTTCCACTACGCCGGTGTGGCGGAGATCAACGTCACTCTGGGTCTTCCACGTCTCATCGAGATCGTGGACGCCAGGCGGGTTCCCAGCACCCCGATGATGGAGATCCACATAAAGCCTGAGCTGGCCGGCGACGTCGACGCCGTTCGAAAGGTCGCTTCCAGGATCGAGAAGACCACTTTGCTCGACATCGCTGACATCGAGACCGACATCGTCAACATGAGGGTCATAGTGCACCCCGACGAGATCAAGATGGAGCAGAAGGACATAACCCTCGAGCAGATCGTGGAGAAGCTCGACAAGGACCGCCGGCTGAGGAAGCTGGCAAGGATCGAGGATGGCAAGATCATCCTCTCTACGTCCGAGACCGAGGAACCATCCTTCAGAAAGCTCCAGAGCATAGTTCAGGCTGCCCGGGATGCGGTCATCCAGGGCATCAGCGGCATAGAGAGGGCCATCCTGAGGAAGGAGGGCAACGAATACGTGATATATACCGCTGGCTCCAACCTGCGCGACGTACTGGTGGAGGAGAATGTGGACCCGAGCAGGACCACCACCAACTCCATCCAGGAGATCTATGAAGTGCTGGGAGTGGAGGCAGCCCGCAACAGCATCATCCACGAGGCCTCTCGAACCTTGGAGGAGCAGGGTCTAACCGTGGATATCAGGCACATCATGCTCGTTGCCGACCTGATGACCAATGACGGCGACGTCAAGGCCATCGGCAGGCACGGTATATCGGGTAGGAAGTCGAGCGTACTGGCAAGGGCAGCTTTCGAGATCACCGCCACTCATCTCTTGCACGCAGCCCTCACCGGAGAGACGGACTTCCTAGACGGAGTGGCAGAAAACATCATAGTAGGACAACCGGTTACACTAGGTACAGGTGCTGTCAACCTTGTGTATGAGCCCAAGCGAAAGGGGGCACAACAATGATAGATTTGGGACGAGCGATAAAGGCCGCTGCGACCACCGGCAAGGTGGTCTACGGCGTGCAGCAGGCAGAGAAGGCAGTCAACGGCGGCGAGGCCAAGCTGGTCATCGTGGCCGACAACTGCCCGAGTGAATTCCTCAAATCGGGAAACCACAACACGAAGGTGTTCCGCTTTGAGGGGAACAACATGGAGCTAGGAGCTCTATGTGGAAAACCGTTCTCAGTGTCCGCTTTGGCGGTAATCGACAAGGGGACATCGAACATCCTTTCGTTGTGATCATATGCCTATCGAGATCACTTTCACAGAAGACACCCTCCGATACATCAACCTGTTCGAACAGGTCACCAAGACAAGGGTGAAGGACTGCATGGAGGCCGAGGACAAGCTCGTCTTTGTGGTCGAGCCAGGTCAGGCGAACCGTGCGGTTGGCAAGGGCGGGGAGAACGTCATCCGCCTAAAGAACCAGACCGGAAAGAACATCCAGGTCATCGAATACTCCGATGACGCGGAGAAGTTCATCAGGAACGTGTTCTACAACTACAACGTGCAGAACGTGGTCATCGAGAACCGTGGAACCGTGGTGCACGCCACGGTCACGGTGGACCCGCAGGTCAAGGGGCGCGCGATCGGCAAGAACGGCCGCAACCTCAAGATCGCCAGGGACATCGTGAACCGGCATCACAACGTCCAGAGCATCAGCGTGGCCTGAGCGGTTCCCGCTCGACCTCGAGCCGATCGGCCGTGGGGTACTCCTCCACCAGGAAGGAGTCGAACGGAAGCCGGTCGGCTATATGCTCCAAAACCCAGGGGGCAACCTCGACCCTTCCTTTTTCTTTATCTTCATAGAACAAATGCTCTTCAACCTCAAGCTTCCTCAAGGCATCGAAGATCTCGTCTGCAGGGCCTTCTACCACTCCCTTGAGCAATGTCCCATCGCTCGTTATGATGTCGGTCGGCCGCGCCGCCCTCCGTGCACGGCGCTTGATCCGCCGGCGCAGCTGTATGGAGTCCTTGAAGCGGGATGAGCAATAGTGGAGCGAGATATCTCTCTGCTTCGTGAGATGGCGAAGCGCGACCTCCTCGCTTCCACGAACGGAACTTGACAGCTCGTCCCGGATGTCCATCCCCCTGGCCTTCAGCTCGTCCCAGTTACCTTCAGAGAACTCCAGCTCGTTGAGGTTGACGAAATCCATTCCCACGCTCTCGGCAAAATCGATCAGGCGCTCGGTCCGCTCTTCCTCTTCCGGCAGCGAGGGGATCTCGAATCCGACCTTCATGGACGTGGAGCGAAGGAACTCCTCCAGATCAGTCTCGTCCAATCTATCCCACATCTCCACGGGGGGATGCAGCCTCAGCTCGTCCAGTCCGGCCTCCTCCAGCCTTCGGAAGGCCTGGACGTCCAGTGAAGATGTGTATAGATGGATGTGATGCCTCTCACCGAACTCCTTCTTCAACAGGCGGATGAAGTGCAACGTGCGCTCGATGCATTGCACGGGATCCCCTCCGGTTATGCCGGTGCCCTCGGCCCGGATCATTCTCGCCTCGTCAAGGACCTCATCATCGCTAGTGCATCGCCTCTCGTTGGCGAATAGGACCTCCTTGCCCTTCTTCTCCAGGGAAAGGGGGCAGTAGAAGCAGCCAGTAGAACATCGGCCGGTGATGAGCAGGACCATCTTGCTGCCCCGGCGGCATTGGAGGCATCCCTTCGGAAGCCGGCCGGTGTAAGCGGAGCCAGCCTCCATACTCTTCATTGCCATCCTGGCGAATGAGGAGGGGCGGCGTTATAAAGATAACGGGCAAGACATGGAAAGATGTTAACGATAGTTAGTACATTTTGAAAGGACTAAATACAAGCTGCTCGAATAAATTCATCGGGAGGAATAAGGTGTCGATAGATAGAGGGGACGGTTCTACCGTTTCCTCGTTCGAGAGGGGGTTTTTCGCCAGAGTGGAGCATGATCAGCCAATACGCACGCCTGCCAGGGACATGTGCGTGGGACCGGATCCGAACTCTTCATGGAGAGAGATCAAGGTAAGCGTACTGGATCAACCAAAGCTAGGCCAGCGGGACTACGCCGCCCGGAGGTTCACCCTCTCCGAGAACGGGAAGGAGAAGGCCTCGGCCAGTTTCGAGGTGGTGGTATACAACGATCATGAAACCGCTGCCAGGGTCTTCGCCGGCACCCTGGAGAGGATGAGCTTCCTGCGCCTTGCCAGGCTTGACCTGGGCGACATGGCCGCGTTCATCGAAGCGCCCGGACATCCTTCAAGGAAGATGCGTGCCCTGATCTTCGCGAAGCGCAACGTCATGGGAATGATAATGCTGTCGACATCCTTGGACCAGAACATACCCGATCATTGGATTATCGATAAGGGACGCATCATGGCGTCCCGCATGGCCTGACCGGGGCGAGGCAATCTAAATAGCGGCAGCGTCATCCCCTGGCGGTGACTGGATGAGGAAGAGCAGCCAAATCGTACTGGCCCTCGACGAAACGAACGTAAGTAAGGCCCTTTGGGTGGCGGACGAGGTCGGCGACCTTGTCGACGCCATCAAGATCAACTGGCCGTTGGTGCTGTCCAGCGGTCCGGAGATGATTACAGAGCTATCAAAACGCTCTTCCGTCATCTGTGATTTCAAGGTGGCCGACATACCCAATACCGTTCGCCTCATCGCCGAGCAGACCTTCCAGAGGGGTGCTTCAGGCCTCATAGTCCATGCATTCCCCGGCTCCGACTCGCTGAAGGCTGCGGTGGAGGCAGCGGACGGAAATGACGTGTTCGTCGTAACGGAGATGTCCCACCCTGGGGGACGGGAGTTCACCTCGATGCATGCTGAGCGCTTCGCGGCCATGGCGGTGGAGGCAGGTGCCCGGGGAGTGATCGCACCTGCCACTCGGCCGGAGCGCATCGCTTCCATCCGCAAGGCGGTGGGAGACCTCCTGATACTGTCGCCCGGAGTGGGGGCGCAAGGTGGAAGCGCCTCCTCGGCGATAGCGAACGGCGCGGATTATGTGATCGTAGGGCGCTCCATCTATGGCGCCGAGCGGCCCCGGGAGGCAGCTGAAACGATAGCGAGGGAGATTGCCGATCGATAAGCCTACGCGGCAATCTAAATACTAAGAATGAGATGCATCCAGCATGTTCACAAGAAGCCAGCAGAAGCGGGCTTCAAGGGGATATTCTATATATACCTGACCCGTAATCTGTGGACAATTCTTCCAGGAGACCCTAATGATGGAGATCGATAAGGGACGGCCAAGCGGCCAGGCCCTAAAGGAGAAGATGCCGTTCAAGGGCGGTCTTCGTTCCCGCGTCCAGGATACCTGGCTTGGAAGGAACTGGAGCACCGTCCTGATCCTAGTCGCTATCATTCTGATCGCACTCTTCGTGCGTAGCTACTTCGGATATGCCACCGCGGTGGACAACGGCTTCTTGGTCGGCGGAGGTTCGGACTCATATTATCATCAGCGTGTGATAGAGTATGTCCAAGAAACTGGCTCCCACCTTGTCAACGACCCTCTACTGAACTATCCTCTTGGCATGAGGAACGCCCGGCCACCTTTGTTTGACTGGTCGGTAGCGGTGACGGGGCAGCTGTTGTCCGGCGTAACGGGCATGGACATCAGCTCTGCCACTGGCTACGCCCTCCTGTCATCGACGGCCATATGGGGAGCCCTCACATGCATACCTGTCTTCATGATCACCCGCGCGGCCTTCGGGAACCGCGCCGGCCTGCTGGCAGCCTTGCTCCTGGCGATCATGCCAGGCCATGTCCAGCGCAGCGTGTTCGCCAATGCTGACCACGATGCCATGATCCTCTTCTTCGTGGTCTTCGCGTTCTACTTCCTTCTCCGCGCCTTGATGAGCATTCGAGGCACGAAGTGGGTGGAGAACTGGAAGAGCGCGAGCTCCGTGCGCCAGGGCATCAAAAGCTACCTTGGCATGAACCATCGCTCGCTCATCTATGCCCTCCTGGGCGGGGTGTGCGTGGCCACCGTGGCCATGATATGGACAGGTTTCACCTATGTCCTCGTGATAATTCTCGTGTACCTGCTGGTCCAGGTGCTCATCAATCGCTTCCGCAACGTCGACTCCATGGGCGAGCTCATGGTGGTCGGCGTCATGCTTGCCAGTGCGTTCGCATTGATCGCTCCGCTGTATTGGCAGATGAACTACTGGAGCCAATGGTTTGACGTTCCCTTCTATCTCTTCCTCGGATCGATGGTCATCGGAGGCCTGTTCACGGTCAGCCGTGATTACCCCTGGACCCTGACCATCCCCGTCGTGGTGGCGATCGTGGCCGTGGCCTTGATCGCGGTATACTTAATCTCCCCGAGCCTGTTCGACGCGATAGTCTCTGGTCAGGGATACCTCGTCAAGAGCAAGCTGTATTCCACGATCGCCGAGGCTCAGGCGCCTGGATTCTCCAATCTGGCGCTGTCGTTCGGTGCGGTGACCTTCTGGTTGGCGATAATCGGACTTGTTTGGGCCGCCGTCAAGGTGCCGAAGAACCCTTCGCCCCACTTCATCTTCGTAGTGGTGTGGATGGGCGTGTCGATGTACATGGCGGCTTCGGCACAGAGGTTCATGTTCAATGCTGCACCGGCCTTCGCCATGGCAGCGGGGTGGATACTCGCCCTGATAATCGCGGCGATCAAGTTCGAGGAGGTATCAAGGGCGCTCTCGGGCTTCAGATCAAATCCGTTGGCCACGCTTCGCAAGGCGTTCAAGCTGCGCCATGTGGCCGGAGCCCTGTTCCTGGCGTTCCTCATCGTGGCGCCTAACGTTTGGACCGCTGTCGACGCGGGGATACCGTCGGAGACCAAGCGCGGTCTTGACAAGCAGATTTACGATGTCATGCCCAGCTTCCTGAGGCCTGGGAACTACAACACCGCAACAGGTTCGTTCTGGTATCTGGGAGCGTTCACGTATTCGCTCCCATTGCCCAGCACCTACTGGCCTACGGCATGGAGATGGTTCTCGCAACAGGACAGTGGAGTGGAAGAGGCGGACCGCCCGGCCTTCCTGTCCTGGTGGGACTATGGCTTCGAGGCCATCCAGCAGGGGAAGCATCCGACCGTGGCAGACAACTTCCAGAACGGGTATCAGTTCGCTGGCAGCTTCATCACCGCCGGCAGCGAGGAAGATGCCGTCGCCCTGATGATCATCCGTCTGCTGGAAGGTACTGGCGTAACCGATGAGATCGCGGCCGTGATGAACAGCCATGGCGTCGACGCCGGCAAGGTCAAGGAAATCATGAACAATCCGTCCGCCTACATCGACGAGGTCAAGAACAACCCCGATGTGTACGGACCTTACGACAACGACCTGAGCGCTCAGAACGCCAAGTACGCGGCCGCCAGGGTGGAGCTGCAGGATGCGGGACTGGAGGGCTTGGTCGACATCTACTCGAAGGTGCGGGAGGTCAGCGGGAAGGATATAGGCTACTTCGCGGTCGATGGCCGCCTGTTCCCCTTCAGCGCGAGCTTCAACAACATCTTCTACGCGCCGGCCACCCTGTCTGACAGGGTCATCGACCCGTACACCAATGCGCCTGTTGATTACTATGAGATAAAGGCGGTCACCTCCACGGGTCTGCTCAAGTCCGTGCAGGACCTCACGCCAAGAGATATGGTGCTTTACTACACCATAGTGTACAAGGATGCGTTCTACAAGACCATGCTGTACCGTGCCATGATGGGCTACGGCCCATCGGATGTGGGAAAGAACGGGCAGGGCATACCTGGAATCTCAGGCAGCTTGGCCGATATGGACCCCATGCCCGCCTGGAACCTCACTCACTTCAAGCAGGTGTACCGCACAGCTTACTACTCGCCTCTGAACAGCACCGAGGCAGCCCAGCATCCTGAATCCTGGTATGCGATCTCCTATGAGGAGGCGGTTCAGCGCCAGAAGGATATCGAGGCCGGCATCGACCATGGCACCGTGGACCTGAGCGCGTCGACACTTACCAGCGGTGTAGTGTTCATTCAATATTATGATGGGGCGATTCTGAGAGGCAATGCCACCTCGAAGGACGGGACCCCGCTAGCGGGAATATATGTCACGGCGGTCGACGAGTTCGGCATTCCTCACCACACCGTCAAGACGGATGAGAATGGGTACTATGAACTGATCCTTCCGTTCGGCGACATCAAGGTGGTTTACTCCGCTGGCACGCTGAACAAGCAGACCCAGGTCGCATCGGTCATCACCGAGAAACCCTACAACATATCATACGCTCAGGCGATGCGCAAAGCGAGCTACACCCTTAACGGTGACCTAGAACTTGATGTGTCCATCGTAAGCGGCAGGGTGTACTGGGACGAGGACGAAAATGGGAATGGTATCTATGATCCCACCGATGAGGCCATCGAGAACGCTACGGTGGTCCTAGAGAACCCCGACACCAAGTTCAAGCAGGAGGTCACCACCAACGCCACCGGTGAATACCGGTTCATCGCGCTGCGCGACGAAGGCAGCTACATCTATGCGGTGCTTGACGGTCACCCCTTCGGCAACAGGACCATCTCCCTGTATGAATACGGAGATACCACTTTGGACATCCCCGTCAGGCCGTCATCCATATCTGGAACGGTGGAATTCGAATCTGGAGGCCCAGCCCCATCCGTGGATCTGTCCTTGAAGGACGAAGCCAGTGGAGAGGCCAGACGGGTCACCACAGATGAGAGCGGTCAGTTCGAGTTTGACAAGCTGCTGCCAGGCAATTACACGCTTGGCCCGGCCGACGGCAACTTCACCATGGACTCCCAGGAGTTCATCCTGGATGTTGGTGATGTGGAGACCGTCACCCTCACCCTCCGCGATGCCACACGCATCATTGGTAGTGTGACGCTAGACGGCGAGGGTCAAGGAAACGTCACAGTGAGCTTCCTCTCCGAGCATAGGGATGAGCCGATCACAGCCACCACTGACGAGAACGGTGAGTACGAAGTGACCCTGCCCAACGGCAACTACACGGCCTATGTGCTCACCTCCTCGAATGGCACCGATTACGTTGCCATGCAACACTTCGAGGCCGACGGAACCCTGCAAACCATCGACCTGGACCTGGAAGAGGCCGCCGTGGTCTCTGGAAAGGTCAAGGGCAACGATGCGGTGAGCGATGCGATCGTCATATTCACCGCTTCCAGCGGGTCGTCAGTCAGGACCACCGCAGACGAGAACGGGGAATACAAGCTGTTCCTGCTGCCCGGCACATATTCCATATACTCCGCCGGTTCAGGAATGGCGTTCTGGGGTGACATCGACATCGGAGGTATCGATGTCTACGACCTGCAGTTGGGCGAGGCCGCCTCCTTGAAGGGGACTGTGTACCGCGATGCCGATGGGAACAGATATCCCAACTCTGGCGAGGCCATAGCCGGGGCACTCTTGACGGTCACGACTGACG